>Ga0334722_10001017_pt1 | contig 37226 bp, 38 predicted proteins | sample C3_bottom_MG_FD_207210 | JGI IMG/M metagenome (GOLD analysis project Ga0334722, IMG submission 207210) | Sediment microbial communities from Yellowstone Lake, YNP, Wyoming, USA - C3_bottom | ecosystem: Environmental > Aquatic > Freshwater > Lake > Sediment | place: USA: Wyoming | collected... | reverse complement strand
TATACCGGCGAGAAAGTGGTCTTGAAAGAGACCAAGAAGAAGTAAGCGGAGCTAAAGCCATGATAGATAAAAAGCAGGCGCGACTGCGCCGAGCACGTAGATCCCGTGCCAAGATTGCTGAACTCAAGGCTGTGCGCCTGGCGGTGCATCGCACCAACAGCCACATTTACGCCCAGGTGATTTCCGCCTGCGGCACCAAGGTTTTGACCGCGGCCTCCACGCTGGAAAAGGAAGTGCGCGCGACAGTGGCCAATGGCGGCAACGTCAAGGCGGCCGAAGCCGTGGGCAAGCGCATCGCTGCTAAGGCGAAACAACTGGGCATCGAGACAGTGGCATTCGACCGCGGCGGCCTGCAGTACCACGGCCGCGTCAAGGCGCTCGCAGAAGCAGCGCGCGAAGCCGGGCTCAAGTTTTAATCGGGGACGAATATGGCGAAGATGCAAGGCAGGATGCAGGGCAAGATGGGCCAGGATGACCGCGGCGACGGCATGCGCGAGAAAATGGTCGCGATCAACCGCGTCACCAAGGTGGTGAAGGGCGGGCGAATCCTCAGCTTTGCCGCGCTCACGGTGGTTGGCGACGGTGACGGCGGCGTCGGCATGGGCAAGGGCAAATCGCGCGAAGTTCCGGTTGCGGTGCAAAAGGCCATGGAAGAAGCGCGGAAGAAGATGTTCCGCGTCAGCCTGAAAAACGGCACCCTGCACCACGCGGTGATGGGGCGCCACGGCGCTGCCAAGGTCTACATGCAGCCGGCCTCGGAAGGTACAGGCATCATCGCCGGCGGCGCGATGCGCGCCGTGTTCGAAGTCATGGGCGTGACCAACGTGCTGGCCAAGTGCATCGGCTCGGGAAGCCCCTACAACGTGGTGCGTGCCACCCTGCAGGGCTTGAAATCCATGAATACGCCGTCCGAAATAGCTGCCAAGCGCGGCAAGTCGGTCGAAGAAATCACCGGTTGAGGGCAATCATGGCGGACAAGAAACTCAAAGTTACCCTGGTGAAAAGCGTGATCGGCTGCAAGGCTTCGCACCGTGCGACGGTACGCGGGCTGGGCTTGAAGCGCATCAACCACACCGTGGAGTTGCAGGATACCCCTGCAGTCCGCGGCATGATCAACAAGGTGTATTACCTGGTGAAGTGCGAGGCATAAATGCAGCTCAATACGATCAAGCCGGCAGCTGGCGCTAAGCATTCGCGCCGCCGCGTCGGCCGCGGCATCGGTTCCGGCCTGGGCAAGACGGCGGGGCGCGGCCACAAAGGGCAGAAGTCACGTTCCGGCGGCTTTCACAAAGTTGGTTTCGAGGGCGGGCAGATGCCGCTGCAACGCCGCTTGCCCAAGCGTGGCTTCAATTCGCTCGCGCGCGGGCTGACCGCCGAGGTGCGCCTGTCCGACCTGCAGAAATTGAAACTCGAAGACATCGATCTGAAGGCATTGAAAGATGCCGGCGTGGTTCCCGAGGCAACAGAGATCGTCAAGGTCATTCTGTCGGGCAAACTGGAGCGCAAAGTCAACTTGAGCGGCCTCAAGGTCACCAAAGGCGCCCGTGCCGCGATCGAAGCGGCAGGTGGAAGCATCGCTGCGTTGGAAGTGAAAGCACCGGTAGGCAAGGGCAAGAAGGCCAAGGCAAGGCTCGAGGCCATCGCCAAGGCGAAAGCCCGGGCCGAGGCGCCGAAGGTCGCCAAAGCCGCACGGACGGACAAGGCGAAGGCCAAGCCCAAGACGCCGAAGGCAGCCAAGGGCGCGGCGGATCCGGTTGCCAAAGCCAAAGCGAAACCCAAGGCAAAGGGCGAGAAGGCTTAATTGCCGCTCAGCACAATGGCTACCCCAGCTCAAAACATCGGCAAAACCGGCAAGTTCGGCGACCTGAAAAAGCGTCTGCTGTTCCTGCTCGGCGCACTGGTCGTATTCCGCACGGGCGCGCATATCCCTGTGCCCGGAATCGATCCGAACGCGCTGGCCGAATTGTTCAAGTCGCAGCAGGGCGGCATCCTGGGTATGTTCAACATGTTCTCGGGCGGCGCTTTGTCGCGCTTCACGATCTTCGCTCTGGGAATCATGCCCTACATTTCCTCCTCGATCATCATGCAGCTGATGACGACGGTGTCGCCGCAACTGGAGCAATTGAAGAAGGAAGGCCAGGCGGGGCAGCGCAAGATCACGCAATACACGCGCTACGGAACGGTGCTCTTGGCGCTGTTTCAGGCGACGGGCATTTCTATCGCCCTGGAATCGCAGGCAGGTCTGGTGCTGGAACCCGGCCTCATGTTCCGCTTCGTCACCGTGAGCACGCTGGTGACCGGTACCATGTTCCTGATGTGGCTGGGCGAGCAGATCACCGAGCGCGGCTTGGGGAACGGCATTTCGATCATCATTTTCGCCGGCATTGCCGCGGGCCTGCCCAACGCGGTTGGCGGCACGCTGGAATTGGTGCGTACCGGCGCGATGCACCCGCTCACGGCACTGATGATTGCGACGGCCGTCGTTCTGGTCACCTGGGCGGTTTGTTTTGTCGAGCGCGGGCAGCGCAAGATACTGGTGAACTACGCCAAACGCCAGGTCGGGAACAAGATCTACGGCGGGCAGGCGTCGCACCTGCCGTTCAAACTGAATATGGCCGGCGTGATCCCGCCGATATTCGCGTCGAGCATCATCCTGTTTCCGGCGACGTTGGCTGGCTGGTTCGGTCAGAGCGAACGCATGAGCTGGTTGCGCGACATCTCTGCCACGCTGTCGCCGGGTCAGCCGATTTACGTCATGCTGTATGCGGGAGCGATCATATTCTTCTGTTTCTTCTACACCGCACTCCAATACAACCCCAAGGACACAGCGGACAACCTGAAGAAGAGCGGCGCATTCGTGCCCGGCATCCGGCCCGGCGATCAGACTGCGCGCTATCTTGAGAAGATACTCACGCGGCTTACCATGGCCGGTGCGGTGTATGTCACGCTGGTCTGCCTGTTGCCCGAATTCATGATCCTGAAATGGAACGTGCCATTCTATTTCGGCGGAACGTCGCTTCTGATTATTGTGGTGGTGACCATGGATTTCATGTCACAGGTGCAGGCCTACATCATGTCGCACCAGTATGAAAGTTTGTTGAAGAAGGCCAATTTCAAGGGCGCTGGCTTCCCCACACGCTGATGGCGAAAGAAGACGTTATCGAAATGCAGGGAGAGATTGTGGAGAATCTCCCGAACGCGACCTTCAGGGTGAAGCTGGAAAACGGCCACATAGTGTTGGGACATATCTCGGGCAAGATGCGCATGCACTATATTCGCATTCTGCCGGGCGACAAGGTGACGGTGGAATTGACGCCGTATGATTTGACAAGAGCGCGGATCGTTTTCCGCGCGAAGTAGTCCGGGTGCGGGTGTAACAGCGCGGACCGGGGCGGAGCAGGAGAGCACCATGAAAGTACAGGCATCAGTAAAAAAGATGTGCCGCAACTGCAAGGTTATTCGCAGGAAAAGGGTGGTGCGCGTTATTTGCACCAATCCGCGGCATAAGCAGCGTCAAGGTTAATTGGCTGGCAGAGAGCATGATATCAAGTTATAATTATCGGTTTCGCATTCTTGGAGTGAACTAATGGCCCGTATTGCTGGCGTCAACATTCCAAACCACCAACACGCAGAAATCGCACTGACGGCGATCTTCGGCATAGGGCGCGCGCGCGCGCAGGCGATTTGCCGCGCGGCTAAGGTCGTAACGTCGACCAAGATCAAAGACCTGTCGGATTCCGACGTGGAACGATTGCGCGAAGAGGTGGCCAAATTCACGGTCGAGGGCGACCTGCGGCGCGAGGTGTCGATGTCGATCAAGCGCCTCATGGACCTGGGCTGCTATCGCGGTTCGCGCCATCGCAAGGGACTGCCCGTGCGCGGGCAGCGCACGCGCACCAACGCGCGTACGCGCAAGGGCCCGCGCAAAGCCGCGATCAAGATGAAATCCGCGGCGACCAAGACTTAAGCCCCGGATCAACGGACACGTAGAGGAAAGCATAAATGGCCAAACCCCCGAGCGCCGGCGCCACAGCAGCGGCGCGCGTACGCAAGAAGGTGAAGAAGAACGTTGCCGAAGGCATAGCGCATATCCATGCGTCGTTCAACAACACCATCATCACCATAACCGACCGCCAGGGCAACGCGCTCTCGTGGGCGACTTCCGGCGGTGCCGGCTTCAAAGGTTCGCGCAAATCGACGCCGTTCGCGGCTCAGATCGCCGCTGAACAGGCGGGCAAGGCGGCGCAGGAATGCGGCGTCAAGAACGTCGAAGTCAGGATCAAGGGCCCGGGCCCCGGACGCGAGTCCGCGGTGCGCGCCCTGAACGCGATCGGACTCAAGATCACCAGCATCAGCGATGTTACGCCGGTGCCGCACAACGGCTGCCGCCCGCCCAAGCGTCGGCGCATTTAAGGAGACTGGAACGTGGCCCGCAACCTAGACCCCAAATGCCGCCAGTGCCGCCGCGAGGGCGAGAAACTGTTCCTCAAAGGCGAGAAGTGCTTTACCGACAAATGTGCCGTCGAGCGCCGCGCCTATGCGCCGGGGCAGCACGGCCAGAAAAGCGGCCAGCGCCTCTCGGACTACGGCAAGCAACTGCGCGAGAAACAGAAAATCCGCCGCATCTACGGCATCCTCGAGCGCCAGTTCCGCGGCATCTATGCGGTGGCCGCGCGCCAGAAGGGCATCACCGGCGAGAGCCTGCTGCAGTTGCTCGAATCGCGCCTGGACACGGTGTGCTTCCGCATGGGCTTCGGCGCTTCGCGCAACGAGGCGCGCCAGATTGTGCGCCATAACGGCATCATGGTTAACGGCAGGCGCGTCAATATCCCCTCCTACCATGTGCGCACCGGCGACACCGTCGAGGTTGCGGCGAAAGCCAAAGACCAGTTGCGTATCAAGGGTGCCTCCGCGGCTGCTGCTTCGCGCGGCATTCCGGAATGGCTGGAAGTGGATACCACGGCGATGAAGGGCATGTTCAAGGCCAAACCGCAGCGCACCGAGCTGCCTTCGACCATCAACGAGAGCCTGGTAGTCGAACTGTATTCCAAGTAATCGTCAAAGTTTTCCAGAGGAACCTCCATGCAAAGCAGTGGATTTCTGAAACCGCGCATTATCGACGTGCAGAGTATCGCGCCCAATCACGCCAAAGTGGTGATGGAGCCGTTCGAGCGGGGCTACGGCCACACGCTGGGCAACGCGCTGCGGCGCGTACTCCTGTCCTCGATGCCGGGCTTTGCCCCGACCGAGGTGCAGATCTCGGGCGTGCTGCACGAGTATTCGACCATAGACGGCGTGCAGGAAGACGTGGTCGACATCCTGCTCAACCTCAAGGGCGTGGTGCTGAAAGTGCACAACCGCACCGAGGCGCTGCTGACGCTGAAGAAAAAAGGCGAAGGCGCGGTGACCGCAGCGGATATCGAAGTTTCGCACGACGTGGAAATCATCAATCCGGAACACGTCATCGCGCACCTTTCGCCCGGCGGCAAGCTGGAGATGCAGATTAAGGTCGAGCGCGGCCGCGGCTACGAGCCGGGCAACCTGCGCGCGGCGCCCGAAGATACCAAGGGCATAGGCAAGATCATCCTCGACGCGTCCTTTTCCCCGGTGCGCAGAGTCAGCTACGCGGTCGAGTCGGCGCGTGTCGAACAGCGCACCGACCTTGACAAGCTGATCATGGACATCGAGACCAACGGCGTGGTCGAGCCCGAGGAAGCGATACGCTATGCGGCCCGCGTTTTGGTGGACCAATTGTCGGTGTTCGCCGCCCTCGAGGGCACGCCCATCGCCAGCGAGCCGGTCAAGGCGCCCCAGGTCGATCCGATCCTGCTGCGCCCGGTTGACGACCTGGAACTCACAGTGCGTTCGGCCAACTGCCTGAAGGCCGAGAACATCTATTACATCGGTGATCTGATTCAGCGCACCGAGACCGAGTTGCTGAAGACGCCGAACCTGGGCCGCAAATCGCTCAACGAGATCAAAGAAGTGCTGGCTTCGCGCGGGCTGACCCTGGGCATGAAGCTGGAGAACTGGCCGCCCGCAGGGTTGGAAGTCGCCCGCGTCTGAGCCGGAAGTCGCTAGCAACTAGGCGCAGGCCGCCCGCAGGCGTATTGCGGTCAAGATACATCGCCCTCGGGACGGGGGCTGGACAAAAGAGGCAAGAACATGCGTCACCGCTTAGGACTGAGAAAACTAAACGTAACCAGCAGCCACCGCTTGGCGATGCTGCGCAACATGACCAATTCGCTGCTGAAGCACGAGGTCATCAAGACCACGCTGCCTAAGGCAAAAGAGTTGCGCCGCGTGGTCGAGCCGATGATCACGCTGGGCAAGGTCGCCACCGTCGCCAACCGCCGCCTGGCCTTCAACCGCCTGCGCGACCGCGACATGGTCACCAAGCTGTTCAACGAACTCGGCCCGCGCTACGCCAAGCGTAACGGCGGCTACCTGCGAATACTCAAGTACGGCTTCCGCCAGGGAGACAATGCGCCGATGGCCTTGGTCGAACTGATGGATCGTCCCGAGTTGGCGCCAGGGGCCGACGAAGCCAAGTCCTAAAAGTTTCCAGTTGTGTCGAAGAAGCCGGCCTGTGTGCCGGCTTTTTTGTTTATGGACCACCTGCGCTTCAATCTGGCGCCAGTTGTTTCAAGGCTAACACCTCCCGATGCGCCGTGCGCCGAGGCGTGCGCTTGAAGGATTACAATCCGCCCATGGCGATCGTTCTGTTTACCGACTTCGGTGCCGGCGACATCTATGTCGGCCAGGTGAAAGCGGTGCTGCAGCGGCTCGCGCCGGGCGTAGCGGTCATCGACCTGCTGCACGATGCGCCGGCATTCGATGCGCGCGCCGGCGCCCATCTGCTGGCCGCCCTGGCCGGCTGTTTCGCCGAGGACAGCGTGTTCTTGGCCGTGGTCGATCCGGGCGTCGGCGGAATGCGCGATGCTGTCGTGGTGCAGGCCGGCGGGCGCTGGTATGTAGGCCCCGATAACGGCCTGCTCTCCGTGGTTGCTGCGCGCGCGCAAAAAAGCGCTTTCCGGCGCATCGTCTGGCGGCCGCAACCGCTCTCCGCCTCGTTCCACGGGCGCGATCTGTTTGCGCCGATTGCCGCCGCGCTGGCCGCGCAGGGCGAATTGCCCGATGCCTGGTTCGAGCGCACCGCCGGGCTCAACGTCGACTTCGGTGGCGGCGATTTGTCTGAAATCATCTACCTCGATCATTACGGCAATGCGCACACCGGCATCCGCGCGGGCGGGATTGCGCGCAAGACTTTGTTGTTAGCCGGCGCGCGCCGATTGCCCTACGCGCGCGTTTTCTCGGAAGCCGTGGAGGGCGAGGCTTTCTGGTACGAGAACAGTCAGGGACTGGTCGAGATTGCGCTCAATCGCGGTAGTGCAGCACGGCTGCTGGGACTGAAAATCGGCGACAGCCTGACCTGGGCGTGAGCGTATCGGTTCCCGACCGCTCGTTTTTCTAGCGGGCCGGCGCAGGTAACTGCCCGGCCATGCACTTGCGGTGCTCGGCTCTCGTCAGCTTGTCCTTGCACGCTTCCAGCGCCACGTTGTGCGCTTCGCAACGCTCCTTGTTGCGCGCCTTGGTGCAATCGCGCGGCTTGGGCGGCGGCGCCTTGGTGGCCGGTGCCGGCAGGCGCATGCACTCGCGCCAGGCGTCGCCTACCTTGTCCCTGCAGGCCTCGATATCCTTGTTGAGCGTTTCGCAGCGCGCCTTGTCCTTGGCTTTGGCGCAGTCCATGGGGCGCGCGCCGGGCTTGGGTTCCGCGCCAGCCCCAGTGGAATATGCGGCAGCGGATAGGGAAATTGTCGCCGTGGCGACGGCCGCGAGCAATACGGGGAGGGAGAATTTCATCGGCTTTCCTTCCAAAGTCAGAGGAACGCGGCGCGCGCGGGGTGCCGCACCATCCGCTGCAAGAGCAGGGAACAGGTTCAATCTACGCCCTGCTTCCCTGCCCTGTTTGACTTTGGTCAAATTTCCGCCGTCTGGCGGCCGGCCGTTAAAACTCGATGGTTTCGCCCGGCTTGATCGCAAACACCTTGGTTGGCGCGCTGCCCAGTGCCTTGATGTACTCCTCCGGTGTGCCTTTCAGCTGCGGGATGGTTCCGTAGTGCACCGGGAGCGCGAACTTCGGTTTGATCCATTCGCGCGTGGCGTAGGCCGCATCCTGCGGGCTCATGACAAAATGACCGCCGATCGGAATGATGACCAGATCGGGTTTGTAGTATTCGCCGATGAACTTCATGTCGCCGAACAGGCCGGTGTCGCCCATGTGGTAGATCTTGAACCCGTTTTCGAGCTCGATGATGAAGCCTACCGGTTCGCCGCCGATATGGCTTTCGTCTTTGCCCGTCACCGGGTTCTTCCAGATGATTTCGGAAGAGTGCTCCGCATGCGTGGCGGTGATCTTGATGTTCGGTCCCAGCGGCGTGATCGTGCCGCCTTTGCCAAAACGAGGCGCCAGTTCGGGGGGCAGCACGCCCAGTGTGTTCCACACCTGATCCAGACCGGCCGGACCGTAGGCGGGTGCGTTGTTCTTTTTTGCCAATGCGGGCGCATCCGCTATGTGGTCATAGTGACCATGGGAAACCAGGATCAGATCGACTTTGCCGAAGACGTCGAGGTTCTTGAATTCCGGCGGGGTCTTCGGATTGGTGAGGATCCAGGGATCAAGCACGATCACCTTGCCGCCGGGCGTAGTCAGCTTAATCGTCGACTGGCCTAGCCACTGAATCGTGACTTTGCCGCTTTGCGCCGATGCGGCGCCGGCGGCAAGCAGGAACAACAAACTGAAGACCAATTTCAGTAATTTCATCATCCCATCCTTTTCTAATAATTTTGAAATTCGCAACCCGCGCGAGCTTTGCCGCTCCCGCAGGGTGCCCGAGCGCGCTTTATAACACAAGTATCACTCGATAATCATTAACATTGGTCCGGGTGGGGCCGGTCACGATCAGGTCGCTCAAGGCGGCGAAGAAGCCGTAGCCGTCGTTGTTCGACAGCAGCTTCCTGGCCGAGAGTCCGGCCGCGGCCGCGCGCGCGAGCGAGTCCGGTACAAGCACGGCGCCGGCGTTGTCCTCCGAGCCGTCGATGCCGTCGGTATCGCAGGCGAGGGCGTAGGCATCGGGCATGCCGTCCAGTTCCAGCGCCAGCGACAGCAGAAATTCCGCGCAGCGCCCGCCGCGCCCATTGCCGCGCACGGTGACTGTGCATTCGCCGCCCGAAATCAGCGCCAGCGGCGGTTTGAACGGCTCGCCGTAGACGCGGATCTGCCGCGCCAGCGCGGCGTAGACTTTGGCCACTTCGCTGGCTTCGCCGGTGACGCTGTCGCCCAGCACCACCGGCGTAATGCCCTTGCTGCGGAAATAAGCCGCTGCGGCCTGCAGAGAAGCCTGCGCCGTGGCGATGACCCGGTTTTCCACGCGGGCGAACAGCTTGTCTCCCGGCTTGGGCGTCTCTGCGATCTCACCTAAGGCGCCGCGCCGCAGATGCGCCGTCACCGACGCCGGCGCCTTGACGCCATAGCGCGCGATGATGTCCTCGGCATCCTGATAGCTGCTGGGGTCAGGGGCGCAGGGGCCGGAACCGATATGGGTCGGGTCGTCGCCGGTCACGTCCGAAATGATCAGCGCCAGCACCCGGGCCTTGCACGCCGCGGCGAGCCGGCCGCCCTGGATGCTCGAGATGTGCTTGCGCACCGTATTCATGTCCTGGATCGGTGCGCCGCAGCGCAGCAGTTCCTTCGTCGTGGCCTTGAGTTCGTCCATGCCTATGCCTTCGACCGGAAGGCTCAGCAGGCTGGATCCGCCGCCCGAGAGCAGCGCGAGCAGCAGGTCGTTCGGCCCGAGGGCGCGCGTCCGGCGCAGGATCTCCTGCGCCGCCTTTTCGCCGCTCTCGTCGGGAACCGGGTGTCCCGCCTCTATGACTTTGATCCGGTTCGTCAGCAGGCCGTGCTGGTAGCGCGTGATGGCGAGGCCGTCCAGCGGCGAAGTCGAGCGCCAGTTTTGCTCGACCGCGAGGGCCATGGCGGCGGCGGCCTTGCCCGCGCCGACCACCAGTGTCTTGCCGGCCGGCGGCTGCGGCAGGTGTCGCGGCAGAATCTTGAGCGGATCGGCAGCGGCGACCGCGGCGGCGAAGCTTTCTAGGAGCAGTGTGCGTGGATCCATGGTCGGCGAAGGGCGTCAGCGGCCCATCATGCTCATCGCGCCTTTGAACAGGGCGCTTTCCGGAACGGCGAGTTGCTCGAGCACGGTAAGGTGGTTGCAGCCGGGCATCGGGATGTCGCCGGCAAAGGCGTAGCGCCAGTTCCTGGCGAGCAGCGCATTCTGCCGTTTGAACTCCTCGCTTTCCTCGCTCCCGACCGCGGTATATAGCGGTGCAGTGGTGGCGGGCGGGAGGTTGACCGGGCTGAGCTTGCGCGCGCGCGCCTGGTCCAGTTTCAGGTCCGCGTTGACGAAAGGCGCTTGTACCAGGGGCTCGAGATCGTAGATGCCGCTGATCGCCAGGGCGCCTTTGATCAGGTTGTAGGGCAGTTCCGGCATGTAAACGTCCCAGTGCGCTGCCAGCATCATCGCAGTCAGATGGCCGCCGGCCGAGTGCCCGGCCACGTAGAGCCTGCCCGGGTTGACGCCGTAGCGCGCGCCGTAATGCCATAGCCAGGCAATCGCGAGCAGGTTCTGTTTGACGATATCCTCGATGCCGACCTGGGGGCACAGTCCGTAGTTGGGGAGGGCCAGGGTCACGCCGCGTCGGGCGAACGCCGGTGCGAGGTAGGAGAAGTCGCTTTTGTCGCGCGATCTCCAGTAGCCGCCGTGGATGAACACCAGCAATGCCTCGCTCCTGCCCTCGGCCGGGAAAATATCCAGTTTTTCGGCCGGGCTGGCGCCGTACGCGATATCCAGATGGCAGCGCAGTTCAGCGCGCGCCTGCGCCGAGCGCTTCGCGCCGCGTTCGAAAATCTGCTGATGATCCGGAATCATCGCGCGCGCGTTGTACTGCCTGTCGTAATACCCGGGCTCGGCGTCGGTCATGGTTTGGTCCCCTCCTTCGTGTTTCTTGGTCCGAACGCGGCGGCCAGCTGCAGGCCATCTCGGTCCGGAACGGCATCACGCAGCATGGTCTGTCGAAGCGTGCCCAAGGCGCTGTCAAACATGGTGTCGCACGGTACCACGCCGGCGCACGGCCCTCAAGACCGGCTCGGCCCGGCTCCGGCCCTAGGCGCGGTCGAGTTCGCGCAGCACGGCAGCACCCATTTCGCTGCAGGAAATCGGCGCCTTGCCCGGCTCGCAGATGTCGGCGGTGCGCGCGCCGGCGTCCAGGGCGGCACCCACCGCGCGCTCCAGCAGCGCCGCGTCGTCCGGCCGTGCCAGCGACAGCCGCAGCATCATGGCGACGCTCAGTATCGCGCCCAGCGGATTGGCGATGCCCTTGCCTGCGATGTCGGGCGCGCTGCCGTGCACCGGTTCGTACAGCGCCGCGCGGCGGCCGCCGGAATCGGCCGCGCCCAGCGATGCCGAGGGCAGCATGCCGAGCGAGCCCGCCGCCATCGCAGCGCAGTCGGACAGGATGTCGCCGAAGATATTGTCGGTGACGATGACGTCGAACTGCGCCGGCGCACGCACCAGCTGCATGGCGCAATTGTCGACGTACAGGTGGCGCAGTTCGATGTCGGGAAATTCCGCGTCGCGCAAAGCCTGGACTTCCTCGCGCCACAGCACCCCGGCCTCCATCACGTTGGCTTTGTCGACCGAGCAGACTTCGCCGCGGCGCGTGCGCGCGAGTTCGAACGCAAAGCGCGCGATGCGGCGGATTTCGGAAGAAGTATAGGTCTGGGTGTTGAAGCCGCGCCGCTCGCCGTTGGCCAGGGTTTCGATGCCGCGCGGCTTGCCGAAGTAGATGCCGCCGATGAGTTCGCGCACGATGACGAAATTCACCCCGTCGAGGAGGCGGTTCTTCAGCGACGAGGATTCGTATAGTGCGGGGATGGTGACGATGGGGCGCAGATTGGCGAACAGGGCGAGCGAGCGGCGCACATGCGGCAGTCCGCCGGCGACGCGTGCCTCGCGCGGAATCGCATCGCCGTCCATGCCGCCCATGGCGCCGAAGAGTATGGCATGCGCCGCATGGATGGCCGCTTCGGTCGCCTTGGGCAGGACCTGCCCGTGCGCGCGATACGCGTCGGCGCCATAAGGATATTCGTCCAGCCGCAGGGCCAGCTTACGCCGGGCGACAAACCACTCGAGCACGCGGCGCGCCTCGGTCGTGACTTCAGGGCCGACGCCGTCCCCGGGCAGGATGGCAATATTCTTCTCGTTCATGTGGCTGCTCCCATGGTTCGATTGTTCGGGCGCGGTCGGTGCCGGCGCGCTCACGCAACGCATGCTACCCGATTGGATTGTCTTTGCCTGCGGAAAAGATCGAAATAGCCGCAGAGCGCGGCGTATCCTGCGGCGCCCGCACGCGTTAGAATCGCGGCCATGAGCACCGAACTGCCACCGGAGAAGAACGTCCTCGGCGGGCCATTGCAGGCCTGCGGCTACGATCCGCTGACCGGCTTTTTTCGCGACGGCTGCTGCGCCACGCGCGGCGAGGCGGGCGTGGCGCATCTGGTGTGCGTCAAGGTGACGGCGGAATTTCTGGAATATTCGCGCGAGCGCGGCAACGACCTGTCCACGCCGCGCCCGGAAATGCGCTTCCATGGCCTCAAACCCGGCGACCGCTGGTGCTTGCACGTGCTGCGCTGGATCGAGGCCTGGGAGGCGGGCAGCGCGCCCAAGGTCGTGCTCGAGGCCACGCACGAGGCGGTGCTGCAACTGGTGCCGCTAGTCGCGCTCAAGCGCCACGCGCTCGACCTGCACTGAGCGTGAACACCGATCCGGGAAAATCGGTCGCCATCCTAGGCGGCGGTCCGGCTGGGCTCATGGCGGCGGAGGTCGCGAGCGGCGCCGGGGTGCGCGTCGACGTCTATGACGCCATGCCCTCGGTGGGGCGCAAGTTTCTCATGGCCGGCAAGGGCGGCCTGAACCTCACGCACGCCGAGCCGGGCGACGCCTTTCTCTCGCGCTATGGCGCGCGCCGCGAGCATCTGGAGCCTTTGCTTGCCGCCTTCGGGCCGCAAGCGCTGCGCGCCTGGGCGCTCGGGCTCGGTGTAGAAACCTTCGTCGGCAGCTCCGGCCGCGTGTTCCCCTCTGAGATGAAAGCCGCGCCGCTGTTGCGCGCCTGGTTGCACCGGCTGCGGGCCGCGGGCGTGCGCTTTCACATGCGCCATCGCTGGTGCGGCTGGGACGATGCGGGCGCGCTGCGTATGGCTACGCCGCAGGGCGTGCGCGCGGTGCGCGCCGACGCCTTGGTGCTTGCGCTCGGGGGCGGCAGCTGGGCGCGGCTGGGCTCCACCGGCGCCTGGGTGCCGCTGCTGGCCGCGCGCGGCGTTCGCGTCGCACCGCTGCGTCCGGCGAACTGCGGCTTCGACGTCGGCTGGAGCGAGCACTTTCGGGCGCGCCATGCGGGCCACCCGGTCAAGCCGGTGGTCCTGAGTCACCGGCGTCCCGATGGCGTCGAGTCCCGGCAGCAGGGCGAATTCGTGGTCACCGCGACCGGCGTCGAGGGCGGGCTGATCTATGCTTTGTCCGCCTGCCTGCGCGACGAGATCGAAGCGTCGGGGGTTGCGCTATTGGAGCTCGATCTGGCGCCGGGCCGGAGCCTGGAGCAGTTGGCGCGGGAATTGTCGCGGGATCGCGGTTCGAGTTCGATGGCGAATCACCTGCGCCGCCGTGCGGGCATAGACGGGGTGAAGGCCGGGCTGCTGCGCGAACTGCTGCCGGCCGGAGATTTCGCCGACCCGGTTCGCCTCGCCGGCGCGATCAAGGCGCTGCCGCTGCGGCTGATCGCGCCGCGCCCCTTGGACGAAGCCATCAGCAGCGCCGGCGGCGTCGCGTTCGAAGACCTGGATGAGCGCCTGATGGTCCGGGCGCTGCCGGGCGTGTTCTGCGCGGGCGAGATGCTCGATTGGGAGGCGCCGACCGGGGGCTATCTGCTGACGGCGTGTTTCGCCAGCGGCCGCGCCGCGGGCGCCGGCGCCATGGCCTGGCTTGCGGCCGCACGCTCCCCGGGGACGCAGTCTAACGGCGGGGTCTGACCCCACCGAACCGCCAGCCGGTGCTAAGCTTGAGACCGTGAATTTCTCCCCCAGGCCATGACCAAGGTCCAGCATCCCGTGCATCGCATCGAGTTGCGCGTGCAGGAACTCGCGCAGCTGTTCAATTCGATGGATCCGACGCCGTTCCATCACAAGGATCTGGATCCGGATGCCGAGGAGTTCATCGAAAGCTGGGCGCTGGAGTTTCCCCAGGACAGCCGCTTCCACCTCACGGTGCATCTCGGGAAGCTGCCGCCCGAGGACCCCACCGCGCTGGTGGCCGAGGCGATCCGCAATTATTTCGACTACAAATCGGAAATGGCGCGCCGCAAAGTACGGGTGCTGCTGCGGGAGGGGCGCACCAGCCTGATGATAGGCGTCGGCGTCCTCGCCCTATGCCTGCTCGGCGCTGAGCTGCTGGCCGCATTCGGGGGCGGGACTTTCCTCAAGATCCTGCGCGAAAGCCTCACCATCGGCGGCTGGGTTGCGATGTGGCGGCCGATGCAGATTTTTCTGTACGAATGGTGGCCGCTGATACGCAGGAGCCGGATCTACCATAGCCTGAGCCGGGCGCAGGTGCTCGTGGTGCAGGGGAAATCTTGAACACAGGTTCGCGTGCTTGCGCAGATGCCGCAGGGGTAGAGAACTACTGATCCACCCAAGTAACCACGCCGTCCACCGCCGCGCGGCTGGTGCGAAAGCGGTTTGCCGGGTGGGCTGCGTCCTCGTATCCGAACGACATCCCGCAAACGACCAACCGGTCCTCGGGCAAACCGAAATACGAACGCATGAATTTCGGATGCGCGCCCAGGGCGGCCTGGGCGATGCTGGCGACACCGAAGCTGCGCGCGGCCAGCATGAAGTTGTTCACCCAGGCGCCGCAATCGAGGACGCCGGATACGCCCAGCGCCTCGTCGGTGGTGACGATCATCGCGTGCGGCGCGCCGAACAGGCGGTAGTTTTCCATGCCCTGGCGCGCCGAGGCCTCGCGGTCGCCGCGCGCAATGCCCACGCTGTCGTAGAGCTGGAAGCCGCACTCGCGCCGGCGCTCGAGGTACACGCCGCGGTATTCCCGCGGAAACGGGAAATCGGGCTCGCGCTCGTGTCCGACGACGTATTCGCTGAGCGCGCTGCGAAAGCGATCGGTCGCGGCGCCACGCGTGATCACCACCTGCCAGGGCTGCGAGTTGCACCACGAGGGCGTGCGCTGCGCGATCTCGAGCATGCGCGTGATCGTGGCCGTGTCCACCTGCCGCGGCAGGTAGGCGCGGCAGCTGTAGCGTTCCTTGAGCAGGCGCTCGAAGGCTTCGGACGCGTCCATCGATGGTTCTGTGCTCATTCATTTCCTCTCGGTGTGCGACGGGCGACTGGTCGGAAACGCCCGTGATGATTGGGCTGACGGCTATTGTGCCCGGTTCTTCCGCAGCCGTTGATATCTTGCCACAGGCCCGCTGTTGCGGGTGCGGCCGGTGGTAACATCGGCCGGCAATCCGCTGGAGATTGCCCAGGCCTCGTTATACGTCGAGGCGACACATTCCCTCATGCCCCTAGCGTCTGTTCTGCCGCCAGGGCACTTACTGCCCAGGAAAGGCGCGCATGACCAAAGATGGAAACAAGGAAGGCGCGCGGCACGCGCTGCGCCGCGCGAACTTGCGCACGCTGACTGAGAAATTTCCCGGGGCGCTGGTCTGCGTCACCATCGCGCTGGCCGCCACTTTCGTCTCCCAGAATTACGGGGGTCCGCAATTGCTTTACGCCCTGCTGCTGGGCCTTGCGTTCCATTTCCTGATGGACGGCCCGCGCGTAAAGCAAGGCGTCGACTTCTGCTCCCGTGCCGTGCTGCGCTTTGGCGTGGCCTTGCTGGGCGCGCGCATCACCCTGCCGCAGATCGCCAAACTCGGCCTCGCCCCCGCCGTCATGGTGGCGGCTGCGGTGGTCTTGACGATAGGTTTCGGCTTGCTGCTGGCGCGCCTGTTCGGCCGGCCGCGCGAAGAGGGCATCTTGTCCGGCGGCGCGGTGGCCATCTGCGGCGCGTCGGCGGCGCTGGCGATTTCGTCGGTCTTGCCGCAATCGAAGGAAAACGAGCGCTACACCCTGCTGGCCGTGGTCGGCGTCACCGTGCTGTCGACGCTGGCGATGATCGTCTATCCGTTCGCCGCGCGCGGCCTCGGCCTCAACGCCGCACAGGCCGGGATTTTTTTCGGTGGCACTATCCACGATGTGGCCCAGGTCGTGGCGGCCGGCATGCTGCTCTCGCCCGAGGCTGGAGACACCGCGACCATAGTCAAACTGTTTCGCGTATTGCTGCTGGTGCCGGTGGTGTTCATTCTGGCGTTGGTCTATCGCCACCGGGTCGATCAGGACCTCGCCGGCGGTGAACGCCAGCGACTGGTGCCGCTGTTCCTGATCGGATTTGCGCTGCTGGTGCTGATATCAAGCGCCGGGATGATTGATGAAGCATTGGTCGAGAAGTTGAGCTGGGTGTCGCGCGCCATGCTGGTGACCGCGATCGCCGCGGTCGGCGTCAAGACTTCGTTTCAGGACCTGGGCAAGCTGGGCTGGTTGCCCGTGGCGATGCTGGTCGGAGAAACCCTGTTCATCGCGGCGCTCGTGCTGGCGGCGATGCTGGGTCTGGGCATAGGGAATTAGTCAGCCTATCCGGCGTTCAGTCGGGCGTGCCCGCGCCCTCGGGCGGGGCAATCTCGAAGCGCCAGGCGCGCTCGGCGTCGACCACCCAGCCGCCGGTGGGCGGCGCGAAGTGGGTGCCGAGGACCAGCACGGGTTGGTTCGCATAGCGCGCCAGAAACGACCGCCGCGTGCGTCGCGCGGCGGCCGTATCCACATCGAAGTTGTTGTGCAGGTCGGGTTCGGCGCACTGCAGCGGATGATGCATCAGGTCGCCGGTGATGACCGCCTCTTCGCCGCGCGAAGAGATGCGCACGCTGACATGCCCCGGCGTGTGCCCCGGCGTCGGTTCCAGCCGCACTTCGGGGGTCAGCGCATGGTCCATCTCGACCAGTTCGGCCAGTCCGGCGGCGATGATGGGCCGCACCGAGTCGCCCATCACGTCGCCGTCGTTGTGCTTTGCCTGTTCGGAGGACCAGTGCTCCCATTCCCTGCGCCCGAACAGATAGCGCGCATTGGGAAAGGTCGGCACCCATTTGCCTTCGAGCAGGCGCGTATTCCAGCCGACGTGATCGACGTGCAGGTGGGTGCACAGGACGGTGTCGATCGAATCTGCGGGAAAGCCGGCTTCGGCCAAATGTTCGAGAAACGGACCTTGCAGCATGTTCCAGGCCTGGATGCTGCGCGGCTTGTCGTTGCCGACGCAGGTGTCGACGATGATGCGCCGCGCGCCCGACTCGATGACAAAGCTGTGTATCGATCCGAACAGGCGGCCGTCTTCGAGCGCGAAATGCGGCCGGAGCCAGGTGTGGCGCAGCACCAGCTCCGGTGTCGCCTCGGGAAACATGAATGTACCCGGAAACGGCGTGCCGCCCAGTTCGGCCACGCGCGTAATGCGCACGTCGCCCACCTGCCAGCTTAGGAATTTAGCGCGCCTCACAATCGAACTCCGAGTATCACCGAGCGCCATTGTCTCAAATTCCGCTCGGGCCGGCCGCGGCCATTCAATAGACCCTAAGACACCGCGACCGCGCCGCCGTCGCAGGCGATGGTCTGGCCCACCACATATTCGCCGGCGCGCGAACACAGGAAAATCGCGAGCCCGGCAATGTCCTGCGCCGTGCCGACCCGGCCGCTGGGATTGCGCTTGCCCACGCTGTCCCAGTCCACGTTTTCCGTCTTGCCGCCGAAACCGACGCCGGTGCTGAGCATCCAGGTCGGGAACGGACCCGGCGCAATGGCGTTGAACAGGATGTGCTCCTTGGTGAGGCGCGCTGCCATGAATCGCGTGAGATGGTGCACCGCGGCCTTGGACGCGCCGTAGGAGAACGAGTCGAAGGCCGCCGTCTTGAGGCCGTCGATCGAACCGATATTGATCACCCGCGCGGGACTGTTCGCGCTCGCGGCCTGGCGCAGGAGCGGCAGAACCTTCTGCGTAAGGAAAAATACTCCCTTCACATTCGTGTCCATCACCTTGTCCCAGCCAGCCTCCGGAAATTGCTCCAGCGGCGCCCCCCAGGCCGCGCCGGCGTTGTTGACCAGGATGTCCAGCCGCGACTCGCGCTCCGACAGCCGCTGCGCCAGGCTTTCGACGCCGGACAGCTGCGACAAGTCGGCGGCGAGTGCGATGCACTCGCCCGCATAGGCCGCGCTCAAGCGCTTGGCGGTCGCCTCGCACACCTCGGCTTTGCGCGAGGAGATATACACTTTCGCGCCGTGCGCCAGGAACCCGGCGGCGATCATCTCGCCGATGCCGCGAGATCCGCCCGTCACCAACGCGGTCTTGCCCTTGATCGAAAACAGATCGCCGAATTGCTCGCTCATCGTCTCACTCCCTGCAGTTTGAATTCTTCGCCCTGGCACGCGCTCGCCGCGCTCGGCAGCGGTCGTGGTCGTCAGGTCGGATCCTCCTCGACAGTCATTATACGTATTCGAAATAGGCGTTCGATACCGCCGGCGCTTCATCTGCACGGCATGCGAAATCCACACGCCCCGGTTCGGCTCAGGCGGGCTGCAGCCAGCCTATGACTGTGGCCCGCAAGCGCGCGATGAAGCGATCCCAGGGGCTTGGGTTCTGCACGATCTCGGCGCGATAGAAAGACGGGCACAGGATGGCGGCGTGCGCGACTTCGCCGCACAGGCCGCAGCCGACGCAGCTGTGGTTGACATGCGCCACCGGATCCACCTTGAGCGGGTCGGCCGATGCCTTCAAAGTAAGCGAAGGGCAGCCGGAGAGCCGGATGCAGGAATGGTCGCCGGAGCAGGTGTCGTCGTCCACGCCGAAGCGGGTGCGCACCACACGCGCGCCCGAACCCAGCAGCCGCGCCAGCACCGGATGGATGCGGCGCTGGCGCTCGAGCTGGCATTCGCCCTCGGCGATGATCACCTTGAGCCCGGGCTCGTCGGTGGTGAAGGCTACGCGCAGGGCCTTCACCATGTCCGTGACGCGGTAGGTATAGACGTTGCGCAGCCAGGTTACGCCTGAGCCGCGCAGCGTGTTCTCGATGCTGCGGTCGGCGCGCACCGGGCTTTGCTCCTGCGCCAGCTCTTCGCTACTGCCGGGGGAGGACACCAGATCCTGCGTGCCGGTGGCCGAGGTGTAGCCGTTTTTCATGATCAACAGCACCGCGTCGCCGCCGTTCAGCTGGTTGGAGGCGACGCCGGAGAGAAAGCCGTTGTGCCAGAAGCCGCCGTCGCCCATGATCGCCAGCGAGCGGCCGGCCAGCATCGGCGCGACGCCTGCGCTGCTCGCGAGGCTCATGCCGTAGCCGAGGATGGAATTGCCCAGCGAAAACGGCGCGAAAGTCGCGAAGGAATGGCAGCCGATGTCGGCCGAGATGTGGCGCTTGCCGATCTCGCGCTCGACAAGTTTGATCGCGGCGAACACCGGCCGCTCTGGACAGCCGACACAGAAATTCGGCGGCCGCGGCGGCAGCGGCGCGCCGAGCATCTCGGCCGCTCGCGAGCGCGCGGCGTCCACTGTTTGATACCAGCGCGTCCCCGCCGAAATGTCCAGGTGGGCGGCATGCGTGCCGAGGAAGCGGACGAGGCCGTGCACGATCACCTCCGCGGTATATTCGCCCGCCATCATCAATAGGTCCTTGCCGTGCAGCCGGGTCTGAATATCCGCGCGGCGCAGCATGGTGGCGATGTCCTGCTCGATGAATTCGGGCTGGCCTTCCTCCACCACCAGCACCGCCGTCTTGTCCGAGCAGAACGCGGCGATTTCTTCGGGCACCAGGGGATAGACCACGTTGAGCGCGAGGATGGGAATGCGGCTCGCGCCGAAATCGTCGGCGAGCCCGATAAGCTGCAGCGCGCGCAGCAGGTTGTTGTACAGTCCGCCTTGGCAAACGATGCCGATGCCGGCTTCGCTGCCCGCGAACAGTTCGTTCAGCTTGCGTTCGCGGATGTATTTGCGCGCCGCGGGCATGCGCACGCCCATTTTCAACTTTTCCTGGCGGTAGGTGGCCGGAGGATGCGGGATGCGCTCATAGTCGAACGTTGCGGCCTCTGCCTGCAGCTTGCGCGTCGACACCGCCGGCGCGCGGTTGGCGCCCGCGACAAAGCTGCCGTGCACATGGCAGGCGCGGATGCGCAGGTCCATGAACACCGGAGTGTTCGAGGCCTCCGACAGTTCGAAGCCGCGCTCCACCAGATTGACGATGGTGGCGAGGTTGGGCCGCGGGTCCAGCATCCACATCGAAGACTTCATCGCGACCGCGTGGGTGCGCTCCTGCGCCACGCTCGCGCCTTCGCCGTAGTCCTCGCCCACCACGATCAGCGCGCCGCCGAGCACTCCCGCGGAAGCCACGTGGGTCAGCGCATCGGACGCGACATTGGTGCCGACGATGGATTTCCAGGTCACGGCGCCGCGCATCGGATAGTTGATCGAGGCGCCCAGCATGGCCGCCGCGGAAGCTTCGTTGGTGCAGGCTTCGACGTGCACGCCCAGCTCGTCCATGTAGTCGCGCGCCTGCACCATCACGTCGAGCAGGTGCGACACCGGCGCGCCCTGGTAGCCGCCGACATAGGACACGCCGGACTGCAGCAACGCCTTGGTCACGGCGAGTATGCCTTCGCCGTGGAAGGTCTCGCCCGCGCCCAGTTTGAGCGATTCGATTTCCGCGTTGAATTGTCGCTCCATCCTAGGCAGCCTTCTTGTTGGCGTTCGGCCGGCGCATGAACTGGATGATCTTCGGTTGCGGCGGCAGCGGCGCGATGCCCTGCGCAGCGAGGGAGGCCTCGAGGCCGCGCCCCTCCGGGTCGACGAGCGCGCCTTCGCGCGCCGCGCGCACGGCCTGCGCACGTTCTTGCGGATCGGCGATGGCGCCGCCGTCTATCAGCGTGTCGAGTATGCGCAGGAAATTCGCCTTGGCGCGCCGGTTGGTGTCGCCGTAACCTTTGATCAGCCGGCCGCAGAGCGCGATTTCCAGCGCGAGTTCCGCCTCGGGCGCGGCAGCGATCGCCGCGAGCCAGCGTTCGATAAGCGCCTGCTCCTCGGCGTAGCGCGCGCTCATGCGCCGCAGCGGCCGCAGCCAGGCGAGCAGGCGCAGCATCAGAAAGCCGGATACGCTGCTGGTCTTCACGTACAGGCCCACATTCAGTTTGTGCATCATGCCGCGCCTTTGCGCCCAAGCGACCAGGCGCCTGGATAGAACGGGTGGCAGCAGCGCCGCAACTTCTTCCACGCCGGGCTTCAGGTATTCGATGATGTGCACCGGCTCGCCCGGCTTGGCCTGGACTTCCGAGCGCACGCGCTCGAAGCGGCTGCGGCGCGATTTCAGGTCGGCTACCCGGATCACGTCTTCGTAGCTCATCCACAGCGCAAGAAAGCGCGCGGTTTCACCGGCGAGCTTCCACGTTCCCGCAGCGCCTTGCTCCCGTTCCCGTTTTGCGATCGGGGCCAAGCGGTCCAGATACAGCGCGGCATAGCGCTCGTCCTGAAAATCGGCGACGCGCGTCGCGCCCTGTTCGACCATTTCGCGGACTTCGGCGGGAAATTCCCGGCGTACGCGCTCGGTCATCGCGCCTGAGCGCGAACCCGCATCGACGCTGGCCGTGGCTGACACGGTTGCGGCGGTGGGCATTCCGCCCTCGGCCGCGGCATAGCCGAGCGCGAAGCCGCGCAGGCTGGCCTCGGCACCCTTGCCGGCGCTGCGTATGGCCGCCTCGCACGCGGCGCGCGGCAGCGGCAGGATTCCCGAGCCGGCAAGCGCGCCGAACAGCGCCGCGTTGATCATCGCGCCGGTATTCGCTGCGAGTTTGTGGAAATCGACGAGGATGGCGCGCTTGGCCAGCGTCTTGGCGGCGGCGAGGATGCGCCCGCTGTCGTAGCGCCCGTCGCCGAGCGAAATCTTTTCGTCCACGGTGTAAATGCGGTGGGTCGAGGCGATCAGCGTGGTGCGCTCCGGCGTGACGTAGCCGTTTGAAAGCGCGCGTCCCGCTTCCAGCAGTTCGGAAGCGAGCATCACGTCGATGTTGGCGGGCGCGGGCGCGAGCGTCATCACCGGCCGCTGCCCGCCGAGTTGCGCGGACTTCGCGGGATAGATCTCGACATAGTAGGTGGTCGCGCCGGTGCGTTGCGCCACCCCGGGGATCGAAGTGCTCTGCACCGGATAGTCCTCGGCTGTCGCCGCGGCGATGATCCAGTCGGCGAGCACGCCGCCGCCCTCGCCGCCGAGCGCGGCGATCAGGATGCTTATCGGTCGCTGGGTTGCATTCATGTGTGAGTCAATTCCATATCAATTGCGGGACAGTTGGTGCATCGCTGTCATTGCGCGCTTTGCGCGCCAACCATGTTTTGGTACGGATGAAAAGCGTATCCGTACCAAAACATGGTTATGGATAAAAGCAAAAATGATTTTGGGGTTATCCAAGATCCCCGATTGCGTGCGGATATGCATTTCATCCGCGCGCGATCGGGGATCCGCGCGGACGGTTTCTCGTCCGCGCAACAAGCGCACTTTACAACATTGGGGATGCGATTTAAGTCGTCGCGTACGGAATAGTTTCGCGGGGGTCAGCCGCGACCAGCGGCTACGCTCGCCGTGCCTTCGGCCGCGACAAAGCCCCGGATGCGCGCGAGGTTATTCGCCAGGGAGCGCTCTATATGCGCGACCTGATCCGGGTCCAGGTGCCGGTATTTGCCCAATACCTCGAGATACTCGTCAATCGGGCGCGCGTTCTCGGCCGGACGGGTCAGATGCAGGCCGTCGCGCGGATTGAACTCCCACAGCAGCACGAAGTTGGTTTCCACCGCCTTGCGCGCCACCTCGATGTTCTGGTCGGAAGGGAAGCGCCAGCCGGTGGTGCAGGGCGAGTAGATGTGCAGATAGGCGAAACCGGTCTTGGCCGCCTGGATCGCATGGTCGAGCTTGGCGTACAGGTCCTCCATGAAGGCGGTGGAGGCCGTCGCCACGTAGCTGCAATTGTGCATCACCATCAACAGCGGCAGGTTCTTCGCGTCCTGGGTCTTGCCATGTGCGCGCTCGCCCACGGGCGTGGTCGAGGTCCAGGCGCCATAAGGTGTGCAACCGGAACGCTGCATGCCGGTGTTCATGTAGCCTTCGTTGTCGACGCAGATGTACAGGATCTCCTCGCCGCGTTCGGCTGCGCCCGACAGCGACTGGAAGCCCACGTCCGCCGTGCCGCCGTCGCCCGCGAGCGCCACCGCCATCACGTCGCGGCCGCTGCGTTTGTAGAAGCGGCGCACGCCGGCCAGCATAGACGCGGTATTGGTGAGCAGGGGATGAAACACCGGCACCTTGGTGCCGGTGAGCCCGTTGTAGCCGACCGAGCCCATGCCCGGGATGCAGCCCGGCGGCGTCGCCACCACCACGTCCGGGCCGATGCGGCGCAGCGTGTGGCGCATGATCAGCTCCGTGTTGCAGCCTTGGCAGCCCGATAGTCCCGGCGCGAACAGGTCTTCGAGATTGCCTACTTCGTTGTAGATGCGCGCGGTGGTGACGTGCTTCAGCGCGCCGGGGGTGCAGGCCTTGACGCATTCCGGGGCGCCATCGCACAGGTCGCACTTGATCACGTGGGACGCAATGCTGTCGTAGGCGATGCCGCCGTAGGCGCAGCCGACGGTGCACAGGAGGCAATTCACGCATTTCGTCTCGTCCCAGTCGACGACGCCGCTGCCCGCGCTCTTCGACAATGCCGCCGCGGGGCAGTTGAGCACGCATTCCGGATCGCCGCACTGGCGGCAGATGGCGAGCTCGAAGCCCTCGCCGGAGGGCACGATCTGGATGCGCGATTGCAGGTGGTCGTCGGTGCGCGCCTTGGCCTGGGCGCAGGCGGTCATGCAGTCGTTGCAGCCGTCGCAGGCCTCGGCCTTGAAGTGGATGGTCTCGTATGCGGCGCCCATGCTTATCTCCAGTGCTTCGACATCAGCGCGCGCGCCGTATCCTGCGGCGAACGCAGGAAAGCCAGCTTATCGTCGCCCAGGTCGATCGCGCGCAGGATCAGCTCCCACATGATGCCCGGGTCGAACGCGGCGTTGACGCCGAAGATTCCGGCGAGCCGGCGGTCCTTGAGCACGATTTTAAGGTAGCGGTTCTCTTCGGCGTCCAGTTGTTTCTTCACCTCGACTCCCGCGGAATCCAGCGCGCCCTCGTGTACGCCGACCGACACGGCATGCTGGCCGAAGAAGCTGTAGGTGTTGAGCGGCACGCCGCCGGCATAGTCTTTGGCACCCGGGTCCTCGGCCATCGCCATGCCGGCGATGCGCCCCTGGTCGACCGCGTCCGGCAGGATGCCGTTGATGATGCGCTCGCTGCCGAAAAAGCCGCGCGCCTGCGCCACGTCTCCCGCAGCCCAGATGTTGGCGACGTTGGTGCGCATGCGCTCATCGACCAGCACGCCGCGCTCGGTCGCGATGCCGCTGCCGGCGAGGAAATCGGTCACCGGTGCGACGCCGGTCGCGATGAGCAGCAGGTCGGCGTCGAGCTCGGTGCCGTCGGTCAAGGTGGCGCGGCAGCCGCTGTCCCGCGGCGCGAAACCAGCGACGCTCGCACCGAGGAGCAGGCGCACGCCGTTGGCGCTGAACACCTGTTCGATCATGGCGGACGCTTCGGCGTCGAAATAGCCGGCGAGCACGCGGGGCTGCATTTCCACCACGCTCACTTGCACGCCGCCCTTGGCGAGGTTCTCAGCGGCGTGCATGCCGATCAGGCCGCCTCCCAATACGATTGCGCGTTTGATATGCGGCAGCGCCTCGCGCAGGGCGAGGGCGTCGGCGAGTGTCCTCAGGACATGAAACTTCAGACCGGCGAGGCCCGGTATCGGCGGCAGCATGGGCGCGGCGCCGGTCGCGAGCAGCAGTTTGTCGAAAGCTATCCTGCTGCCGTCAGCGAGTTCGACCGCGCTCTCGCCCGAATTCACCTTCTGAACTTTGGCGCCGCGCAGATAGTTCACTTTATGCTGCGCAAAATAGTCGTCGTTGCGCAGGAACACGCGGCCCGGGTCGGAGCGCCCCGAAACCACGTAGGGCAGGACCGTGGGCGAATAGGGAAGGCTGTCGTCGCGGGTAAGCAGCGTGACGTCCTGCTCCGCGTCGTGCAGCCGGATCGCGTGCAGGGCCGACAGCGCCGCGTGGCTGGCGCCGACTATGAGATAGTGGGTATGTTGCATGTTGTTTCCTCACGTTGCGAGGGAATATCTTCCCTCGCGCTCCCTTAAATTAGAGGCCATTTCAGGAAACCTGAAACGGCCGTGCGAACTAATCCTTCTCGTTCAACCACACGGTCTCGGCCGGGCGGCCGTCGCGCGCGAGTTCCTTGACGCGGGCTATCACGCGCTCGAAGTGGCCCACGGTGAGATCGGCGCCGGCGAGCCCGCCGATGAAACTCATCGCCGGAATGCGCTTGGGCGCGTAGTACATGGCTGTGATCGCGTCCTGGAACAAGGGCCCGCAGTTCCAGCCGAAGGACACCGAACGGTCGACCACGCCGAAGGCTTTGACTTGCGCGAGCGCACCGGCAAAGGCCTGCGCCGGAAACGGGCGGTAGGTTTTCACTTTGACCAGGCCGACTTTTTCGCCGCGCGCACGCGCTTCGTCCACCGCGTCTTTGGCCGCGCCGGTCATGCTGCCGATAGTGACCAGGGCGTAGTCGGCGCCGTCCATGCGATAGGCCTCGACCAGGGGGGCGTGGCTGCGGCCGAAGCGCCGCCCCCAGTCCGCGTGCACCTCGGTAATGACCTGGAGCGAATGCTGCATCCCGCCGCACTGGCCTTTGCGGTAACGCACGAAGGTCGAGGGGCCTGGGCCGCCGGCGCCGCCGGTGAGCGGATCGACCGCCATCGGCCGCTGCGGATCCAGGGCCACGTGCCAGTTGACGTCCTTCTTGCCGAGGAAATCCTTGACCTCGCTCTGATCGGGCAGCTCGCAGCGCGCCGCGCCGAAGGACAGGTAATTGCCGTCGTGGCAGATGTTAACCGGCAGCATCACGTCGTGGTGCTCGGCGATCTTGTAGGCCATGATGGTGGTGTCCAGCACCTCCTGCACCGACTCGCAGTACATCTGTACCCAGCCGACCTCGCGCACCGACATCGCGTCCTGATGCCCGCCCCAGACGCTTTGCGGCGTGAGCGTGTCGCGCGTGACGATGGTCATGACGAGCGGCAGGCGCAGTCCCGGCGTGCGCAAATAGGGCTCGAACATGAAGGCGAGGCCGGGCCCGCAGCTCGCGGTGTAGGTGCGCGCGCCGGCGAGGCAGGCGCCCTGCAGCACCGACAGCACCGAATGCTCGCCTTCCACGTCGACGATTTCGGCGCCTAGCCGCCCGTCGGCGATGAATTTCGCCAGGTATTCGACCAGCGAGGATTGCGGCGTGATCGGATACACCGCGACCATGTCCACGTCGGCGAGCGACACCGCCCAGGCGGCGGCTTCGTTGCCGTCGCAGACGATGAGTTTCGATTTCGGCTTGAGTATGGCGCTCATGCCGCCTCCTCGATCATCGCAATGGCTCGTTGCGGGCATTCGGTGGCGCAGATGCCGCAGCCTTTGCAGGTCTTCAGGTTGAAGTCGAACCAGGCCGCTTTCTCCACCACGCACTGCACCGGGCAGTAGAGCCAGCACACCGCGCATTTGACGCACTTGGCGCGGTCGACCACCGGGCGCATGCTGCGCCAGTCCCCGGGGAGCATCGGCGTCGGCTTGGTCGCGATCGGGCACAGGTCGTCGGGGATAGTCGATGAATCGAACATGGCATAAGCTTGGTTCTTCATGCTGCCGCCAACTTTTCCAGGTGGTGCACTTGGGTCGCGTTATAGCCGCGTTCGAGCGCCGCCATGTTCTGCGCGAGGCCGGCGTCGCGGAATTCCGACTTCTGGATCGCCGCCTGCAGCGATTCCAGGGACACGAGACCGGTGGTGCGCGCGAACGCGCCGAGCATGATGGTGTTGGTGATCGAGCGCTTGAAGATGTCGAGTGCGATGGCAACCGCGTCGCACAGCCCGACGGTGGCGATCTGCGGCGGCAGCTGGAAATCGCCCAGCGGCTTCGACGTGGTCTGCACCAGCACCGCGCCGTCCTTGACGCCTTCGAACACGTTCACCGCGCGCGCCACGGTCGGATCGATGCACAGCACGCAATCCGGATAGTAGATGTTGGTCATCTGGCGGATTTGGCGCTCGTCGAAGCGCAGGTAGCTCGATACCGGCGCGCCGCGGCGCTCGAAGCCGAAAGAGGGCACCGCGACGACGTACTTGCCTTCGAGCACCAGGGCGGTGGCGAGGATGCCGCCCGCCATCACTGCGCCCTGGCCGCCCCGGCCGTGGATGCGGATTTCGTACATGGTTTCTCCTCGTTGCGCCCGCCTCCGCACGAATCGGGGCGAGCCTCCTTTCGAGCGAGGTTAGGCGCCGGCTATCTATTTGTCAAATTGATGAATAATATGCTATACATACAGAATATGAATGTAACGGATCTCGACCTGAACCTGTTGCGCGTGTTCGACGCGATTGCGACCGAGGGCAGCGTGACCGTCGCCGGCGAGCGCGTCGGACTGTCGCAGCCGGCGATGAGCAACGCGCTCTCGCGCCTGCGCCAGTTGTTCGACGACCCGCTGTTCGTGCGCACGCCGCGCGGCATGCGGCCCACGCCTTTCGCGCAGCAACTGGCGCAACCGGTGCGCGAGGCGCTGCGCCTGATCCAGGGCGCGCTGCAACAGCACGCCGGCTTCGATCCGATGAGCTCGAGCAATACCTTTCGCTTTCACATGTCGGACATAGGCGAAATGGTGTTTCTGCCCGGCCTGCTCGAGCGCGTCAAGCGCGAAGCGCCGGGGGTCAAGATAGAAGTGGTGCGGATTCCGATCAAGGATGTGCACGCAGCGCTGGAGGCCGGCGAACTCGACCTCGCGATCGGTTTCCTGCCCGGTCTGACCACCGGCATGCGCCAGCAGTCGCTATTTCGCGATCACTACGTGTGCATGCTGCGCGCCGATCATCCGGTCATCGGGGCGAAAATCAGCGCAAAACAGTTCCGCGCAGCGGCCCACGTGCTGGTGTCCTACGCCGGCACCGGGCACCAGGTGATCGAAGAGACCTTTGTCGCCGAGGGCCTGAGCGCGCGCATCGCGGCGCGTGTGCCGCATTTTCTGGTGGTGCCCATGATCCTCGCGCGCACCGACCTGATCGTCACCGTGCCCTCGCGCGTCGCCGCGGTGTTCGCGCAGACGGGCAACTTCAAGATACTGCCGCTGCCGCTGCGCATGCCCAGCTTCGAAGTGCGGCTGCACTGGCACCAGCGCTTCCACCAGGATCCGGCCAACCGCTGGCTGCGCGAGGTGATGACCGACCTGTATGCTGAACTGGCTTAGGACCTAGGGAAAGAGCGGGTCGGTCTGCGGCGGACGCTCTCGTCGGATCTGCCGATCGCCTCCGATTCTGATTGCGGGCTCCCGCTTCGGCCGACGCGCCTGCGATCGCCGGCGTTATCTCCTTCGTTGATTATTATCAAATTGTCGCGCCGCAGCAGAGCGAGAATTGGTCTGAAGTATCTTCTCATCCGCGGTCATCGACGAAAGGATTTCTGCCATGTCCACACTCTCGCATGGAACGGGGCCCTCGGTCCTGTCCGATCACCTGCCACACGGTTCCATACCCTGGCGCGCACTGGCGCCCGTCGCTATGACGGCGGTGCTCGCCCTGCTTCCGGCGCCGGAGGGGCTGCCGCAGCACGCCTGGTATTTCTTCGCCATTTTCGCCGGCGTCGTGGTCGGGCTGATGCTCGAGCCCTTGCCCGGCGGCGCTATCGGCGTCATCGGCGTGAGCCTGGTGGCGGCGCTCGCGCCGTGGGTGCTGTACAGCCCGGCGGAGCTTGCCAAGCCCGGCTTCAAGGCGCCGAACGCGGCGCTCAACTGGGCGCTGTCCGGATTTGCCAACAGTACCGTATGGCTCATTTTCGGCGCATTCATGTTTGCCATGGGCTACGAGAAAACCGGCCTGGGCCGGCGGCTCGCGCTGCAGCTGGTCAGGCTCATGGGGCGGCGCACGCTGATGCTGGGTTACGCCGTGGTGCTCACCGATACGCTGCTCGCGCCGTTCACGCCGTCCAATACGGCGCGCAGCGGCGGCACCATTTATCCGGTGATCCGCAATCTGCCCGCGCTGTACGATTCCAAGCCCAACGACCCGTCCGCACGCCGCATCGGCTCCTATCTGATGTGGGTGGCCATTGCCGGCACCTGCGTCACCAGTTCGATGTTCGTCACCGCGCTCGCGCCCAATCTGCTCGCGGTGGAATTGATCAAGAAGACCGCCAAACTCGACATCGGCTGGACGCAGTGGTTTGTCGCCTTCCTGCCGGTAGGCGTCTTGCTGCTGATCCTGATACCGATCCTGACCTACTGGCTCTACCCGCCGGAAGTGAAGGAAGGCAAGGAAGTGCCGGAGTGGGCGGCCAAGGAACTCGGCACGATGGGCGGGATGAGCGGACGGGAAATGCTGCTCGCGGCGCTGGTGGTGCTCGCACTGGCGCTGTGGATTTTCGGCGGCGACGTGATCAATGCCACGACCGTGGCGCTGGTCGTCATTTCCCTGATGCTGCTGACCGCGGTCTTTTCCTGGGAAGACATGATCACGAACAAGGCCGCGTGGAACACGCTGGCGTGGTTCGCGACCCTGGTTGCGCTGGCCGACGGCCTGTCCAAGGTCGGGTTCGTGAAATGGTTCGCCGATGCGGTCGCCGCGCATATGGGGGGCTTCACCCCAGGCATGGCGATGGTCGCGCTGATCCTGGTGTTCTACTTCACGCACTATCTGTTCGCCAGCATCACGGCGCACACGACGGCGATGCTGCCGGTGATGCTGGCCGTGGGGTCCACCATTCCCGGCATGAACATGCTGCAGTTCGCGCTGTCGCTCGCGTTCACGCTCGGTTTGATGGGCATACTTACGCCGTATGCGACCGGGCCCAGCCCGGTGTACTACGGCTCGGGCTACCTGCCGACCGCGGACTACTGGAAGCTGGGAGGGATTTTCGGCGTGCTGTTCATCGTCGTGTTCCTGCTGCTCGGCCTGCCGTGGATGGCGATGATGGGCTAGGAAAACGCGGGCTAGCCGGCTGTCGCCCGTTCCGTGGCCACGCCTGCGCGCAGCAGCCGGCCCGGGCGCGCGCCGGTGGCGTGCCCTTCGTGCCAAACCGGGACGCCGTTGACGATCACGCTGGCTATGCCGCGCGCGGGCTGCGTCGGCGCCTCGAAGCTCGCGGCGTCGTTGATTTCGCCGGCATCAAAGAGGGTGATGTCGGCCCAGCAGCCCGGCTGCAGCAGACCGCGCTGCTTCAGGCCGAAATTGTGCGCCGTGAGCCCGGTCATCTTGTAGATCGCGGTTTCCAGCGGGAACAGTCCCAGGTCGCGGCAGTAGTGGCCGAGGACGCGCGCGAACGTGCCCCACAGACGCGGATGCGGTTTGACGTCGTGCGGCAGGCCGTCGGAGCCGACCATGGTTTGGTCGAACTGCAGGATGCGCTGCACGTCGGCTTCGTCCATGGAGAAGTAGATCGCGCCGGCCGGGCTCAGCAAGGGTACGGCCTGTTCCTGCGATACGCCGAGCCGCGCCGCCACCTGCGCGAGTTCCATGCCGGCGAATTCCGGATGCGGCTTGGACCAGGTGATCAGGATGCGGCTGGAGAGCACGATGCGGTCCGCGCGCAGTATGGTCGAGGAGGCGGTATAGGGATAGCAGTCGAGGCATACGCTTTGCCGTTCGCCCGCAGTGCGCAGCAGCGCCAGCGTTTCAGCGGAGCGTCCGAAATTGTTCCGGCCCACGACTTTGTGGTGCGAAATGATCACCGGCACCCCGAGTTCGCGCCCGATGCGAAACGTTTCCTCCATGGCCTCGGCGATGCGGTCGTCCTCGTAGCGCATGTGCGTCACGTAGCGCCCGCCGTACTCCTTCAGCGCTTGCGCGACGGCGATGATCTCTTCGGTCGTGGCATGCGCCGCGGGCGGATAGTAGGTGCCGGTCGAGAGGCCCACCGCGCCGGCGGCGAGCGCCTCGCGCGCCATCGCCTGCATGTGCGCGGTTTCCCGGTGCGTGGCGGCGCGGTCCAGCCGGCTCATCGCGGCGACGCGCAGCGTGGTATGTCCCACGAGGCAGGCGACATTGGTCGCGGCGGGGTGGCTGTCGAGTTCCTCGAGGAAGGAGGCGAAATCCGGAAAGCGGAACGCGCCGCCGTCGTCGATCAGATCCAGCGGCGGGGGCGGCGCGGCGGCGACCAGCGGCGCGAGGCTGATGCCGCAATTGCCGGCGATGACGCTGGTCACGCCCTGGCTCACCTTGGGCGTCATCGCCGGATCGGACCGCAGCAGGCGGTCGTCGTGGGTATGCGCATCGATGAATCCGGGCGCGGCAATCTTGCCCTCGGCATCGATTTCGCGCTGCGCGCTCGCCCGCCCGAGCTGGCCTATGCCGACGATGCGCCCGCCGCGCACGCCGATGTCGCCGGCATAGCGCGGACGGCGCGTGCCGTCGATGATGACAGCGTTACGAATCAGTAGATCGTATGGGAGACTCATAACCTTGTGCCTGGGGAACGTCGATGCGATATTTTACGCGCTCGGAGCCCGGGCATGACGACAGGTTACGCAAACGGGGCGAACATGAAGCGCGTACCGATCAGCGGCGCTTTATGTTTTGCCGGCGGCGGCCCTAAACCAGGCGCAGTCTGGAATCGGGCCCCGCTATGATTGTGCTGCAGATTTGCGCTTGAACAGCGGTTTGATCCATGCGATCAAAAGTGGCGCTATCAGCACGATGGCTCCGACAGCAAGGATGGTTCCCGAAATCGGACGATTCACGAACACCCACATATCGCCCCGGCTGATCATCATTGCCTCGCGGAAGCTTCGTTCCATCATCGGTCCCAGGACCAGGGCCAGGACCAGCGGCGCCAGGTCGTATCCCAGCCGCCGCAGGAAATAGCCCAACAGGCCGAAACCGGTCATGAGCCAGATGTCCAGCATCGAATTGTTGACCGAGTAGACCCCCACCAGGCACAGCAGCAGGACGATGGGCATGAGCAGATAGAGCGGCGTACGGATAATGTTCGCAAAAACGCCCACCAAAGGCAGATTGAACACGAGCAGCATGAAATTGCCGATATACATGCTGGCAATGACACCCCAGAACAGGTCCGGCTTTTCGGTCATCAGCAGCGGGCCGGGGTTGATGCCGTGGATCAGCAGCACCGCCATCACCACCGCCATGGCGGGCGTGAAGGGAATCCCCAGCGCCATCAAGGGGACATAGGCTGCGCCGACGGAGGCGTTGTTGGCTGCTTCGGGTCCGGCGACGCCTTCGATCGCGCCCTTGCCGAACTCGCCGTACTTGTCGAGCTTTCTCTCCACGGAATAGGACACCATGGTCGAGATGACCGGGGAGGGGCCGGGGATGAGGCCGACGAAAAAGCCGATGAAGGATCCGCGGATCATGGGCCAGAACGAGCGCCTCCATTCCACGAACGTGGGCCAGAGCTCGCGGAAGCGGACTTTTTGCAGTTGCACCTGCCCCATCTTCTGTTCGGCGGTGACCAGCACTTCGGAGATGCCGAACAGCCCCATGGCGACCGGGAGGAAATCGATGCCCTGGGCCAGCAGCGGCTGATGAAAGGTGTAACGCATATACCCGGCTACGGTTTCCATGCCCACCGTTCCCAGGGCGAGCCCGAGGGAAATCATCAGCAGCGACTTGAACAGGTTGCCACCGGTGAGCCTGGACATGATCACAAGGCCAACCAGCGCGACCGCCAGATATTCAGGCGGTCCGAATTTGAGGGCTGCGGTGGCCAGCGTGGGGGCGAGGAAACTCAGGCCGATCAGGCTGATCGTTCCGGCGACGAAGGAACCGACGGCGGCGACCGCGAGCGCGGCCCCGGCCCGACCGCGGCGGGCCATCTGGTAGCCTTCGATCACCGTGATGACCGAGGCCGCCTCGCCGGGGATGTTGAGCAGAATCGAGGTCGTCGAACCGCCGTACATCGCGCCGAAGTAGATCCCGGCGAAAAGAATCATGCCGGCGGTCGGGTCGAAGCCGTAGGTCAGGGACAGCAGCAGCGCCATCGCCCCCAGGGGGCCGAGGCCCGGCAGGATGCCGACGATGGTTCCGATCACCGCGCCGAGAAATCCGAACAGAAGGTTCATCGGCGTCAGCGCCACCGAGAAGCCGTGTATGAGTCCGCTAAAGAGGTCCATGCTTCTTCTTCCCTATCCGAGAATGTCTTCAAGAATTCCCATGGGCAGGGGAACCGCGAGCCAGATGACGAACGACATGTACGAAACGACCGTGATGACGGCCGCCATTGCCAGCGCGGGCAGCCATTTGCGGTAGCCGAAGATGCGGATGGCAAGCGCGAGGAAGATGCAGATCGCGATCGGAAAGCCCACCGGCTTGAGAGCGAGGATGTAGGCGATCATGAGCGCGATCAGTTGGAAGGTCTTCATGAAGTTGCGCTCTTCCTCGGCCGCCGGTTCCTCCTTCGGGATGAGGGCGTTTGCAGCGGCATCGCTTTTCTTGGGCGGCAGAAAATCCTGCACCAGGCATCCCAGCGCCATCGCGATCATGAATGCCCCGATGATCATCGGAAACAGACCCGGGCCCGGATAGGCGAGGTTGCCGCGCGGCATGTTCAGGGCCATGGTTTCATAGACCACGCCCACCGCGAGCATCAATCCCGCGAAAACGATGGAACCAAATTTCATGCAAACACCTCAGCTTGCTGACGACGCAGCGCACCGGCAAGACGCGTGAGCGCGCGTCGGTTGCGAGGCCGCTGCCCGTCGGGCGGAAAGGACGCTATGTGCAGCGCAGGCGGGACGGCGCGGCGTGCCGTTTCCGCCTGCGGCAATGTTATTTCTTCGGTTCCGTGGCCGAGGCCGATTTGCCGTACTTGTCCCAGAGGACGCGGTATTCAGCGTCGAGCTTCTTCATGTAGGCGGCATATTCCTCCGGACCCATGTAATCGGACGGGAAGGCCGTCGCCAGCGCGTTCGCTTTGAATTCCTCCGTGCTCATCACCTGTTTGACCGCGTTGGCGAACCGGTCGATCACAGGCTTGGGCGTGTTTTTTGGCATGGAGAATCCGCGCGCCGAACCGCTGGCGAAGTTGTATCCCAGTTCCTTGAAGGTGGGAATGTCGGGAACGATAAGGGAACGCTTGTCGGTCATGATCGCGAGGATTCTGAGCTTGCCCGCCCGCACCTGCGGATAGATGACGCCGAGGTTATTGGAGGTGGCATCGACATGGCCGGCGAGGGCGGCCTGCCAGGACGGGCCGTCTCCCGGGAAGGGCACGATATTGACCTTCACGTTGGCGGCCTCCTGGAACATGTGCATCGCGAACCAGTCGTCCCCGGGCGCGGAGGCGACGCCGACGCTGAGGGCGCCCGGCTTTTCCTTGGCGGCTTTGATCACGTCGGCCACCGACTTGTAGGGACTTTCCGCTCGGACCGCAAGAACCCCCGGATCGGTGACCACATTGGCGACGAATGCAATGTCGGAGGTTTTGTACGCGGTTTCGCGCACGTAGGTGTTGATCGGAATCATCGGCGTGCAGGAGACGAACACCGTGTAGCCGTCGGGTTTGGACATGGCGAGTTCGGTGGCGGCGATGTCGCTGCCGGCGCCCGGTTTGTAGACCGGGACCAAAGTGGTCTTCAGCAGCTTTTCGACTTGCGACCTGACCATGGAGAGCATCACATCGCTGCCCCCGCCCGGGGCAAAGCCCATCAGCGTATTGATCGGTTTGCGCGGATAGTCGACCGGCTTTCCCTGGGCCAATGCATTCGTTGCGAGGGCAACGGTCAGAACCGCGGCTGCGGCGCATGCAACTTTCTTGAACATGGAGGTTTCTCCTTCTCGCTTGCGTTAGGGTGGTAAGAATCGGTTCGGGTGTTCAGTTCATGTGTTCTATGGTGCGCAGGTAGGCGTCGCGCGCCGGCTTGAGGTGCCGCGCGCTCAAGGCGACGAGGCGGGCGCGGTCGCCTTCGCGCAGGGCGTGCAGGATTTCGTCGTGCTGGCCGCGCGCCTGCTCCAGGTATTCCTGCGTAACCAGAGTGGTGAGGCGCACCGGGTGCGTGCGCCGCGCGAAATCGGCGATCGCTTCGACCAGGGCATCGTTGGGGCACAGCCGGAATACGGCCGCGTGAAAGGCGAGGTTGGCGCGGAACACGGCGCGCACGTCGTTGCTCTTGATCGCGGTGGTGTGCTCACGCTGGATTTTCTCGATCGGTGCGAGCAGGCGCGCCTCAACCGGCAGGGGTATCAGCTTGACGCAGTTGGTTTCCAGGATCTCGCGCACGGCGTAGAGTTCGGTCGCCTCTTTCGCGGTGAGGGCGCGCACCTGCGCGCCGCTGTTCGGTTTGCGCAGCACCAAACCGTCGCGCTCGAGTTCGACCAGCGCCTGGCGCACGATGTGGCGTTTGGCCTCGAAGCGCTGCATCAACTCGTCCTCGACCAGGCGTTCGCGCGGGTGGTACACGCGGAAAACGATGTCCTCCTCGATGCGGCGCACGATGTCCTGCACCGGCTTCGAGTCGGCCGTTCGCTTGCGCCTCGCGCGGTCGGACGAATTCGCGTCCTGAAGCGTTTCCACGGTCCTTGCCACCTTGTTTTTCGCTAATTTATCGCTTAAACTGCCGCCCAGATTATCAATAATCATATTAACTTGCAAGTGCAGACTGCACTATGCAACCCGACGGAGGCCAGGCCATGAGCGAAAAACCAACCGGACTGCACAAGGGACTCACCACTTACGGCGACAGCGGCTTCTCGCTGTTTCTGCGCAAAGCCTTCATCAAGGGGGCCGGATACACCGACGACGCGCTCGACCGGCGCATCATCGGCATCGTCGACACCGGCAGCGCTTTCAACCCCTGCCACGGCAACAGCGCGCAGTTGATCGAGGCGGTCAAGCGCGGCGTGATGCTCGCGGGCGGCCTGCCCATGGATTTTCCCGTCATCTCGATCCACGAGAGCTTCGCCTCGCCCACCTCGATGTTCCTGCGCAACCTGATGTCGATGGACGTCGAGGAGATGATCCGCGCCCAGCCGATGGACGCCGTGGTGCTGATCGGCGGCTGCGACAAGACCGTGCCGGCGCTGTTGATGGGGGCGGCCTCCGCCGGGCTGCCGGCGATCGCGCTGGTGAGCGGCGCGATGCTGACCGGCTCGCACGACGGCGTGCGCGTCGGCGCCTGCACCGACTGCCGCCGCTACTGGGCGCGTTTCCGCGCGCAGGAGATCGACGAAGCAGAACTGGCGCGCGTGAACAACCAGCTGGTCGCGAGCGTCGGCTTCTGCTCGGTAATGGGCACGGCCAGCACCATGGCCTGCGTCACCGAGGGTCTGGGCATGATGCTGCCGGGCGGGGCGACGCCACCCGCAGTGACCGCGGACCGCATCCGCATCGCCGAGAAGAGCGGCGCTACCGCAGTGGCGATGGCGAATTCGCAGCTGATGCCGGCGCGCATTATGACCGCCGACGCGTTCGAGAATGCGCTGCGCGTGCTGCTCGCCATCGGCGGCTCCACCAACGGCATCATCCATCTCACCGCCATCGCGGGCCGCCTCGGCATCAAGCTCGACCTGGACCGCCTCGACGCCCTCGGGCGCGAGACGCCGGTGCTGGTCGACTTGAAACCGTCGGGCTCGTACTACATGGAGGATTTCCACAAGGCCGGCGGCATGCCGGCGCTGCTGCGCGAACTGCGGCCGCTGCTGCACCTGGACGTGCTCACCGTCACCGGGCGCACCCTGGGCGAAGAACTGGATGACGCCGTGGTGGCTTTTCCGCAGGACGTGGTCCGCACGCTCGAGCACCCGATCTATCCGCAGGGCGGCATCGCCGTGCTGCGCGGCAATCTCGCGCCGAACGGCGCGCTGATCAAGCAGTCGGCCGCAGACCCGAAACTGTTCGAGCGCGAAGGCCGCGCCGTGGTGTTCGAAT
>Ga0334722_10001016_pt1 | contig 37292 bp, 37 predicted proteins | sample C3_bottom_MG_FD_207210 | JGI IMG/M metagenome (GOLD analysis project Ga0334722, IMG submission 207210) | Sediment microbial communities from Yellowstone Lake, YNP, Wyoming, USA - C3_bottom | ecosystem: Environmental > Aquatic > Freshwater > Lake > Sediment | place: USA: Wyoming | collected... | reverse complement strand
CTCCTGACCCAAGAGCACCGCCCGAATCGGCCGTTCGCGGACAACCGTGAGGGCTGCCGCAATCGAGGCCAAGTGGACGGGTCGTACAACCTCACCGAGAGCCAGGTTGAGCCGGCTCTGCATCGAGACGTTCACCACAGTGACGACGTCCTCCATGTGTTCGTGAGCAGAGCTGTGCTCTGTCCCGGTACGTGAGTCGAACATGGAATACCTCCACCCCATCGAGAGGGGAAAAGAGAGACGCCGCATTCGAGCCGAATTGTCGGCAGGAATGCGGCGCTCATTTGGATGAAAGAACGGATCGGTTGCGGCTATGCCGCTACGATTCCACTCTCGATGGTAGGATCAATTGGTCATACTGAGCAGAGGGACGATTCTGCGCGATACGCAGGCGAGAGACCTATTGCAACTCATCGACGATGCGAATGGTCGAACGGCGAAGCGGGGTCTACCGACTGATTGGGGAGAATCGAGCCGTCTTGGCGTTCTAACCGGTCGTCGGACCCAGCTAGGGCCGCGCTATTCGCCGGCCCGAACGATGTACCACGCCATCGGCTTTCTGTCGACTCGCCAGCCGCCTACGAGGCGCGATTCGACGTCAGCAATCCACTCAGTGAATGGACGCTCGTGCGGATACATGACAAAGAGCGCCGGATGGTCCTTATCGAACTGGACCACCAGTTGCCGTGGTATTGATAGAACTAGCGGTGCGCCCTTGGCGATCGAAGCAATGAGTTGCCGAAGGGTCCTCGGTTGGGAATGGCCGGCTTGCACCATGATGCTCAGGTCGGCATGGAAAGCATCGTGCCAGTCGGATTCTTGGCCAGCACGTCCGAATCCAGTGGCCTTGCTACCGAATCCCATCTTCCCCCACGGATCCAATCCCAGTGGGTGAAAGTACGCGATCATCGCATCCTCGCTCAAACCAACGAGCGAGAGATCTTCCACAAACAGGAATCGAGCACCCATCTCCGTGAGCGGCACCCGGCCCCGGAGCTTTCTCGCGTGTTCGCCGAGACGCTGGCCAACGGGTCGGATAGTGCGGCCGACGTAGACCGACTCACCCTTTCGAAAGAGCTGATAGAAGCCGGGATAGACTGCCGCGGATTCCTTGGCGACATCGGTGAGCCTTGAGATCGGCAGGCTGCTGATCTTCTCCAAGACTTGCGCGAGGATCGCCGGTCCGAACTCAAATCGAAATACATAACGGGGGTCGACTTCATGGGGAATGAGTTGGAGGCGCCGCCCCTCCAGTCCAACTGCATCCTCGCCTTCCGCCTCTTCGGCTTCGCCCGCCATCCCAAGATCGGGCTGCGAGTCGCCGTCTTTCTCGCCCGGTGGTGTTGCTGTCATGCGACCACGCGCAGGCGCTTCGAAACGTCCTTGCAGAGGATCGTATGCACAGACTCGGCGACCACCTTGGCAAGATCAACGGGCACGGCGTTGCCCAACTGACGAAGACATTCAGTCCACGCACCGCTGAAGCGATACTCGTCAGGAAATCCTTGCAATCGCGCAGCTTCGCGAACCGTGAAATATCTGACTCTGCCGGTGGGGTAGCGAAGCATGTTCTCGCCACCTGGCACGCCGTGGTCACCTGCTTTCAACGTCTTCGCCGGCTCATCCAGTGGACTTCCAGTGTGGCCAGGATATGACTTAGCACCTCGATTGCCGACATGGTTCAGGATCGAGGCGTGTTCGATTCCGTCCTTGGGTTCGGGCAAGTCGCGCAGTGCATCCCGCACCGTGCGCCATCGCTCCGTAAACATCGGACGACCCTGAGCCCAGAGCTTGTCTACACGCGACTGAAGGCGCGAGGGCGTTCGTGGTTTCGCAACGTCATGCTCCTGCCAGTAGTCGCCACTGACCCACTTGTCGAAGAGGAGTGCATCTTCGCTGTGGGTCGGTGAGAGCCCCGGCCATTCGATGCCGACGTCCTCACGGAGCGCAACGACAAACACGCGCTCCCTGCGCTGCGGCAGCCCGAAATCCGCAGCGTTTAGCAGCTGATGATGAACTCGGTACTTGACCCGATTCGCAGTCGTGCGATCGCGAGCTCGCTCCAAGCGGAGCGCATGGTCCTTCCAGTCCTCGTTGGCCTTCGCGCAGAGTTCGGGGTCCTCAAGCGCGCTGATGATGTAGTCGAAGTACGGCCTGAACGAAGTACGCATCAGTCCTTTCACGTTCTCGACAATCACGGCACGAGGAAGTACCTCCCGTGCAGCACGGAAGACCTCGGGGAACATATTCCGAGTATCGTCATACGCCTTGTGCTTTCCCCCGAGGGAGAAAGGCTGGCAAGGTGCGCCTGCGGCAACAAGATCGATCGAGCGTCGAAAGCGTCGAAAGTCGACTGCGCGAACATCTCCCTCGACAATCTCCCAGTCGCACATGAATGGCATGACAGGGACATTATTTCGAAGCGTCTCGCACGCATCGCCGTTCCACTCAAAGACGGCACGATGAGCGAATCCCGCGCGCGCGGTCCCCATCGCCAGTCCACCAGCGCCGGTGAACAGCTCGACTGAGGCAAGCTCCGAACTCATTGTCTTCGCGCGACTTGCCATCGAAATGAGCCCCGTCCGGAGGTCGTCGTTTCTGGCGAGATCGTCTCGCTCTTCAGAAGACGTGTTTGTGGACAAAAGATATACAACTCCAGCCCGAACGCAACCCGTAGGGTCTATGGGACCATGCGCCGCATCGCTTTCAGCCGTTCGGCTTGCCGAAATAGTCGTCCGGTTGTGGCTCGGATGTGGCCGGCGGTCAGGTCATGCTCCCAAACAGTCCACACGCTCCAACGGGCCTTTCGTAGTTTGCGGACGACTGCTCGGTCGCGTTTGACATTTGCAGCGAGCTTTGGAGTCCAGAACACGCGATTCGATTTCGGGATACGACCGTGGATCGGGCACGAGTGCCAAAAACATCCATGAGCGAAGATGGCCAACCGCAGACTTGGCACTGTTAGGTCCGGACTCCCGAGGAGATCCACTGCATCGAAGATCAGCCTTCGTCGATGACCAAACACGGCTCGAACCACCGCACGAAGCGCTTGCTCCGGTTTCGTCCCCGTTCTCCGGACGCGCGCCATCCTCGCACTGCGTTCGGTCGGAGTGAGGGTATCAACCACCGCGCCTCCTATGCCGCGCATTCATCATGACGCTTGTGGCGCACAGACAACGCACCATGTGTTCATCTTCTCAAGAACTTTGCGAGCGAGGTTCGCCATCTCTCGTCACCGAGTTCGACGCTTCTCTTGCGTGACTTTGTCGTCGCTTGCAGTCGCGTCGAGCTTCGCCCGCGCACGTGTGCAACGGTCATCCTGTGACGGGAGGAAGCTACGATCCACCTGCCCGCTGAGGAGCTTCGCGATAACTCGTCCATGACGCTCGGTATAACGGGGAGGCACAGCCTCTCCAATCATTTCGCGCACGAACGTCGAGCCAAACCTGCTCAAAGACTCGCCCCAGTCGAACGATCGCGGGATCGTCTGCAATTCCGCGCATTCAAGAGGGCTCAGGACGCGGTGCTCCCAAGGATGGATGGTCAGATCGCTTCCGACATGCCCGCTCGCCGTCGTGATCGTGGATGCCGGACGATCGACCGCCATGCGACGGTAACTCGTCGACCTAAAGCCGTTGATTAGCCGCCACGTTCCATCGTCTTCCTGTATGACCGGTCGAAGAAGTGGACCTCTACACTTCGGACATGTTGCGTCGTCGTCACGCACCTCCACACGTCCGCATCGCACACACCGTTCGTTCTCCCAAGCGCTCAATCCGCTCCGCGATGGGATTGCCATCACCATCTTGTACCTCATGTCAGCCCATACAGGAACGCTGTGAAGCGGCCTTCTCCGGTCGCCGGCCAATCGTTCATTACGCGAATCAAGCGAGGCCAACTTCATCTTCGCCAGTGCGTGATCAAGTGTGACATGTCGTCGCCCCGGTGTTCCATGCGATGGCCGCGGAAACGGCGACACTTGTAGCGCATGCAATTTCTTCAGCGCCTTCTCGTCGCGCCTAATGAACGTGAGAAAACAGCGCCGCCGATTCTGCGGGACGCCGAAGTCCGCAAGGTCAACAACGGCAGCAAAGACCTGGTACTCGTGCTCAAGGATGCTGATGAGCAGACGAGCCGCTGATATCGGCCGATTCGTCTCCGGGTCGCGCACGCGGCGCGTCAGGAACGCTGGAACATTCTCGACCACGACAACCCGTGGCTTTAGAGCCTGCACGGTCTTGGCAATCGGTACCACGAGGAGATTTCTGCCGTCGCGAGAACCGGCGTCCGCATCTGATTCCTTACCTCGTCCCGATCGAGCGCTACTCATGCCTTGACAGGGAGGACAAGCCGCCAGCAGGTCAGGGGGTGGAGCGCCTCTCAGTTCACGATAGCGGTCGCGCACCAAACCCCATGTGGAACGGAGATCACCAGGTACTGCACGCGCATCGGGATGGTTCAACTTGGCAACTTCGAGCCTTCTCGCATCAAGTTCCGCGATCACGTCAAACTGAAAACCCGCGCTGGCGAATCCGATGTCGCCCGCGCCGCAGTTCGTGAAGAGGCTGACTGCCCGGAGAGTGCGTCGCACCGATCAGGCGGTTTGGGAGCCGACGCCAATCTTGTCCAACTTGCTGGCGATACGCAGAAATTCCTCGTGCGATTTCTTCGCTCGGTTCAGGAAGTCAAACCAGCGCGATTGGACCAGTTTCTGCTTTTCGATTGCCGCCTCGAAGGCCTGTTTGTTCGCCGGTTTCTTGATCTTGACCTCGTCGGCTACGAGTTGAATACGGTACCCGTGTGGAAACTCCGCTCGCACCGTATCAAAGCTGCGAAAGAACTCGTCAAACGCGTCAATGTAGTTGCCGAGACGGTCGTAGTCCGCGTCATCAAATGCATGACCGCTCGCCTTGATCTCGACTATGTGCAATCTCTGGCCAACTTCGACAAGCGTGAAGTCGGGTCTCTTCTTCTCCTGTCGAATCGCGAGTGTCACATCCAGCCCGCGGGTCTTCTTGAACCACTGCTCAAAGTGATCCTTGAAATTGCGTAGCGACTCATTCTCGCTAATCACGGACCATGTGGGCTCGATCAGCCACGGTGCTTCGGCTATCAGATCCTGGAACGCGGCCTCATCCGTGTCCTTCACGACAATCTTCTCAAGCTTCCGAATCACGCGAACTCGTTCATGTGCGATCTGACCGTAGGACGCCATCTCCGCAACGCGGGTCTTGCCGAAGAGGTTCTGTAGATTTTCTAACGTTGGCTCTCCGTGGAGTGTCAGGGCCGATTCGAATTCGCGAAACGCATCCATCAATGCCGTGTGCGGAGCGATGTTCAGGATGATGCTCGCGAGTTCCTCAATGTAGACGGGATCCTTCAGCTCGTCCTCAGCTGCAAAGCCGCCGATCTTCTTGGCGAGATCCAACGCCGCGTCGACGACCTCGGGGTCCGAAAACTGTGCGTTCGCCCGCTTTTCAATTTCCGATGCTGAGATGAAGATGTCGCTCACCCGTTTCCTTCGAGGCTCACGTGAAGCCGTTCCAAGTTCCTTGATGAGAGCCGATCCCCACAACCGTAAAGCATGTCCATACTCTGAATCCCAGAGGATGCCTTGACGATCAGTGCGCACGAGGTCATCGCCGTCGTCCTTGTCCAACCACTCGGCCGTGACCTCGCCGACTAGGTAGGACCGCATCGTAAACTCACCGGTGTAGCCAGCCGGTTGCTCAAAATCACGAGTCCAACCGACTATCTTGCCGCGCGCATAGATTCGCACGCCGGTTGTTTCTTCGTCCTTGTACGCATCCCTCGCCAACGCAAGCCATCCCGTGACCGGCAAGACTTCACCGTCCGGCGTTGTCACCGGCCGCTCGGCAAGGTCGACTCGCGTCGCTTCCTGAATCGGCACATCAAGGGGGCCGACAACGCATGGCTGCGAGCCAGCGAGCTTACTATCACGAACGAGGATCGAGAAGCCCTTCGTTGGAGCAAACCGTCGTGCGAGTTGGCGCATGAAGGTCTCCTGGTCGGGCACTCTCTTCCCAAGAAAATGACTGAGCTTGATCGTCGTCCCGGCCTTATCTGCATGCGTTCCGTCAAGGGCGCCAGCATCCAATGGCACGGCCTCATCCGACTCACTCAGGATGCGATCGTAGTCCATGACGAAGTGCGACACGAGGTAACCTTTCGCCGAACGGCTACCTCCTGCCGATATGATCTCAATGCGTCTACAAATGCCGAATGGCGCGAGTTTACCAATACCCTTCCGACCCATTACGGGCCTCTTGTATTTCGGCGAGACCGCACCTTGCGATGTATGCTTTCGGCGTTCTCGACCCACTACGAGAAAGTGGCGTTTTGCGTCGCCCGGCGTCATCCCATGACCGTCGTCGACAACCTCAATAGTGTGGCCCACGTCCTCCCACGGTAAGGAGACCGTTCCAGGCTTCTTCGAGGGAGATACCTTCTTGGCCAACTGCGTTGCCAGAGGCAGGTCTACGGAAACTCTGTCCGCGTCCGCGTCGTAACCGTTCGCGATCAACTCTGACACAGCCGCACTGACTGTGTCATAGAGGCGCACTCCGAGCTTGTCCACGGTCATGCGCGAGATGCGCATCGTATACCCGCCTGGCTCGTCACCACCGCTCGGTGCAGGCGAATCGGCCTTCGCCTTCTTTCTCGCCGCAGACTTCATTGAGCGCTTCATTCGGACTCCATGGGGTCGTCGTCCAACGTCTCTGCCGAACGTGGGAAGATACGACTTCGCGCTCATGGCGAGAAGCGGCTACCTTGACTGGCGCGGACCGTTTCTTGGTGAGCGTCAGGGCCAGTCAGCCATGCCCCGTTCTTCGTCTGCCGTTCCTGTCGATTCCGTCAGTGTCATAGCGCGGTCCATTTATGGTCGCTGTGGCCTCGGGCTGGTGCCTCGGTCGGCTGTTCCTCGTTATGAAAGAACCCCCAGCGTCTCGGTGACGCTGGGGGTAGTCGTATTGGTCCTCGTCCCGAAATGAACTCGGCGACATCATACCCCGTCGTCCCTAGGGTTCGCTCGGAGTCTCAAGACGCATTAAGGCCGCCTCCGCTGCCCGTCGCGCCTTACCAGTCGAGTCGAACGTTCCAAGTTCCAGATCCTCAACTTGGCCCGGATGATGCACCTCCACATAGGCATGGAACAAGCCCTCCCCTCCCCACACATAACCATACCGCTTCCTGCTGTTGCCGAACCGAATCGTTGGTGCCAACTCAACAAACGTCCGGTGTCCGGGAGCTGCAATGCGATCACCTTTGTACTGTCGCCACCTCATCCGCACCTCCGCGCAGAAGACACGACTGACTCTAGCTTAGCACGGCGCACTGACCGTTTACAGCGGGTAGACATGGGGACTTCGGTGCTCAGGCCAACAAGTCCATGTCCTCACCGAAGCTTGGCAGACGGGCTTTCGCGACATCTCGTCCTTCGAGGTCGCTCGCGTCGAGGCCTAACAGCTGGTCGAGCGCTTCTTACAGATGGAGGATGCGCTGCAGGCTCAACGGGCCTTGGCAACAAAGGCCAGCAGGCTTCAAGCTCCCCATCCAGTAGAGGACATCCTCGGAAACGTCGCCTGGCGAAAGACGATGACGCGAGGACGTTGACTACATTGCCTGACGGTCAGCCCTTCTCCTTCAGTACGAGGTTGAAAGTGCACTTGCCACAGTTGCACGAGCAACTCTTGTTCGTCGGTCCATCACGGAGAACGGCAAGAAGGCCTCCGCAATCCAGACATCGGAAACACTCCACCAGTGCTCTGAACGATGCGACGACTGGTTCAAAGTCCTTCTTTTGCAGCGACGCCCACGCATTGTAATGGATCGCCGTGTTTACCTGCCATTGATCCGCGCCCGTTGCTTTGAGTGCCGCAGAGAGTCTGTCACTACGATCGACCAATTCCTTTCTGATATCAACTTGGTTCCACGAGTTGGCCGCCTCTTTTCCTTTCGAGTACAGATCGGTGAGCTGTTGGCATGCCGGCTGCAGCAGTGCCCCAAGTTCTATACGCCCATCGAGGCGATACTCCACGCGCGCGTGTAGCCGGTCGCACAATTCGCCGGAAACGTACTCCATGTAATTGCGCAGTAGGGCTGCTGCCAATGGAACGCGATCGTGCTGCAACTCTTTCTCTATCTCATCCCAGACCTCGGCGTCATTCCAAGCCGCCGGTCCAGTCTCCACGTCCCACGAGCGGAAATGGACCAAGGAGCGCCCACTGACAAGCCCCTCGGCACGCATGTGGTTTAGCCATACCGGATCGTGAGTAGTCAGAATGAACTGAGTGTTCGGAAACCGACTCTTAAGTAAGGTGCAGACGGCACGCCGATGCCCAGCATCGACAGACATGAGAACATCGTCAAGAACTGCAAATAGAAAGTTGCCTTTCAATACATAGTTCATGAGCGCCAGATAAAGGCAAAGGCCCATGGCGTCCTGATGTCCCTCACTGTGATACGCGCCAGGAGGGAAGAATCCGCGACCATAGAAGTTCACATCGAAGCCGAGCTTCCCAATCGAGGGAACGAGCGTCGCAGCGAAGTCCGCTTCGTCAGGACTGTTCAACGTTCCATACATGCCGGCGAACTCTTTCTCGACGGCTCGATAAAGGTGAGTCAACTCAGCGTCGGCCGTGTCAGCGAAACTCTTGGCAATCCTCGTAGCCAAGTCTGACTGTGCATCAGCTGCGACCTTAGCGCGCCTCGCGTCCCTGTATGCGTCCAGTCGTTCTTGAGCAACGATAAGGTATTCCTTGGCCGTGTCCGCTGCGGATGGTTCCGGAAGTGATCTGACATAGCTCTCGATCGCATCCAGTTCTTTCAATCCAGTTGCACTCGGTAGCGGTGGTGATTGAAGGGCGGTAATCGCGTCAGCCAAAGGCAGGAAGTCCTCGAGCGAGCTCTTTGTTTCCTCAATCGCCACTCGGAACAGTTTCAGTGCTTCGCTGGACATTGCGGGCTTTGCAATCTGGGCGTACTTGATGATCCGCGCCAAGACTTCATCGAGCTCGCCCAGCATAGCCCCAACCGGTTCGATGGCCTTTTCTGCCACTGCGCGCCTGGCTTTTACTACCTCAAGGGACCGTAGCTTTGCTCCTACATGATCACGCAACTTCGCCAATTCCCACTGATCATCACAAAACGGACATGCCGCGTCGTCAATGAATCCCAAGCCTGTTTGTAGGAAGTCTTCACGTGAGAGAGTCTTTAGCACTTCGGCATCGGCCGTGAGCTCAAGACTAATCTCAAGAGCGCTCTTGAAGGCGGTGTCTGAGGTGCAGTTTCGCAGGCGCTCAATACCAGCTCGAAGATCTTGTAGATCAGTGACCGCAGCCGCCTTCGGAACCACGTTCAGTTTCGCGTGCTCGGCTGGTCGCGCGATACCATCCTTCACCGAGGTGGTCGCGGTTAACGCAACAAGCTCTGCAAGATCAAGCACCTTACGTCGTGCGTTCACCGCTGAAAGGACACCAGCCTCGGCAATCTTCGGAATCGCGAGCGCGGTACGGAGTGCAGTTGATGCGCTATCCGCACTCTGCCCTAACGCCTTTGCGTCACGTACTCGCGCATTTGCAATCGTCTGCAATGTCGAGCGGATATGATTGAGGTTCTCCAGTTTCAGAACTGCTTGTACTTCCTCTGATCGCTTTCCCTCCGTCGCGAGAACGTATCGAATTATTTCTCGGCGCGTCAACACGAGCTCTGGATGCTCTTCCACCTGTCTCAACACATCGAGGACTGCCGCATCTGACGAGTCTATCTTCGGCTTCCTTGGCTCGTTCGGCGAACGCTCGATGACCACCATCTTGTTCTTCAACGATGGAATCGTGACAGTAAGACGAACACGTGCGTTGGCTGGATTGTCCCGCGAATCCACATGGGGCGCATGGACCCGTACGGAAAGCTTGTCGGTTCCTTCACCGGAAAGGCGGGAGATGTTGCCGGTCAACGCAAACTCGATGGCATCGACAATGCCACTCTTCCCTGTTCCATTGCGTCCGCACACGGCAAAGTTCTTGCCGTTTAGGGCGAGGTTCAGTTTTCTGATACCGCGAAACTCCTCTATCTCGATAGTCTGGATCTTGATCATGAGATGGTATCGTCGCCGAACATCGCGGCTTCTAGCAGCTTTTTCGCTGGCTTGTCAGTTGACGCGAGTAGCTCTTTCAAGCGAGCCACCACACCCTCTGGCGTCCTCTGAGTTCTTAGGTTAGCTAGGAACTTTGCGATTACCTCGCCTACAAGTTCCGGCGCCTGCGGTTTATCAGATGTCATAGCCATAGTGTACCGAGAACAATGCGAGTGCTGCAAGTTCCTTCATGCATTGCCTGTCAGCTGCAGCGACGCAATGCCTCTTTCTCCGGGTGGACTTCGGGGACTTGGGGGACTTCGGTCGGGAGGCTAGGCAGCGAGCTTCACCGCATCATCAGCCGCTAGAATCTTCCTGATGTTTGCTATCATGTCGGTGAACTCACCCTCGTTCTCCTCCAAAGAGGCTCGAACATCGTACAGAGTAGTGCACGAGAGGGAAGAATATGCGCAATATGCAAGAAACCCCGCGAGAGCGGGGGTTTGCATTTGGGCTGAGCCCTTCCTCGAGATCGTGAGCAGTTCCAGGCGACGTTCTGACCTCTCCTGCACCTGATTCCAGTGAATGCAAGCACGTCATGGCGGACGATCAATGAGAGACTCTCGACATGCCTGGGCATCAAACCTGCCTACACACCTCGCTACGTAACCGGCAGAAACGTACGCAACTGCGCGCCGACGCTTTCGAGCTCAGTCCGCAATGTTGGCGTCCCATAGTTTGGGCCGAACTGTAACCCAAACCCATCGCCGCGAAACCGAGGGAACACGTGCAGATGTACGTGGAATACCTCCTGCATTGCTGCTTCGCCGTCAGCCAGGAAGAGGTTTACTCCCTCACACTTGATATTCGTCCTCCGCAACGCCGCGGCAACGCGCTGGCCGACTCGCATGAGCGCGGCTGCTGTCTCTTCATTCAGGTCGGCGAGATATGCAGCATGGTCAACCGGTACCACCAGAACATGGCCAGGATTGACCGGCTGTACGTCCATAAACGCGGCGACCTCGGCGTCACGATAAATGAACGTGCCTGGTATCTTGCCGGCCAGAATCTTGCAGAAGATGCAATCAGTCATCGATATCATCATACGACACCCCGCAATACTCCGTCAACAACCCCATGTCGACTCACAGATACTGCCACCACGCAATTGAGTGCACAGAGGTGTGTCCTTGTCAGGTAGACAGTGCACACGTCCCGAGGGCGTGCGCTCCAGAAGTCTCACTGTTAGAGCCCGGCAATTTGGGTTACAATGAATGCCATGGCATACCTCGTTATTGCGTACCCAAAGCTCTCACCTACCGACCTTGGCGTGATCCAGCAGTATCGCCGTCAACATGACCCGCGCTACTTCACCGTTGTTGAACCGCATTTTACGGTCGTCTTCGCGGTCTCTGATATCTCCGCCGATGTTTTCACTGCTGAGGTGAAGAAACGGGCAGCAGGCACGAAGCCGTTTCATTTCACGATTCGGGTAGCCACTATCAACAAGGATGCTTCAGGGACGTTCTATCACGACTTTCTTGTACCTGACACGGGATTCTCCGACCTCGTCAAACTGCATGACAAACTGTACAGCGGTACGCTCTTCGGCCACCTCCGCCTCGACATCGATTACATCCCCCACATAGGCATTGGCAATAGCGACGAATCACTTTCAGTAAAGCAGCGTGTTGACCAGTTGAACGCTCAGGGCATTTCCATCGACGGATCCATTGACACTCTCGATATCATCGAGTACGTAGACGGGCACGTGCGCACGATCGCGCAAGTTGCACTTGCTTGAACATACATACAGTGACGGTCCCACTTTTCTGGTGGATGTTTGGATATTGGGGATGTAGTTGGCAACGTTGTTCAACCATCTCACATTGAGGTACGATTGTTATATGACAGACGACAAGAAGAACATCGGCAAGCCTGATCGCAACTTGATCAGCTTCAAAGAGAAGTACGAGGTCGACTACGCCGTAAACCAGTTGCAGAAACAGGTGCCAGGCACGACGAAGCAGGAGGCAAGAGAAGCTCTCTTTGATGCCGCTAGGAAGGTCAGCCCGAGTGAAGGAAGGGAGAAGATCATGAGAGCCGCGCGCAAAGACCTTCGCGACTAGGCGCTTGGAGGGACATCGCATTCCCAGTCAAGAAGCTAGGCAAGAGGTCGTAGCACCTTATCTCTGGCGACGACCTTTTGGATGTCTGCTGTGATCTTGGTGAAAGCCTCGTCTTTGGACTCAACTAAAGTTCGAACATCGAGGGTAAATCTCCAGGTCTTTGATTAGCTCCTCTCGAACGCACCGGAGAAGCCCGAGCGCTACTGTTCGACAGTTGGGGCCGAGTTGATTCTCAGCAAGTCAAGGTCGGCCTCATTTCCGTTCTGAATACTTGACCTGATCGGAGTCTGCTAGTGCTTCACATGCTCGTTCGCTTCGGGTTCGCCCTCACCGGCGTTGCCTCCCTCCTCGTCTCATTCGGCTTGTATGACGGCGAGCAGCACTGGTTGCACGCTCGGCTCGAAGACTGGTGGGTCCGGTTTGATGACCGCTGCAAGCGAGAACTCCGGCGGACGGATGCCTTCTTCGGCGCGTTGGCCGAGAGCATGACCGCACTGATCGACCGGGCCCTTGGGAAGCGACTGATCTCGGAGCGAGCAGTGACGACGTTGATCCTTTCCGGCATTGGAGGCGCAGTTGTTGTCAACCTTTTCGTATTGCAGGCATCGACCGTCGGAAGCGACGAGTCGGCACCAGACCTAATTCGGTATTGGGCCTCCTTACCGGCGTTCTTTCCGTGGCTCGTCGCCGGATTCTATCTCGGCGTCCTCACGCTCTACCTGACTTACGAGCGGCGGACTCGTTGGCTCCGAATCTCAGCGCGTGCGCTGGTGATCCTGCTGGTCGCGGCGAATATCGCAATCTCGCTGGTTCTTGGTAGCCTCGGGGATGCGCTGAGTATCGCGGTGAACCTGGCCGGCGCGATGGTGGTCGGAGTTGGTGCTATCGGAGCGATCCGCATCATGTGTCGCCGGGCTTCGGCTGAGGGCAGAACCGGAGCGCGAGCCCGCTATTTGATCGGAGTTGGCACGCTTCTCACGATCGCAGGCTCCGTCGCGCTGCATGATTCCGCCATTGGCCGATGGCTGACTCAAGACTCGGAACTGATGGTGAGCATCGCCTCCGCCTTAGTGCTCGTCTCGATCTTCAACTTCGCGAGCATTCTACTTCTGGTGGGGATCGTTTGCGTCTCGGCAGTACTGTTGATCTACCGCATTGCATGGCCGATCCTCTCTCGACTCGCGTACAATCTTCCGCGTCATAGACTCGTGTTTCAGCGTGGAGTCCTGCTAACCATCTCCCTCTCGTGCTTCGCCATCACGCTGTCCAGCTTCACACCCGGTGTGGCTCTGGTACATCTAGTCAGAAAACAACTTGTCGTGCCAAGCGAGCCCAATGCCTTTCCGCCGCAGACAAGTGTGAACGGTCGCTGCAGCATGGCCGTACTCTTCGGGACCACGACGACGCATCGCCAAGCCGAAGTTTGGTTTCGATGGGGTCGCACACCGTTCCTGCTAAACGAGACTCCTCACCGGGTCTTCGACACCACAGCAGTCTACGAAGACACACTTCGCGGCCTGACTGAGAACACGACCTACTATTTTGCTTCCGAGATGAAGAGTGACTCCGGCGAATCTCATGGGCGGATCTTAACCTTCAGCGTTTTGCCTTGTGATAGTTCGGCCGTGCCGAGTCCAATAGTCGCTGGGATCCAAATGCAGGGTGATAGTATGGGCCCCGGCAACCCCTGCAGTGCCAAGGGGATATCGGGCCAAGTCACAACAGCAGGGTTTAGAACTGAGGCCTGGTTTGAGTGGGGGAATTCGCCGCAGCTCGGATACTCGACTCCGCGTCAGGTCGTCGCGCATGACGGGCTGGTTGGTCAGTGGCTTAGCCCGCTCCGTCAGTCGCAAACCTACTACTATCGGATTGTGCTCCAGAGCTCCGCTGGCACTCTTCGTAGCGACATACTCAACTTCACCACCTCGCGATGCGAACGCCTAGCCCGGTGAGAGAAAACTGGTTTCGTCGCAAATCTGATCTGCGATCGCGGATACAAAGCCAGACGCCCGTGCTTACTCGACCCGACTTAGCTAGTTGGGGTGGATGTGGGGAATTGGGGGGACTTCGTGAAGCACGCTAGGCAGCCAGGTCAGCTTCACCGCTTGATGAGAGAATCTTTCTGATATTTGCTATGATCTGATCAAAGCCTAGATCGTTCAAGGACAAGAAGGTTCTAACGTCGCCCAAGAAGCCGCTTGTAGACGGTCGGCGGTTGAAGCCCGAAAGTCGTATGGGGCCAAGGACATTGAGCACATGTGTGAGAAGATGGGGACAATCCGGTTCTCTGAACAGATGTTCGCTGGTGGACTTCGGGGACTTTGGGGACTTCGCGAGGGAGGCTAGGCGGCATGCTTCACTGCATCATCTGTCAACAGAATCTTCCTGATGTTTGTTATAATAGCAGTGAACTCGCTCTCGTTCTGCTCCAAAAAGGTTCGAACATCGTACAGAGTAGTGCACAACTGTAAATGAGAAGGGTTTGGCCCCCTCTGAACGAACGGTTTTCTGGCTTCAATGCTCAGTTTTCCGCCCTCCAGGCGGAGGTTCGATCCGACCGTTTCGAGGATTAGACGTTTCTGAATCGGATCTCCGCGCAGAAAGCATTCTACGGCTCTGTTGCAGAACGATCCGAAGAGATCCAGAGGTTCGATCCACTCTGCTGGCTCACGGATGCATTCCAGGTTGTGCACTAGAGTGAGGCGCCGCATGCTGAGTCCGTTCCGACGCTCCAAGAACTCCTCATCGGTGATGAGGTCGCGAATTCGAAGCCCAGTCAGGACGCCGACTTCTCTGTCAACGGTGGCGATGCTCGCCGCCATGGAATCGCGCTGTACCTCGCGATCGGTGACGCTCTCTGCGTCTCGGTTCGGAAACGTCGCTTCGAGCCACCCGCGACTCCAGTCCGCAATCCGGAGGGTCTCGAGAAATGCGATTATCGCCGTCTCCAGCGCCCCACTCGTGATGCATTTCTCACGACAATAGGCCTCCCGTTTTCGACGAGTACAGTGGTAATAGGTGTATTGATAGCCGTAGCGATTCTTCTTGTGCTCTGCCGTTACCGCAAGACCACAAGCACCACAGCGAATCGCCCCAGTGAATGCGAAAACTGGGCGCTGAGGTCGAGGGCTCGATGATCTACCGAGGAGTGCTTGAATCCTCTCGAATTCTGCCAAAGCGATCATCGCCTGATGCTTTCCTTCGTGGATGGTTCCTTCCCATCGAAAGACGCCCGCATAGAACGGATTCTTGAGCATCGCATAGATCGAGCTGAGATGGAGCGGTATACCACCGCCCTTTGGTCGCTTGCGGCTCCGGAGCCCCCATTCATTCGTAGCCTTTTCAAGGAGGCGCCGTGGCGTATAGGCACCGGTGAGCATCAGTCGGAAGATCTGTTGAACAAGGTCGAATCGCTTTGGGTCCGGGATGGCTGTGCGAGTCGCCGAGTCAGTTACGTATCCGAGCGGCGGCTTGGAGGGACGCCATCCCTTTTCGGCCTTGGTGCGGTTGCCTCGTCGAACGTTCTCGGCCAAGCTGTCCACATAGTACTTCGAGAAGCCGAAGAGCATGGAGAGCATCAGTTTCCCCTGCGGATTGTTCTCGAACGTATGCGACGCAAAGCGGAGGTCTTTGAGGCCGCCGGTATCGAGAAGATGGATTATTCGCCCCCCATCGACGGAGTTGCGGGCTAGGCGGTCTGGGTGCCAGCTGATGATCCCGTCCGCGTGGCCCTTCCCAATTCGCTGCAGCATCTCGTCAAAGACCGGGCGCCCGGGTTTGCGAGCACTCTGCGCTTCCTCATAGATCTTGACCACCTCCAAACCGTGCGTGCCGGCCACGAGCTTCGTTGCCTCAGAGAGCTGGGACTCGATGGACATAACCTGACGCTCCTCAGCGTCGGTGGATTTGCGGCAATAGATGAAGTATTTCATGTCAGTGGAAGAAGTTCCTCCGTGTCGGCGAGTGAGGGCCGGTCACGTCGGAGAACGTCAGCAAGTGCGGCGAAGAACTCCAAGAGGCGGAGCGCCTCCACTCGTGCCTGCTCCGGCGTCAGAACTTCGCCGAAGTCCTTCCTCCAACACTCGATGAAAGACAGGATTTGTTCGTTGGTCAACTGCATCTGCAGAGCGTATCGCGCATCGACCGCGTCGCCCAGAGGGCGGAATCTCTGCGCCATGCAAGTTCCGAAATACGGCTCTGCTTAAGCCTCTTTCGGAGACACCGCGATTGTCCCATTAAGTCGAGCGGATGTCCAGCTGACACGACCGGCACCGGCAATCGCACCTGGCGCACCTTCCTCCCTCGTGTCGAGACTGGTGTTTCGAGGTAGGCTCAGTGGATGAGCTCAGAACCGAAGAAGCAACAACCACGGACGCTTGTATCAGCAGTCCTCGAAGATGGCAGCATCATCGAGACGCTTGCCTCTCGAAGAGATAGGGTGGTCAGTCTCATCCGTATTCACGGAGGGGCAGTCGAGACCGGCCAGACGCTCGATCTCCCAGGATTCGGAACTGTCCGGCCATACTCGCCGGACAACAGCCTCCTGGCCCACGGTGTCGTGCAGTTTCCGTCTGCCAGAGAGGAGTACGAGTCGGAGGTCGATCTTGCTTCGTCAATCCGGCAGTTCATCCACCGGTATGCCGACCTTTCCGAAGCCTTTGAAGAAGCAGCCACATACTACGTCCTCCTCTCTTGGGTCTACGACGCTTTCAATGAGCTCCCATACCTGCGCCTCAAAGGCGATTTTGGCTGCGGCAAAACCCGCTGTTTGCAAACCATCGGCTCCCTCTGCTACAAGCCGATGTTTGCCAGCGGAGCTTCAACAGTCTCGCCTCTCTTTCGCATCATCGACGCCTTCCGCGGAACGCTTGTCATAGACGAGAGCGATTTTCGTTTCTCGGATGAACGGGCAGAGATCGTCAAGATATTGAATAACGGGAACGCCAAGGGTTTCCCGGTCCTGCGAAGCGACGTCACGCCTGGGAAGGACTTCAACCCGAAGGCCTTTGACGTCTTCGGACCGAAGATCATCGCCACTCGTCGGTCCTTCGATGACCGGGCCCTTGAGAGCCGCTGCATCACGGAGGAGATGACCGGCCTCCCTCCTCGGCTGGATATTCCTCTCAGCCTCCCCGAGACTTTTCATACTGAAGCGGAACATCTCCGTAACCAGCTCCTCTCGTATCGAGCGCTATGGCGCGACCTATTAGTCGACCCTTGTCCGGACAGGGACCCACAGCTCGAAGCACGAGTAGCCCAGATCTTCACACCCCTTCTGGCGGTCGCAGTCGCGGTCAATCCTGAGGCGAAGGAAAGGCTCTATCAACTCGCCAGAAAAACGAGCGGAACGCTCAAAGCCGATCGCGGAACGAGCACTGAGGCTCAACTTCTTGATATCATTTCAGAGTTGCGGCGTGATTCTGCACCGCTTGGTATCAAGGACATCGCCGAACGCTTCAGCGCCCGTTTTGGTTCTGACGCGTACCGCTCCGTAACACCCCGATGGGTCGGGTTCCAGCTCAGGAGCCGCCTCTCGCTTCTCACCGTGAAGAGTCACGGAACGTTTGTCATACCCGATTCTGAGAATGCGAAGCTCCAGACGCTGTTTCTGCGTTATGGGATATCGCAGGTCGAGCGATCAGAGCCACCAATAGAGGGAGACCCCCTCGCCGGCGAGTTCTAAGGGACCACCTCCCTGTCTCATGGGAAGTCCCCCAAGTCCCCACATCCACCCACCGATCATCCAACGGCGGGGTCTGCGTCCCACGCACGTTCTTCCCTCTACGGACGCGCGAGCGCCTTTGGTAGGCTATTTGAACTTTGACATATGACAAGACACATCATCGCCCCATATCTGAAGGCCCTGCGCCGGAGGTCCGCGTTTTCTCAGGAAGACGTGGCCTTCCTTCTCGGAGCCTTCACCGGCACGCGCGTCTCACGGCACGAAACCGGCGCGTGCGCCCCGCCCCTCGAGGTCGCCCTCGCATACGAAGTCATCTTCGGGGTCGCAATCGCTGACATCTACGAAGAACACCTGCTCCGAATTGCCGGGTCGATCCGCAAGCGGGCCCGAACCCTGCACGAAAGCCTGGCTCACCGCTTGAAAGATCCTCTCCGGCAGGAGAAGCGAGCTGCCCTCGAACGTATTATCAAACGATGTTTATCCAACCAATATGAAAAGGAGACCACTACGACTACTCGCAATCGACCTCACCGCTAAGGGCTTTGGCTTCGCCCTTCTTGATGCGCGGCTTGGCCTACTCGACTGGGGATTCAGCTCCGTGCCGGCCGTTGATGACGCCGTCTTCCTCGCGCGAGTCTCAGCAAGAATCAATAGAGGCCGCCCAACCGCGCTCGTGCTGGAGAACTTCGCCCCGATCAAGGGTCGGGAGGCAGCCGTACGACGACGAGATCTCGCGATCAAATTCGCCGAAGAGCGACGGATCGGGTTATGCCAAGTGTCCCAGCAGATCGTACAGAGAATTCTCGGACCCGTGACAAAGCCCGATCTCGCCAAGCAACTGGCCGACCGCTTTCCGGAGTTGAGATCGCGCATGCCACGAGAACGTGGGCGCTGGCAGTCAGAAGACGAACGAGCGCATATCTTCGACGCGCTGGCATTGGCGCTCGCAGTTCTTCCGCCACCGAGAGAATCGTCAAACGGCAGACGCGGCCTCTAGTGTTTCTCGCACTTTGCGCGGGGGTCGTTCCACAGCCGGCGGGGTTCAAGGTGCCCTCTTTCACGAGTCTCTTCACCCACTGCTAACCGTCTGATCCCACGTTCAAGTCCTGTAAGGCATAGTACCATTCGAATCGCCGTTCCGAGCTACCCGTAACGAAGTGGTCGATACTTTCTCCCGCGGCATCAAGTAATACCTCGCTTGCGATGCCTACCGCATGAGGCATAAACCACGTCGCGGGGTTGAGAATGCGACCGTACCAACGAATCTTCCGGCTCCGCTTGCCTGCGCGGAGATGTGCTTTAGTAGCCTCATTCTGAAGGGCAAGCATCCACTTATCGGACACTGTCCTACCCTCGCTCATCATATTCCACAGCTCTTCGCGCAGCGATGCTACCGCCTTGCGGTTTCTGATGAATCTCACAACGTCTTGAATTCGCGCCGGCCGTAGCTCAGGTACGACAGTCTGAAACAATACGCGCGATTGTTGAGCCATGGCACTGGTAGGTTTCACCGTCTGCTCAAGGTGTGACCACCGCCCCGCTTCGAGGCGCCCATAGTACCCTTTCGCGTCGTCCCAATCGATGAACGGCGCATCAAACTGTTCCCGTAACAGATCGTTAATTAGCACCTGGGCAATGAGCGGTTTCAGAATCTCGCGGAACTCAGATTCCTCAGCGACAGTCAACCGCGCCCGTCGACTCTGCAAGAGGCCGTGTAGGCGCTTGTACTCGCGGGGATCGACCTTTCCGTCTCTTTGTGTGAGATAGCACACCACGCCGCAGTGCGCGGCATCACACTCCGCTGTCTCGGGGAGCGAATAGAGTTTCGCGAACTCCTCGAACTCCTCTCGCACTTGACGCCACTGCGCGCGAGCAACAGGGACCCACTGATCAACGCTTTCAAGAAGCTGGATTGTCTTGACTTCAATCTGATTCCGATAAGTTGCGCACGGCTTACTGTAATCAGCAATCGTGAGCAGCCCCTCGTCCTTCAAAACGCTGAGGCTCTGCCACATCGGTCCTAGAAAGCGATGCTTGCGGTCCTCGACGAAGTCCAACGCCGTACTATCGATGATATACTGTTCAGCGATCAACAAAGACGAATAGTCGAGATCCAATCCACCCGGGGCGTCAATCGCGATTGGTATGGGCCCATGCTCCGGCAGCGCTATGCTCACGAATGGGTTATGCAGCCCAAAGGCAGTGAAGAAGAACTTCATATATGCATCGCGGTCTAGCGTTCCCGGAAGGCCGGGTTCGTACGTAGGGTTCCGCGCCATTCAGACGCGGGGACAATCTGATTGACGCCATACGCGACATATCCGGACGCCACGTCTTTCGTGACCGTAGCTCCTGCGCAGACATACGCGTGGGGTCCAATCCGGACCCCTCCAATCACAAGTGCTCCAAACCCGACGAACGTATCGTCTCCCAGCACCGCCGACGGCTCGGGAACCTCATGTTCGTCCCAAGCTTGTGTGGTGTCTGCCTGACGATGAATGAACTGGCCGAAGACGCGACAACGTGACCCGACTACGCATCGCTCCGCGATGAAACCACCAATTACACAGTCTTCGCCGATGAGCGCATCGCCGCCGACAATCGCACGGTAAATGAGAAGTGACCGTCGACCGATCGACGCGTTTGGCTCGATGATGCACTGATGGTCAACGACGACACCTTCGCCCAGCGAAACGCCCCGGCCAATGACAACTCCAGCACCGATGGATACGCGAGGGCCAATAGAGCTAAGACGATATTCGATGTCAAAAGGCTCCTTGCCGCCTTGGTAGCGGCGGTATGGTTGCTCCAGGAGCGCAGTTGGGTGAATCTCGGCAGCGTCATGCACTATGGAGTCCTTGCAATCTGGGTAATCTCAGAGACAATGCGTTCGAGATTTCGCTCTGACGCCGCGCTGTAACCCTCGTCGTCATCAATATCCGTGAAACCGTGCTCCATTCTAGGAATGCCCACCAGATGGACATGTGCAAGGCCCGCACACACGTCTTGTGAGATCCGAAAAGGCACCATTGAGTCCGCTTCACCATGAACAACAAGTACGGACTTTCCAGTGCGTTGGAGGACGAGCTTTGGTTCGAGAGCGGCCATTTCGACGAGAAGCTTGAGATCGATTTCGAAGCCGTCCGTCATCGCGAGTCGTCCACTGCGCCACGCGTCCGCGATAGTACGCGTGTTGAATAGCGCCCCCGCCCACTCTGTTGTGGGCTGAAGAAAGGTCCTCTTGTAGTCAAGAACAGGACATATCAATGAGATGGTGCTTATTAGGTTGTCGCGCCATTCGGATGCGAATAGCGCCGCCGGTCCACCGAAGCTGCACGCCAGAAGGTGAATGCGCGTTGCGGGGTAATTCAAGTGAACCCAGTCGATTGCCGTTACCGTGTCGACAATCTGTGACGCAACGCTGAACGCACGGGACTTCTCCTCGCTGTCGCCGTGACCGCGGAAATCGAGCCGAAGCGATGCAACGTCGGCCTCCCCAAGTTGATTCGCAACGCGTGCAAGGAAGTCAGCAAATTCGTTCTTGTGCGTCGTAATCCCATGGAGCATTACGATGAAGTCTCTTGGCGCCACGGAAGGAAGTGCAACGACCGCTGGAATCGACACACCGTCTGGTGTGTGTATGGTCAACGATGATTCGGCAGGCCAGGTATCCATAATTGTTCTCTCATGTTCGATTGTAGCACGGTAACAAACGCGACGCACTCCTCGACCGTGACCCGACCTGAGGCGTCAAGTGCCGCCGCAAGTGCACCGGAGTAGCTGGGCTCGTGTGTGCGCGTCGCGACATCGACCAGCCAGCGCCGCCGTTCGCTGAGCGCGGTCCGCCAGTAGTCGTTTGTCAGTAAATCGGCAGCATCAAGTGCAGGAAGAAAGGGCCACAAGCCGCGAACTATGGTCTCGCCGAACTCTTCGAATCGCACGCGAGTGAGATCACTCCATGGAACGTGCGCGTCTTGCCGCACCGTTCCGAGCGCGGCACCTGGGTTGCGCATTGTATTGAAGAGGATGAAAAGCCAATCATCGTTGTACGCGTATGGAAACCAGCCGGAGATCATCGAAGGCATGAGGAAGAGACAGTTGCCTCCCGGCATTGTCGCGGCCGGTTGCTGAAGCACGAGTCGATGAATGTGCTCGGTGGTGGACACGTCGGGGAAGTCAAATACCCGAAAACCCGCGAGCGGAGAATCTAGAGTTAGAGCTGCCGCCCCCGCACAGATTTGCTGGGATGTAATATCGATATCATCGTCGAGAAGGCAGATGCGTTCATACCCAAGCAACCGCGAGAGGTGCAAGGCGACATTGCGTTTCAGTGGCAGGTCGTAATCGCGCTGGTAGCATACGCTTGGGTTCTGCGACGACGGCAGCGAGAGAAACCATGCTTGTAGATCGTCAATCGGGAGATCAATCCCGACATGCAAGCCAGGGATGCCTTGCAGTTCGGTCGCCATGCCGATTGCATCCCGTGACGGAAGAATCCACGTGTTGTGGGCAGCACTGGCTGCAATTGCCACTCTCTCCCGTGTGCGCGGCCCGGCCCGATGGGTGGGGATAAAGAGTGCGTCAATCTTGCGTCCAGCCGTCGTCGTGTCTATTTCATGATCTACGAACGGAGCTGAATCGAGCGATACGCACTGGTCCTTCATTTCGGTCGGCTCCTCAACACGAGTAGGTCTCCCGCGAGGGTGGGCACTGCTGCTTGCCAACGCTTCTGTAATCTGGAGGCTGAGACTCACCGAGCACCGCGACACGGAATGTTACGACGAAATGACCCGTTTCGCACCACCGATCTGGGACAGGCTCTTCGGCGCGCCTTGTGCCGGACCGCCAGAATCAAAGGTATCCTAGCGCGCAGGCGGACTTGCGGTGAGCCAGCTAGCGATGGAACTAGCAGTGCGATCCGCGGCACGCTTTACCGGATCATCCCCAAGATGGGCATAGCGCTCGGTCGTCGCTACATTCTTGTGCCCGAGAAGAGACCGCACAACCAGTAGCGACTCACCGCTCGCCGCCGGCACTGAGGCGAACGAATGACGTAGATCGTGGAGGCGCAGTCCTTTTAGCTTCGCTGCATGACGCACGGCGTACCACACGCGTTTGATCTCCTTCAGATGTTGCTTTGGCTGTAAGCCCGGTAGCACATACGGGTTTCCTTGAATCCGAGGAACGGTCTCTAGAACGGCAGCGGCGGCTTGTCCCAACGGTCGGACACTTTTGCCTGTCTTCGTGTCGTCGAGCCGCAAATGGCCGCGCTCAACGTCGACCGCATCCCACCGAAGGGAGAGAATCTCATTCTCCCTACACCCTGTCAGCGCGAGGAGACGGATCGCCGCAACGGCGAATGGGTTAGCGGGAATCGGTATGTCCGCACTCTTCGGACGGTGTTTCTGATTCTCCAGCTTCTTGGGTTTCGATTTATGTTCCGGCGCCGGCGGAAGGCCTTCTCGCTCTGCCCTGGCCAGGGCTTCACCAAGACGGCCGAACTCTTCCTTTGTCAGGAAACGTTCACGCCCCTGCTCCGGGTAAAACTCAACGCCTTGGGTGGGGTTTTCCTTTGAAGGAACGGCACCCTCGGAAATCGCATGCGTGAAGAACGTGGCCAGCCGTGCCACCACCCGGTTCGCGACGTAAGGAGTCTCATGCAGAGAACGGTGAAGCCGCCGAACATCTGTGAGCGTCACCGCCGAAACGGCTCTCGTCCCGAAGGCCGGCAAGATGTGCTTCTTCCAAAGTCGCCGGTATTCCTTGGCCGTCCCAGGCTTCCGGCGCTGATCGACCTCTTCCAGATAAGGAACACTGAGCTCAGCCACGGACAGCCCAGCCCGAGCGGCCCTTCGCTCGGCCTGAGGGTCCGTTCCCTTGGCGACCGTGGAGAGGTGCTGAAGAGCCTTGTCCCGAGCCTGATCCGGCGTCATCGGGCCATAGCGGCCGATCACGAGCCTCTTAAACAGCTTGGTTCCGCGCGGCCGGTATCCCACCACAAAGGCCTTTCGGCGGTACACCTTACCGTCCACATCCTTCTTCTCCGTGACACGGATACCGAATCCGATCAGCTTGGTGTCCCAAACGAAGTAGTTGCACCCAGGAGAAAACTCCAGCGAGTCAATGCTGCGTTTGTTGAGGAGAGCAGTCGCCATCTTGATCGTGTCCAAGAGTCCAAAGGAAGCACAAAGGAAGCAGATGGTAACGAATCTACGTCAATCTCTTGGAACGTCAAGGAAGAGCATTGTTACGTAACGCATTACATTGCAGGTGTTTGCAATCTCGCGGAAACTTCGTGGATATTGAAAGAACCTGCTTCGGGAGCAGGAGGTCGGAGGTTCAAATCCTCTCGCCCCGACTGATGGAAGTGGTTGATTTACATGATGATATATCAAGACGCCGAGCGACTCGATCGCTGGGCGTCTTGTTCGTAGGAAGCACATTAGGAAGCCTTTGGCGCGACGTCGAATGGCGCGAACGCAGGGAACCTGTCAACGAGTTTGAGACACCGGGTGGACTGAGTTTATGAGCCGCGTCCCCTGAGCCGAGGAGCTTGGGTGGGTTGATCCAAGCGGCCGTTGGCGCCATTGTAGGATGAACTCGGTCGGGCTCAGGTGCCGAAGCGAGCCGTGGGGACGCCGTTGATTGTAGTCTTTGCGCAGGCTTCAATCTTCGCCAGCGCGGGCGTTCAGCGCAGCCGCACGCGCAGCACCGCCGGGGGCCGGGCCGCAGGATCATCCCGGACGGCGTTGCCGCGTACGCGATCGTCCCCGCTGTTCGCGATGAAGTAGAACCAGTCCCCGACGACCACCCCGTGGGTCGGTTCGTTCAGCTGCGGGTTCCGCTCCAGCACCTCCCAGCCAAGGATGCGCGTGAAGCCTTCGTCCACCGGGAAGCGAACGATGCGCTCCGGAGCCGTGCCGTTCTGCACCGCAATCAGCGACCGCCCGGCCACGTAGAGCCCGTCGATGCCGTTCGTCGCCATGTCGGGCGGCTGGGGGAGCCAGCCCAGACGGCGCGTGGCGAGGTCCACCACCGCGATGCCGAGCAGGTAGTCGGCCACGAAGAGCCGCCGCCCGTCCGGGGAGAGCGCCGGGTTCTGCGGGTCCGTCAGCACGCCCCCCGGAACGAGCACCTCCAGGGAGTCGGCGCCGGGCCGGACAACATAGACCGCCTGCGTCGCGTTGTCGGAGACGTAGACCTCGCCGGTCGGCGCGACGGCGAGGTCGGCGAGGAAGTGCGCCGTGTCGCGCCGGGCCTCGATGCGCCGGACGAGCCGTCCGGTGCCGAGGTCGAAGGCGATCAGAGCCGCCCGACCGGCATCGGCGCTGTCGTAGCCCACCTGGAAGGGGATCGCGTCGGTCGAGACCCACAGCAGCCCGCAGCGCTCGTCTACCGCGAGGTCCACCGCCGCCCAGAGGCCATCTCGGCCGCTCGCCACGAAGTCCTGCGCATGGCCCTCGCGGTCCACGACCAGGATGCGCCGCTCCCGCATGCTGCTCACGAAGAACCGCCCGCTGCGCGCGTCATAGGCGATGTCCTCGGCCAGCATGTCCCGGGACGGAAGCACGAAGACGGTGTCGCCGCGGCGTACCGGGTCCGCATTCCGGGCGATGCGTTCCGCGAGCGGCGCCCACCCGGGCAGCGTCCGGAGCGAGGTCAGAGCCGAGTCGGCGGCGAGGTCGGCAGTGAGTCCCATCGCCGCGTAGCGTGCCAGTCGTCGCAGCGCTTCCTCCGGCCGGCCGAGCCTGGCCTCGGCCCCGGCGAGTTGCAGCTGCACGAGCGGCAAGCCCCGCAGCAGCGTGTCGAGGTGCAGGAGGTGGTACCGATAGGCCGTCCAGTCCCGCGCTTGGAGGGCGAGTGCCCCCGCGCGATTGTGGTCCTGCCACGTCGAGTCGCGCTGGGCGGCCGCGCCCGACGGAGCGGCAGCAAGGCCGACGACCGCGGTGAGCCAAGTGAAGATGCTGGCGGGTCTTCTCATGCCGACTGATACGCGCTGGAGAGCGCCGGGGATTCGACCAGGTGGCGAAGGAGCAACTCACGCGGGCATGATTCCACAGGCCTTCTTCGCCGCTCAGCCTTCGAGCGCACGATACGCGTGCATCCAGAAGTCTCTGAACACCGCCGGTGGTTGCGGGGAGTCCATCAGGCGCTGCGTGAACAAGATGCCGATGAAGTCGTGCGTCGGGTCCGAGTACGCCGACGTGCCGAATCCGCCGTCCCAACCGAAACGGCCTGGCACGGTCCATGGCTGGTCTCGATGGATGTTGACTGCCATGCCAAATCCCCAACTGCTGTGATTGCCGAAGAATATCCCGGCGCCTTGTCTCTGCGCAGGTGTGAGCTGATCGTGCGTCATTGCGTCGACGGACGTCAACGACAAGAGTCGCTCGCTCCCCATTACGCCCTTGTTCAACATCATGCGACAGAAGGCGTGGTAGTCGTCAACCGTTGATACCAACCCTCCCGCGCCCGATTCAAACGCGGGCGGACGACCGTATTCACTATTCCGACTGTCATCGAATTCCACCAACCTCCTGCTTCCGTGATTGAACTGGTAGATACCTGCCAGTCGATGGACTTGCAACGCAGGAACGCTGAAGGCGGTGTCCTTCATGCCGAGCGGGTCGAACAACCGCTGCTGCAAGAACGCTTCGAACGATGTTCCGGCGACACGTGCAATCAGGACGCCCAGTACGTCGCAACTGGTGTTATAGGCCCAGCGTTCGCCCGGTTGATACATCAACGGCAGCGCACCCAGTCTGCGCATCCATTCATCAGTGCCAGGCGTGAGCGATGGATGCGGCGGTCCGTCGCCGCCGAGTTGACCTTCCTTGATGGGTTGCTGGATGGGGCAGGATCCTGGCATGGACATGACGCTGCCAAAGCCGAAGGTAGAGTTCAGCAGGTCTCGCACCGTGATCGGGCGCGTGGCGGGGACCGTGTCGTCGAGAGGTGACTCGATACGCTCGAGCACCCTGCGATTCGCAAGTTCTGGCAGCCAGCGGTCAACGACATCGTCCAGCCGCAGCTTGGCGTCGTCGACCAGAATCATCGTTGCGGCCGCCGTAATCGGCTTGGTTATCGATGCGATCCGGAAGATGGTGTCGCGGCGCATTGCTTCGCTTCCGGTGACGGTCTTCATTCCGATCGCATCGACATGCACTTCTTCTCCGCGCCCTATGAGCGTGACGATGCCGGGCATATCGCCGCGCTCGACGTAGCCACTCATCGTCGAATGCAGATCGGCGACTCGTGCCTTGCTGAGTCTGTTGCAAGTCATCGTGGGACTCCGGTACCCCTTCCTCCGTTCGCGTTGCGTCAAAGCCTCAGTGGGTCCGACGTGAGACGGCTCCGAGCGCCACGCCTCAGGCTCCCGCACGTTCATGAATGATCGACCATGACACGCCAAACCGGTCGCGCAACTGGCTGAAGCGCGTCGCGAAGAACGTCTCCCGCATCGGCATGTAGATCTCGCCTCCGTCAGCGAGAAGCGCGTGGAGCCGTTCCGCTTCTTCCGGCGAGTCAACCGCAAGATAGAGGTACACGCTCCGGATCCTCTCGAAGAAAGACGGTGGCACATCATTGGCTATCAACACGGTATCGCCGATGGCCAACCGAGCGTGAATGATCGCACGTCCCTTTCCGGCAGGCGCGTCAGGTACCTGGCTTTCGTTCATCATCGCCGTGATCTTGCCGCCGAGATGCTTCTCGTAGAAACGGAACGCCTCTTCGCAGTTCCCTCCGAAGTTCAGTTGCGTGTAGATCTTCATCGCATCCTCCATAATGTGTTGTGTCGCCGCCGGGTACCGGCGCCGGGCGGTTCAGTCCGGTCTGCCGCCGCCTCCAGACGGCACCCTCAAGATACGGCTGAATCGCGCCACTCGGCCGCCACTTCCTGAAGTCCGTCACGAGCACTCGGCCAGCGTGGCGCCCAACCCGCTGCCATGCGAAACCGGGCGTTCGACATCCGCTGCGAGCGACCGAGGAGTTCCATCGTGCGGCCGCCCAGTGCAACCATCCAGTATGGGAGCGGTTTCGGCCGCTTCAATCCCATCGCGTCGGCGAACGCGTCGACCCATTCACCACGGGTCAACGGGACATCGTCGGTCACGTTGTACGTCCCGCCCGGCGCGTCAAGCGCGGCCACCACCGCGGACGCTGCATCGTCATGCGAGATGGACGAGACGAACGAGCTGCGCGTTCCCGGCAGGGGTGCCCATCCCTTGGCGATCATACCCGCCATTTCCTTCAGAACGCGAGAATCGCCGCCATAGAAGTAGGCGAAACGCAGCACGGTCGCCCTACCGCCCGCCGCGCCAAAGCGAGCCGCCGACCGCTCGGCGTCGAGCACCGTGCGGTTGTATGGCACCGGACGCTGGGGCCAGTGCTCGTCAATCCGGAGGTCAGCTCCATCCTCATAGATGGGCGCGAACGATTCCTGAACGAAGCGGCCGACGTTTGTTGCCATCGCCGCATCAACCAGCCGTGCGGAGCCCTCGCGCCGCAGGCGGTCGTTTTCGCGCCAGCACCAGCGGACCATCATTCGTGTCGAGGACGACGGGATATGCGTCGCCAGGTTCACGACCGCGTCGTTTCCGTGGAGCGTCGCGCGAAGCGCTTCAGCGTGGAAGAGATCCACTCGTGCAGCCGTGGCGCCCCATCGTTCGAGCGACGCACAGCCGGCCGGTGTGCGCCCGAGGCCAGTGACCTGATGACCCAACCCAACCAGCAGCGGCACCACGCGACGACCGATCACGCCAGTGGCACCCGTGACAAAGACCCGCATGACGGTTGACTCCGGGACGGGGATACCCTGTAAGACGGACGGGACCTTCCGTTGTGACAACCCCTTCGCGATGAAGGACGGTCGCGCCGTTCACCCGACGCGCCTAGCTTGAGGGTACCATGACCACGGTCGTCGATCAGGAGGGGTTCCCGGAGCGCATTCGCGGCCGCTTGTTCCGGCTCGCGTATCGCATGCTCGGCGATGTGCACGAGGCCGAGGACATCGTGCAGGACGCGATGTTGCGATGGCACACGGCCGAGCCCGGCGCCGTCGACTCTCCCGACGGATGGCTCGTGACCGTGACGAGCCGCCTTGCCATTGACCGCCTGCGGCACCTCCGGACCGAGCGAGCGCTGTATGACGGTCCGTGGCTCCCCACGCCGATGGCGACAGCCCATCCTGCCGCTGCCGATCGAGAGGTCGAACGCGCGTCGGACCTCTCGATGGCGTTCCTCATGCTGCTCGAACGGCTTGGACCGGAGGAGCGCGTTGCCTTTCTCTTGCGCGAGGTGTTCGACACCGCGTACTCCGACATTGCACGCCTGCTCGAGACGCCCGTTCCGTCGGTGCGCCAGCTCGTGCACCGGGCGCGCGCACGCGTGCGCGTGGAGCGCGCCCGCTTCACCGCGCCGCCGGCGGCGCGCGCGCAGCTGCTCCAGCGATTTCTGACCGCGCTCCAAGCAGATGACGCCGACGCGCTGCTCGCCGTGTTCGCGGAAGATGCCACTTTCACGAGCGATGGTGGAGGCAAGGTCTCCGCCATGCGCGAGGTGGTTCGCGGCGCGCGGCACGTGGCGCAGGCATTGCTTGGCTTCGAACGCATGGGACGCGGTCTGGCCACGCATCGGATCACGCCATTGAATGGCGAGGCGGCGATCATGACGCTCGTCGATGGCCGCGTGGTCTTCGTCACGTGCGTTGCCTGCGATGGCGATCGCGTGTCCGCGGTGTATCGCGTGCTCAACCCCGACAAGCTCGGCCACCTCGGTGTGGAGATTTTCGAGTGGCCCGAACGCCACATCACGCGGCCACCAGTGCGCTAGCGCCCGTCGGCGCGCAAGGTCGACGGTCAGGGCCGCATGCGCGTTCGGCGAGCTCGCCGTTGACGCGACGCACGCTGGCTGCGACCGCTCCGCTGCCGAGTTACTTTGGACGTCGTTCGAAGAGGACGTCGGGATAGAGCGGCGACGCAATGTCCAGCAGCGGTTCCGCGAGACCCTTCAGGTATCGGTCGAAGAACGCCTCGCTGTAGGCATTGACGATGGCGCGTGCGCGTGCTCCGTTGATCGGCCCGGTGACTCCGATGAGCGACGTGGCTGGCGAGAAGAGCGCCGCGTCGGAGAAGTCCTGGTGGAACATGCCAGGCACCTGCAGGAAGTAGCCATCGCTCGCCTTGCGTTCGAAGACCGACCGCATGGTGCGCAGCGTGCGGTCGATGTCCGGCTCCGTCCACCGTTCGCGTCGCATGCTCGCGGCGTCCCGCGTGATCCACATGCTCGGCTGATCAAGTCCCGACTCGACGACCGAGTGCGGCATCCAGGTATCCATCGACAGCAGCGCACGGAATCGGGCATCCTGCCGACATGCCTCGGCGCCGATTTCGCCGCCGAGTGACACGCCGAAAATGCCGACGCGTTGCAGATCGAGCCGCCCGGCAAGGACGCCATTGGGATCCGTGCGATTCAACGCGGACAGCTGGTTCAGCGTGAAGACCGCATCCTGCGCCAGAAAGGGAATGATGCCGTCTTCGAACTGGCGGTCCATCATCCGCGGATCGAGCCGCACGTCGCGTCCGTCAGGGAAGACCACGCCGCTTGCCGCGTACGGGTGATCGATGGCGGCGACGATGTAGCCGTGCGAGACGAGCGCTTCGACCTGGAAGGTGTTGTGTTGGCGGTAGCCGCCACGACCGTGGGAGAAGACGAGCACCGGGTACGTCCGCTCCCGATCCGACACGGCGGCCGCGGGGAACGCGTTCGTCGTGATGTCGCGGAAGTGGGAAAACATGAAGGCCGGCAGGTGCAGCAAGCGCGCCATCGAGGCAAACACGCGGGCGTCGGCCACGTACGGGGCCCGCCGTGACGCGGGATCGGCGTGCGCCGGATACCAGAGCTGCACCATCAGCTCACGGCGCGCGGTTGGGTCCGCGCTGAAAGCCTCGTGTCGACTCTCGTCCACCCAGTGATACGTCAGCGTGCCGATCTGGTACGGACCGCTCGGCGCCGGGAAGCGGAACACGGGAAACAGCAGAGGCAGTCCTGTGGCGATCAGGAGTCCCATACTCCCCAGCCCAACACCGAGTCCAAGCACCAGCTGATTGGGCGGCACGCCGGCGGTGCGACTCGCGCTCCTGGCGCCGCGGTGCAGCATCCAGAACAGCATGATGATGCCGGTCAACAGGTACGCGGGGACGAGTTGCCAGCGGAACCCCTCGAAGACTACTTGCAGGACCCACGCCAGCAATGCGATCGGGCCCAGGTGGTGCGTCCACCGTTGGGTGCGAAGAGGAGGAATCACCAGATGGACCACGGCCAGCACGTTGGCCAGTGAGAGGAGACTCTCGAGCGGTCTCATCGCGTCGCCCCGTGAGATCTCATGGCGCCACGTCCACCGATGCACCCGCCGAGGCGAGTTGTTCATCCCGTACGCGGAAGAGCCAGTAGGCCTTCGGAAGATGCTCGATCAACACGAGCAGGAAATAGACGCGCTCGTAGGTCGCCATGCTGATCAGCTCGATGCCGCCATAGGTCAGCAGCCGGACGGTCATGCGCAGGACGGCCACCGCCATGACGGACTTCAGCGCCCAGTGAATGCGCGGTCGCCCGGGAAACAGGAAGTACACGCCGATGCTGCCGAGCCACGGACCGAAGATCAGCGGGAAGTACATGGCGTGCTGGACGGCCTTGAACGTCGCGGCCTTGTCGAGAATGGCCGCGCCAAGCAACGGGTCCGTCGTGCCAAGATAGTCTGCCGGGAGCTGCACCTGCAGCCAAAACAGTTCGACCGAACGCAGCGCCACCTCGAACATGCCGAACAGGAAGAACCCGAGGAACGCGGCTGTCGCGAGGACGGGATGCTTGCGCACGGCCTGGGCGCAAATCACCCACGAGACGAAGATCAGGGCAAACATCCACACCAGCATGAGCGCGGAGCGGGCCACGTGCAGACGAGCCGCGCCCTGTAGCAACTCCGCTCGGGCATCCGCCGGCACAGCGAACGCGCCAAAGACATACGCCTGAAACGCCTGCACGCCGACGTAGCCGAGTACGAGGACCCCGGCGGCGACGCGGAACGCCCGCCCGCTTTCCTCGTCGTTCGACACTGATCGTTCGCGCGCGGTGCCAGCGAGCATCGCGTCCATCGTCTTGCCTCCATGACTGAGTCGCAGCAATGGTGCTTCAGCATCCAGGGGGTGGAGACGCGGCCGAAACTTACTGTCCCGTCGTCGCGAACTGTGAGGGTATCCCCGGACTGGCGCGTGCGCGACCTCGCGCGGCGTCGCCACTGAAACGAGTGGACTTGACAGGTGACCGTTTAGTCACGTATTTATAGCTTCCGGCAGTTGATCTTGACCGTGTCCGAATCGAGGGGACGTGCGCAAACGGACCGATGATGATCGTGTGTTCAAGGCACTTGCGGATCCGACGCGACGATTCCTGTTGGATCGGCTCCACCTGCGCGACGGCCGTACGCTCACGGAGCTCGAGTCCGCTTTGGACATGACGCGCTTCGGCGTCATGAAGCATCTCCGCGTGCTGGAGGAGGCGAATCTCGTGGTCACGATCAAGTCTGGTCGGGAGAAGCTCCATTTCCTGAACCCCGTCCCCATTCGTTTGATCCACAACCGATGGATTGACAAGTACACCGAGCACCACGTGTCCGCGCTCGCCGACCTCAAGGCGAAACTGGAGGAATCCGCATGACGGCCGCACCCACGTCCGACGCTCCCGCTCGTGTCTTCCGCGTGTTCATTCGCGCGACCCCCGAGGCCATTTGGGATGCCATCACGAATCCCGAGTGGACGGAGCGGTACGGATATCGGGCGCCGATGGAGTACGACCTGCGTCCCGGCGGCGCCTTCAGGGCGCGGTCCACCGACGCGATGCGCTCCATGGGCGGGCCCGACACCGTCGTCGACGGAGAGGTGATCGAGGCCGACCCACCGCGCAAGCTGGTCCAGACGTGGCGCTTTCTCTGGGCACCTGAGTTGGTCGCCGAGGGTTTCACGCGCGTCACCTGGGAGATCGCCCCGAGTCAGGGAGGGGTCACGAGGCTGACGGTCACGCACGAAGTCGCCGGCGCGCCGAGGACGACGTTGATTCTCGTGGGCGATGATGAGATGGGAGCGGGCTGGCCGTTCATCCTGAGCGATCTCAAGACACTGCTCGAGAGTGGCACGTCACTGCAGGGCAGTTGACATGAAGAAGAAGCCTGAGGTTCCGAAGACCATCGACGACTACATCGCGGCGTTTCCGCCAGCGGTGCAGGCGATCCTCGAACAGGTCAGGTCGACCATTCGAAAGGCGGCACCGAACGCCGTAGAGGCCATCAAGTACCACATCCCGACATTCGAGCTGCACGGAAACCTGGTGCATTTCGCCGCCTTCACGTCGCACATCGGATTCTACCCCACGCCGTCTGGCATCGCGAAGTTCCAGAAGGCGCTTTCGGCGTACCCGAGCGCTAAGGGTTCGGTACAGTTCCCGCTGGACCGGCCGATTCCGTTCGTCCTCATCGAACGCATCGTCGAGTTCAGGGTCAAGGAAGCAATGGCCCGGCATTCGGGCAAGAGCGCCCGAGGGAATCGACCTGCCACTTGAGGACGGCCCTCTTTCGTTGATACTGCCACAACCAAGGAGATGGCTCTGCAGCGGCATTAACGCGCCAGTAATTAGAGTGGTGTGTCCATCCCCAGCCTGAGGGTTGGTACTCCGCTCTTCCGTCCACGCCGGATCGACTCGTTTGCCGTAGCGCTCGCATTGGCCGCGGCAGGGATGATCGTCCTCGAACGCGTGCTGCCAGCGTGGTCCCTGCTCCCGATGCCGTGGCATCGCGCATGGCTTTTCACGCCCCTGTGCGCCGCCCTCGCGGCCGCAGCCGCGATGGTGGCGACACCATACGGGACGCGCGCCCTCAACCTTTCGGTCGTCCGCGTGCGTTGCGTTCGGCGGCCAGGCGATCGACCAGCTTCGCGACGCGAGCCCGGATCGAATCGCGTCCGACCGAATAGTCGAGGGACAGCGCGGGCAGGCCGTCCCAGCGTTCGATCGCGAGCAGATTGCCCGCCACCGGCGACACGTCCTGGTCGAACGACACGAGCAGGGACGCTCCGCGCACGTCGGCGCGACCGAACAACGTGGGGGTGAACGCCCGGATCTCGAATCCATCGCGCCGGAGTCCGTCGCGAATCGGGCCGGGCACGGCGGAGTCCGGGTGCGTTCCCCGCGAGATGGCGCGCAGCGGCAGGCCGCGCCGCCTGGCCTCGCTGTTGAAGTACGAAACCGCCACGACGCTCTTCACCGAACCGTGCTCGCAGACGAACACGACGGTGCTCGAGTCCGACTTCGGAGCCGAACGCGGCGCCTGGGCGGCTGCAGCCACGGCGGACAGCGCGAGCGCGGCAGGCAACAGGAAGATGCGTGACACGGTAACTCTCCATCGATGGGGGGATGGGAAGATTGCGTGGCGGATGGCATGTTCGCCAGCTGCGCAGGGGCTGTATCCGATAGATTCCGCGCCGTGCGCGTCACGGCATCCGACCATCACACCGCGTGCTCCATGACAAATCGCTGGCTCGACATTCCGCTGACCGACTACGAAGGCCACATGGCGTCACCGCAGGTGGCGCAGGCGCAGCTCCTTGGTGACACGTTCGAGCAGCTGCTGCGGGCGCATGCGCCGCCATCGGTGGCGGTGCTGGGGTGCGCTGGCGGCAATGGACTGGAACGCATCGATATTCGCGTGACCACGCGCGTGGTCGGCGTCGATATCAATGCCGCGTACCTCGATGCGCTCCGGGAACGATACGCCGGCCGGTTCCAGTACCTGGAACTCGTCGCCGGCGACGTGCAGGGTGACGCGCTGACCTTCCAGCCCGTCGCCATGGCCTTTGCCGCGCTTCTCTTCGAGTACGTGGACGTCGCTCTCGCCTTGCGGCGCATCCGGCCGTTGATCGAGGACGCCGGCATCCTCGGCACGGTGGTTCAGCTGCCGAGCGACTCGGTCGCCGCCGTGTCACCGTCACCGTTCGCGAGCATCCAGACGCTGGCGCCGTGCATGCGGCTGGTACCGCCATCGGAGATCCGCGGAGCGGCCACGCAGGCCGGATTCTCGGAGATCGACCAGGCCGAGCGGGTATCGGTGAGCGGCAAGCGTTTTCATCTCCAGGTCTTTCGCGCCATGTAGCGCCGACGGCCGGGTCGTTCGCCCCCGCGGGCCGGCGGACCCTCTCACCCCGCCTGACGCCATCGTCCAATATTGACACTGGTCAATATTGCCCGTAGATTGTCCACGTAGACGCGGCGGCTTCGCTCCGCATCCGTCAGGCATGCACCGTCCCTTGTCCCCGTCGAGCTACGTGTCCTCCCACACCACGTTGCGCCTCGCGCGCAGTCTGTCGCAGCATCACGGACTCCAGGCCGGAGACGCCGAGCAGCTGGCGCGCGACCTCGAGATCTTCGCGCACCCCGTTCGGGTGCAGATACTCGACATCCTGACCCGGCGCTCGGAGCACGTCTGTGTGTGCGACATCGAAAGCGGAGTCCCGGTGAAGCAGCCCACCGTGTCGCACCACCTGCGGCTGCTTCGCGAAGCCGGTGTCGTCGGATCGGAACGCCGGGGACAGTGGGTGTACTACTACGTCAACCGGACGGCGCTCGACTCCGTGCGCGCGCGCATTGCGGTTGTCCTGCAGCGGTTCCAATGACGGCACCCTTTTTTCCCCGTAGATATTGACGCTCTTCGATGTTTCGAGAACACCATGCTGCCGTCTTGCCGACGGATCGACGCCATTCGGCTCGCCGAAGCGTTCCGCCGGAGCGACGGGGCATTTGCATCGCAGAGGCAGCCGGCGAGCGAGTGACGGTGCGTTCATATATTGACATTGATCAATATATGAACTAGACTGATCATGCCGCTCCGTTCCGAAGGCCGCTTCGCCATGGCTGTGACCACCCAAGGAGAACTCATGAGCCAGATGAACCTGAGAATCGACGGCGCCAGCTGCCGGCACTGCGTCATGGCCGTCCACCAGTCGCTGCAAGCGCTCGATGGCGTCCAGGTGACCATGATTCAGCCCTGCAGTGCACAACTGCAGTTCGACTCGGACGTCCATGCGGCCGACGATGTGCTGGACGCCATCCGGGACGAGGGCTTCACGCTGAGCGCTCCGGGGTCCCGGGACGCTGCGGCGGTCTGACGATCGCCTCTCCGAGCGCGCGGTTCGGGTGCCCGGTTCACAAACATACCCTTTTTTCACCTGAGATATTGATGATTGTCAATGTATTTTCGCCCCGGCCACTGTCGGTCCGGTTGCACGCTGCCAGCATCATCGCGGCGATGGTCCTGGCCACCGACGCACTTGGTGCGCAGCGCGCCGAGCACGCGCACAATACGCCGGCGGCACCTGGCGTGCCGGCCGCCGGTCAGTCTCGCGGCGAACGGAAGGAGGACTCGACGCAGCGCAGCGCCGAGATACCCTTGCTTTCGCGCGCACCCCGCATCGACGGCCGGATCGACGCTGGCGAGTGGGACCAGGCGCGGTCCCTCTCCGGTTTCGTGCAGCTCGAACCGGCCGAAGGAACGGCAGCGAGCGAAGCCACCGAGGTCCTCGTCGGCCGCAGCGAGCATACGCTCTACCTGGCGTTCATCGCGCACGACGGCGACATGGCCAAAGTGCGCGCCAAGCGTACGCCGCGTGACGCATTCGCCAACGTGGCGGATTACGTGGGCATCGTCATCGACCCGCGCATGTCGGGCACGCGGGCGCAGTTCTTCTACTTCAATCCGCTGGGCGGCCAGTACGACGGCACCTGGTCGGGTGACCTCGACTTCAGCTGGGACGGTGTGCTCAGGTCGGCGGGGACGGTCGGCGCGGATCGCTACGTGGTGGAGGTCGCCATTCCCTTCTCGACGATCACCGGCGCGGCGAGCGGCCGATCTGCCTGGAGCGTGAACATCGTGCGCGTCGTGTCGCGCAAGAGCGAGGAGAGCTGGTGGCGGCCGCGGAGCCGTGCGCAGCGCACCAACGTCTTCAGCGAGTTCGGCACTTTCACCGGCGTCACGGAACCAGGGAGCGCGAAGGGCGTCACGGAGGTGATCCCCACCGTCATCGGGAGCTCTGCCACGCGCGGCACGTCTTGGCCGGGGTCCACGAACAGCGTCGGCGTGACGGCGCGCGAGATGCTGGGTCCGTGGGCCCGACTCGAGGCCACCTGGCATCCCGACTTCAGCGCCGTCGCCGCGGACGCGCCGCAGCTCGCGTTCGGCGAGCGATACGCACTGTACTATCCGGAAAAACGTCCTTTTTTCCTCGAAGGCGCCGACCAGTTTGCCGTCCCGCGCGCGCATATGGACAGCGACCCCATGCGACTCCTC
>Ga0334722_10001015_pt1 | contig 37323 bp, 39 predicted proteins | sample C3_bottom_MG_FD_207210 | JGI IMG/M metagenome (GOLD analysis project Ga0334722, IMG submission 207210) | Sediment microbial communities from Yellowstone Lake, YNP, Wyoming, USA - C3_bottom | ecosystem: Environmental > Aquatic > Freshwater > Lake > Sediment | place: USA: Wyoming | collected... | reverse complement strand
CGACCTTGGCTTTGAACTCGGCCGAGTAACGCTTGCGTTTTGTCTTGTTCATTGGGATGTGCCTCCATCGTCAGTGTGCGGCTGTCCACCTTAACACACTGTCCGAATTTCGGGGGCCACCTCTAAGATCCTGCCGCAAACCGTCAATAAATGTAGCGATGAGGCCGCTTGCATACTGGTGGACCTAGTGCGGGCGATGCCGACGGTCACCCTGACCAAGGTGGTCTATGCGGTGGCGATTGAGTTGCCGGAGAGCGTGCAGACGGTTCCGGTCGACGCCAGCGGCTATGCCTTGATCAACACCGCCCTGGAATACACCATTTTGCCGTATGTGGCCGGCAACCCGGACGCCCTCTGCAGATAGGGGGAATAAGGGCTGCAAGACTGATGAAGATAGGTGGCCAAGGGATCCGTTTACTCAGTCTATGGGAAGGGATTGGTGGCACAGTGACTACAAGGATGTTCCGTTCCAGCACGTGTTTACTTTCTACAACAAGATCCATGAGATAATGGGCAATTGAAAGAGGACGGTATGAAAAAAATATTGTTTGTCTGTTTGGTATTGGTGTTTGTTTTTCCCTGTGTCGTCGAGGCATTTCTTTTGCCAACGGCTAAGTTGACCTTAAAGGTTGTTGATGAACAAGGAGTGCCTATAACTGGCGCTGATGTTTCAATATCCTATGAGGTTCCGAAGGCTGCTGGTAGAGGTTGGGGATCGAGACAGATGGGGACGTTGCTTGCTAGTTTTCTAATTGCCTATCTATTTAAAGGCACAAAATGCATCATTGTGTAGTGACAGTAAGAAATACCACCCAAAAGGAATTAGAAAACTAGCAAGCAACGTCCCCGAGGTAGCCGCCGAACTCTCTCGACAAGATCGCGAATCCCCAAGTCCGATATCCCACATTCATCAGTAGTTACTATCTCGTATCTTAACCTTGACATGCTGTCGCGAAGAGGATAATACAAAAGTTAGGCAACAAAACCCTTAATCGAGCCATAAGGAGACAAAATGCGCCACACCAAGAGAACAACACGACCGGTACGGAACTTGACCCTGCTGTGCGCCGTTATGTTAGCAAGTTCCGTCGGTCAGGCCGAGGCGGTGGTGGCCATGGGTCCATATCTCGATTTTTCGAGCGGATCGGGAAAGTTAGAGTGGGATAGTGACAACAGCGACTTCGATGTTGATACTGCCAGTGCTGCCGTAGGCCTCTCCCTGGACGCTACCAGAGGAGAGCAGGCCAACTTCAATTATCGTCTGAACATCGCAATAGAAGGCCAGAATCTGAAGGACGAATCCGATGTTACGATGAAAATGGGTGGAATAATACTGGAAAACGTCTTCGGATTCGCACTTATTAGCAAACCTGACATGCGCTGGTGGATTGGCCCCTTGCTGAGATTTGCCTTATATAGCGGCGAAACCGACGATTACCATAACAGTTACGGCGAACGGTGCAAAACCGAAGCCAACCTCTTTGAGTACGGCGCAGGGATGGCCACCGGCATCACCCTCAAGGTCGGCCCGCACGCCTATCTTGCCCCATCTGCCGGGGTAAGATTCATCGGTACCTCCGGCACCGGAACCATCAAAAACCTCGATCTACACAGCCAATACGATGATGATTTCTCAGGCAATCTGACTAACTTTTTCGTGTATTTCTCACTGCTGTTCGATTAATCCTCAGACCGGTTTGAATGGGTTCCGCAAACCAGGCCAGTGATTTAATCAGTCCGAGCGGCTGATTGCCACCTGCCTGAAAACTTCCGTCGCAAGAATTGCCACAAATCGAAGCTTCGATATGGAAAACCCGTGTCACGTCCCGCTTTCTCACTCTGCCTCAACGCCTCAGACTTCGATCCCGTTTCGCCTATCTTGGTTTTGTCCATTACCACAGCTTTTGCCTTGACACTAACAGTGTCGGCCCGTAAAGTCGGGATTTGCTGAAATTTCCGGTCTTCCTTTGGTCCTCACCCGGCCCGTCAGACCTTTTCCAGGGCCGTTCCGGCCCGCATACCACTAGCCTCACAGGAGACAACCCCATGCGTAGCGACCAGATGAAAAAAGGCCTGGAACGAGCCCCGCATCGCTCCTTACTCAAAGCCATCGGCTACACCGACGAAGAGATCCGCCGCCCCTTGATCGGCATCGGTCATGCCCACAATGAGATCATCCCCGGCCACATCCATTTAGACCGGATCCTGGAGGCGGTGAAGACCGGCATCCGCATGGCCGGCGGCACCCCCATCGCCTTCGGGACCATCGGGGTCTGTGACGGCATTGCCATGAACCATGCGGGGATGAAGTACTCCCTGGCCAGCCGCGAGATCATCGCCGACTCCATGGAGATCATGGCCATGGCCCATCCCTTCGACGCCCTGGTGATGATTCCCAACTGCGACAAGGTCACGCCGGGGATGCTGATGGCCATGCTGCGGGTCAACATTCCCGCCCTGATGGTCAGTGGCGGCCCCATGCTCACCGGGCGTTTCCAGGGCCGCGAGGTCAACCTGATCAGTGTCTTCGAGGGCGTTGGCCGAGTTAAAGCCAAGACCATGAGCGAGGAAGAACTGGGCGAGCTGGAAGATGCGGCCTGCCCCGGCTGCGGTTCCTGCGCCGGGATGTTCACCGCCAACTCCATGAACTGTCTGGCCGAGGCCATTGGTTTGGCCCTGCCCGGCAACGGCACCATCCCGGCCGTGGCCGCCGCCCGTATCCGGCTGGCCAAGCACGCCGGCATGGCGATCATGAATCTGCTGGAGAAAAACATCCGCCCCCGCGACATCGCCACCCTGGCCGCCTTTGAAAACGCCATGGCCGTGGACATGGCCCTGGGTTGCTCCACCAATACCGTCTTGCACGTGCCAGCCATCGCCCGCGAAGCCGGCATCGAGCTATCTCTGGAGATGTTCAATGCGGTCAGCCGCAAGACCCCGCACATCTGTAGCCTGATCCCCGGCGGTTCCCACAGCCTCCAGCAGTTGGACGAGGCGGGCGGCGTTCCGGCGGTGATGAAGGAACTGACCGGAACCAGCGATGGCCTGAATCTTGAGGTGCTGACCGCCACCGGCCTGACCCTGGGAGAAAATCTAAACAAGGCACGGATTCGCGACCGGGAAGTGATCCGGGAAGTTTCCAACCCCTACCACCGGGAAGGTGGGATCGCCATTCTTTACGGCAATCTGGCCCCGGATGGCGCGGTAGTCAAACAATCGGCGGTTGCCCCGGAGATGATGATCCACCGTGGCCCGGCCCGGGTTTACAACTCCGAGGATGAGGCCCAGAAGGCTATCCTCGGCGGCGAGATCCGCCCCGGTGACGTGGTGGTGATCCGCTACTGCGGCCCCAAGGGTGGTCCCGGCATGCCGGAAATGCTCTCCCCCACCTCGGCGGTCATCGGCATGGGGTTGGGCGGCAGCGTTGCCTTGCTTACCGACGGCCGCTTCAGCGGCGGCACCCAGGGCGCCTGCCTGGGCCATATCTCCCCGGAGGCGGCCGAGGGCGGCCCCATCGGCCTGGTTAAGGAGGGCGACCAGATCGCCATCGACATCCCGGCCCGCCGCATCACCCTGGAGGTGGACGAGGCCGAGCTGGCTCGCCGCCGGACGGAGTGGACCGCGCCGTTGCCCAAGATCACCACCGGTTATGTGGCCCGTTACGCCAAAATGGTCAGTTCCGGCGCCACCGGCGCCGTCCTTAAGGGTTGACCAGGTCGGGACTATTGGCACGGATCCGTCGGAACTTGCACCAGCCGCCCTTACCATATCGCCGGGCCTGTCTGGTCGGGGTACTTCTCTGTACCGGCCTGGTCAGAGCCGCGCTGTGTTTCGCCGAGGAGACCAAACCAGCCCCCTGGTCAATCACCGCCGACCGCATCACTTCCCAGCGACCTCCCCTGGAAATCTCGGCCGATGGCCAGGTGATTCTGGAAGGCCCCGGGGCAGATGGCCGCGGGCCCTTGACGGTTAAGGCCGATTCCCTCTCCTATCAACAGGAGGGCAACATTCTCAGTGCCCGCGGCCATGTCTCCCTCCAGGAAGTGAGCAACGGCATGGTGCGGGCCGAAAGCCTGCAGCTTAATCTGGACAGCCGCCTCGGGCGCCTGGATTACACCACCATCTCCCTGGCTGATCAGGAGCTGAACTTTACCGGGCGACTGGCTGAAAAGACCGGACCAGATAGCTATCACTTCGAGGAGGGAATAATCACCTCCTGCCCCACCGCTAATAACCAATCACCGGCCTGGTCAATTTACTGCGGCGATGCCAATATCACCTTGGACGGCATGGCGATCTTAAAAAACGCCTCACTGAGAATCGGGGGATTTCCTGTCCTCTATACGCCGTTTTTCATGGTTCCGGCCAAGACCACCCGGCAAAGTGGCTTTCTCTTCCCCGAGTACTCCCAGTCCAACAGAAACGGAGTCGGTTTCACCATCCCGCTGTTCGTCAACATTTCTCCCAGCACCGATCTGACCATCTATGGGGGGCAATACAGCCAACGCGGCCCCCTGCTTAGCTTGGAAATGCGCCACCTGAACACCGCCGATTCACTTTTCACCATCCAGGCAGATTACCTTCGCGATCGCATCAGCGACCAGGGGCCAGCCGGCGGCGAAGAAGATTACCGGCACGACGGCTATCTGCGTGACAACCACGACCGCTACTGGCTGCGCGGCAAAGCCGATCACTACTTTTCTGACCGACTGGCCTTGCGATTCGATCTGGATACCGCCTCTGACCGGGACTACATTCACGAATACCGCGGTGCCATGGTCGGTTTCGAGAAAATCAATCAAGAATTTCTCAAGGATTTCAATCGGGGGCTTACCGAGGCCAGCCTGGAGTACCGGGAGTCTATCCTGCAATTGGCGGGACGAGGCCGTTTCACCAGCACCGGGGCGGAATTGCGCTACATCGACACCCCCGGGCCGCACGCCTCCGGCACTGACCCGCTCCAGACCCTGCCCCGGCTGATCATGCATAGCCGCCTGCCCCTGCTGGAAACACCTCTCGCCTTTGCCTGGGATTCAGAATATCTCAACTACTCCCGCAACGAAGGGGTAGGCTATCAGAGGCTTGATATCTTTCCCCGTCTGGTCACCCCCCTGCCACTGGGCCGCTTTCTGGAAGGGGCAATGTCCGGAGGGCTGCGGGAAACGGCTTATCTGATCAATACCTCCGGCGACCCGGTCGACGGCGGCTGGCGCGGGCCGAAAAGCCCGCATCGCACCGCCGAGAATTTCGATGCCAATCTCGCCACCATCCTGAGCCGCGATTACCACCCCGGCTTCAGCCGCCTGGGCAGTTTCCGCCATCTCTTCCGCCCCAGCCTGGGCTACCGCTACTTTGCCCCCGGCGACCAGCAGGAGTTACCAGAACTAGACGGAACCGACCGCCTGCCGGAGGCAAACCAGATTTATTGGCAGCTCAACAACTACTTCCTGGCCCAGGGGAACGACCGCAACGCCGGGGCTTATCCCAGCCAGATCGGCCATTTCAGATTAAGCCAGAGCTTCGACTTGCACGAAAATTATCGTGACACCAGTGGACCCGCCGACCAACGCCACCCCTTCTCCGACGTCGCCCTTGATCTTGAGCTAACCCCACTGCCGGATACATTTTTGCGCTATCAAAGCACGGTTAACGTGTACGGCAATGGCGTCACCGCCTACCAGCTGCAGGGCATCTACCGCAACAGCCCCCGCGACAGCCTGCAATTTGACTACAATTATGCCCGCGGCAACGCCGACGATATCTCCCTAAGCCTACAGCTCGGCATCGGCCAGAGAGTGGCTACGCGTTACACCACTAATCTATCGTTCCTGGCCGACCACAAGACCAGCGAATCTGCCAGCCTGCTTTACACTCCGCAGTGCTGGTCCATGGAGTTAACCGTAAGCCAGGATTCCAACGACCGACGCCTGTTGCTGGTTTTCTCCCTGACCGGTATCGGTAAGGCCCTGGAAATAGACCAGAGCGGCCTGTAATCATCCCATTAAACCGAGACAATAATGTTTAACCGGCAAATCGATGTCTTTAATGGCGACGCCGATGGACTCTGCGCCCTGCACCAGCTCCGCCTGGCCGACCCCCGCGAAGGAGCAGAGCTGGTTACCGGGGTTAAGCGAGATATCAAACTTCTTTCCCGCCTACAGGAACGCGGGGTGAGCGGCTGCGAAATCACCGTTCTGGACATCTCCCTGGACTCCAACCGCTTGGCCCTGGAAAGTCTCCTGACCAGCAACCGCGTCCAGTATATCGATCACCACTACGCCGGCCTCCTCCCGAATTCGCCTAACCTGGAGGCGCATATCCACCCCGAACCCGAACTCTGCACCTCCTTAATCGTCGACCAGCTGCTGGTCGGCCGCCATCGACTCTGGGCGGTGGTGGGGGCCTTCGGCGACAATCTCCACGCCGCCGCCATACGGGCCGCCGAGCCTCTGGCGCTTAACGCTACAGACTTGGCGGGATTACAGGAATTGGGTGAACTGCTGAACTACAACGGCTACGGAAAGAGCACCTCCGACCTTTATTTTCATCCGGCAACCCTGTATAGTGCTATGAAATCATTTATCGACCCCCGCGACTTCCAGGCCACCTCTCCAGTCGTGGCCAGGTTGCGCGACGGCTATCGGCAGGACTGGGATCTGGCGCAGGGGCTCCAGCCGTTCTGGGAATCCCGGGAAGGCCGGGCCTACCGCCTTCCCGATCTGCCCTGGTGTCGCCGGGTGGCCGGGGTATACATCAACGAGAAGGCCCGAGCAGACCGCCAGCGCGCCCAGGTGCTCCTGGTTGATAATGGTAACGGCACCATGCTGGCAAGCCTCCGGGCCCCCCTTAACAACCGGACCGGGGCCGATACCATTTGCCGGGCCTTTCCCTCCGGCGGCGGCAGACCAGCGGCAGCGGGCATCAATGAGCTACCAGAAGAATTGTTGACTGAATTTCTCCAGGCCATCGCCACGGCCTACACCATGACCTGACTAAAGAGCCATGACTCGATTTCTTAAAAAAACCCCAGCGCTGCTCATCGCCTTCCTTATTTGGCTGCCAATGCCGTCGTCACTCCTGGCGGAACCAGCTAAAGATGACCAGAGCAAAGCAGCGCCGCTGGCTGCCGATCTGGTGACCGACGGCCAGCCCATCGCATTGGATTCGGAACGCTACAAGGTGCTGTTTGGGGAATTGCATAGCAAGCACGGTTTCAGGAAAGATGAATTAGAAAAGACCTTCGCCGGGCTCACCATCCAAAAAAGAGTCCTGGAACTGATGGACAAGCAGTGGGAAAGTCGCCCCTGGTACGACTACTACCCACGCTTCATCACCACCCGCAACATCCTGGAGGGAAGAAAACAACTGCGGCGCTACCAGGAACTGCTGGACAAGATCGAGAAGGAGCTGGGGGTAGAGCGGGAGATCGTTGTGGCCATCTGGGGAATCGAAAGCCGCTTCGGCCAGAACAAAGGCGACTTCAATCTGTTCCGGACCCTGAACACCATGTTCGACGCCTACCCGCGCCGCAGCGATTTCTACCGCAATCAGCTGATCGATTTTCTGCTGTTGTGCCGGGAAAACAACATTGACCCCCGCGCCGTCACCGGCTCCTACGGCGGCGCCTTCGGCCAGACCCAGTTCATCCCCTCCAGTTTCCAGGAATACGCGGTGGACTTCGACCATGACGGCCGCCGCGATGTCTGGAGTTCGGTCCCCGATGTCCTGGCCAGCATCGCCAATTACCTGCATCGCTATGGCTGGACCTACGGTTCCCCGATTTATGTCGATATCGGCACCGAACTGCGCGACAGCAAACTTGAGGAGATCTTCAAGAAGGGCCGCAAGGGGCTAGTGGGCTGGCAGCAACTGGCCACCACCCAGAAGATCAAACTGCCGCCCCCCCAGGACGGCAAAGAACTGACCATCGTTGGCTTGGAACAGCGCGAGGGCGGCATGCGTTATCTGGCCGGATACCCCAACCTCCAGGCCATCACCAAGTGGAATAATTCCAATCGCTACGCCGTGGCGGTGGCCCAACTCGCAGAACAACTCAAGGAATAACCGGCTCGGGCTGAGAAATAAGCCCCCCGAGCTCTGTAACTGTTCAGCAGTGCCGCAGAGGCTAGGAAGAGACCTGCGAAGTGTGCTGTTGCACATGAGCAGGTCGATGACAGCTAAGCGAGCGTAGCGAGACTGCGACGCAGATGTGGTACTGCTGAACAGTTACAGGCTTTCCAGAATTCGCCGCACCAAATTGCCATCGGCCAGGCCAGAGTAATTGGCCATGATCGGTTTCATGGCCTGGACCTTGTTGGGAAAATCAGCGAAATTGATGTTTTTCTCAACCCAGGCGCGAATCTCCGCCTCACTGGGGGCCTTGGGCATGTAGCCGTCCAACACATCGAGATAGGCCGATTCCTTGGCGCCGCTCCGTGCCATGGTTTCAGTTTCTGACTTGATCAACTTACGGATCACCGCCAGAACCTCCTGATCAGAGAGAATTTTGACGCCCTGACGCTGGAACTCCCCGATCAAGACCCGCAGAGCCGACATCCGGGCTTCATCCCGGGCCAACATCGACTTTTTCAAATCTTCCTTAATTTTGTCCTGCATACCCATGGTCATACCTCTTATTCCATCATTGATTAACTCAGTAAAGTAACCAGCAACCTGCCAGCTTTTCAGTTATGCCTCATTCGCTGGAAAAATTCAAAAAAAAGGGCCCACGAAAATCCGCGAGCCCCATCATACTTTACTTTCCAAAAAAAAAATCAGAACACGACCGTCTTTTCTCTCCGTAATTCTGCCGTACCACCGAATTCCACGGGAATTAAGCTCTGCCTAAGCCACTCAAGGGCGGCGGTGCGGGAATAGAAAACCTTGGCGTTATCCTGGTACAACTCATGAATACCTGCCGCCACTGTGGAAATGGAACTATAGACCAGGATCGCCAAGCCCCCCAGGTTGGCAAATTCAGCCAGGGCCTGCATGGATTCGTGGGTGTGGGAATACCGGTTCACCCGATTGCTAAGAATGCCGTAACGCTCCTGCCCATATTTCTCAGACAGACCGGCACACACCAGATCAATCCGATGTCTATCCATTTCCACCCCTTCAAAAATCGTGGCTTCAATGATGTTTGTTTCTATTTCTCGAAACTGTCCAAATGGCAAAATATCCAATAGCATATGACACCTCCCGTCTACCTGGCATTCTAAAGGATGCAGAAACCAGGTCAATAGGGGGAAGGTGTAATTCATGGCGGGTTTTCCCGCACGGGAACAATTATTAACTGCGTTTTAATTTGGCTAAAAACCGGCGTCTTCGGTACATCGCCGTTGTCCAGACAGGGAACCACCCAAAGCTCACTCTGAATTACCGGATACGGGAATTTTATTGAGCTTGTAGACGAAAGCCAGAACTTCCGCCACTGCCTGATACATCTCGACGGGAATTTCTGAACCCAGCGGCATCTTGGCCAGCAATTCCAGCAGACCGGCGTCCTGAGTTACCGGCACCCCGGCCTTCTCAGCCGCCTCCAGAATCCGTTCCGCTATCAACCCCTGGCCACTGGCAACCACTCGTGGCGCCCCCTCCTTGCCCCGGTCATAACGAAGCGCCACCGCCTTGGTCAAGGTCGTCCCATCGCTCATAACCTAGATCCTCTCATCCACGATTCCCTCACCGCCCATGAGCCGAGCCAAGATGGTGGCCGGAGCTTGCGCCCCCACAGCAAAGGCCACTCCCTCCAAGGGCAGCGAGGTAACTAAACTCCGCAACTCATCCTGATGTCCTGACAACAACCGAACCTGTTCCTGAGATGCACATTGGAACCGCAAATAAAGCCCGGAATGTTCCCAGAGAAAATCAATCTGCATCGGGCCCAACTGAGGCAGTTGCAGATGCAAGGTAATTATCCACGGGCGCACCTCTTCCCCCGCCGCATCCGGGCCGCCGCCCTCCCCTCTTTCGGCGAGCAGAAAGCCTTGCTCGACCCAGGGCAGCACCAAGGGCCAAAACTCTATCGACTGCTGGGATTGCTTCAACCTGACCAGTTGCCAAAGTTCTAAGAGCCCAGAAAATTGCTCGATCTTGTCGCCAACGCCCCCACCAGAGCCAAGCTTTCGATGCTCTTCCAGAAGCTTTTTCAGGACTGTCGATATTCCAACGGTATCCCCTTGGGCTAGGCGGGCTTCGTAATCAATCCCCAGGCCCGCAAGCATTTTTGCCAGGGCTTCGCCACCACCCTTCCCGGTCAGGCCTTCCTGAAGGGCTAAGAACCTGCCCAAAGCTAATCGGTTATCAGGAGAGGCCTCGGAATCAGCCGCCTCTGCCGCCAGACCTTCCAGGGACCAGGGAATTTCAAGCAGGTGGAGATTCTGTTTGAGCAGCCCGCCCAGGGGGTCGCTCAGTATCTGGAATTCCAGGCGAGGAATAGTTTTGCTAACCAGAAGCGTCAAACCTAACCCGGTTCGGAGTGGGATTTCGGTTTCCGCCAAAACTCTCTGCCTGCCGATGTTTAACCAGACCCGCTCTTCCCCGCCCTCACTGACCGTGGCGCGGACCACCTGATCGATGCGCAGTTGTTGCTCCAGGCTCTCACGGGGCGTGAACCCGGCCTGGACAGGCGCCGGTTGGATATTTGGCTGGATCGGAGTTATGGTCGACATGACTTTCGATTCAGCTAACCCAGAGATCAAGAACTTTGACCCGATGGCGAATCTGGTTACGCTGCTCGGTGAGACAGAACTTGATAATTTTTTCCTGCTCTGCCCGCATGATTTCTGCAAAATCTAGCGACACGACTTCAACATGCTGATCTTCAAGGGCGCTGACCCGTACCACCCGGCCGATACAATTAACAACCCCAAACCCTCCTCCCAACTGCAGTTCAAGGCCAACCAACTCTACCTGCCTGAGGAACTGGGAGGTTTCAAAACGCAAACCAACCGCGCTGAGATTGACCCTCTTGCGTTCCGGCTCAAGAGGAGCTAACCCCGTGCTCTCCAGTGGCCAGTACTTAAATATAACCTCGGCATCAATCCGAAAAAACCGCCGCCGCTGGGGGTAGATCCTTACGTCCAGAATAGTCAACTGCAGATCCCGCCCCCCTAAGACTTTGTCGATCTGGGCGTCAATGTGAAACAATTCGTCATAGCCGCTGCAAAAACCAAACACCTTGCCGTGCGGATCAATGGAGGACAACGAAAAGGTTTCGTCCGGGAAGTGCGCCAGAAGGACATCGGGCGCTTTAATCAACAACTGGCAGGGTAACTGGATGGCATCGGGCTGGTGTCCGGCAAATTTCATCTGCGCCGGACGAAAGGAAGAAAAGAATCTACTGACTTGACCGTTGATCACGCCACCGTCCGAAGCATTACAATTAGTCTTGGCCCGGCACCCCCGCCGGATTACATGGACGCAAATCACAGCACGGAACCTAAATCAATGCCTCCCGTCTTTCAAGATAAACCTACCAGCGGGCCTGATTTCATATTCCGGTCAGGAACCCTGGCGGCGCAGGAAATCCCTAACAATATCAAGACCAACCTCCCCGCTCTTTTCCGGATGGAACTGACAACCGTACACCTCCCCAGCTCGAATGACCGCCGCGATCACCCTGCCGTTATAAAGACAGTCAGCCAGCCGGTGGGCCGGGTCAACGGGAACGGCGGTGAAGGAATGGACAAAGTAGGCGGCCGCGCCCGGCCTAATACCCTCGAGTACCGTGCCATTCCACGCAGTCGCGACCGAGGAGGGGACAAGGCCGTTCCAACCGATATGCGGGATCTTGTGCGGTTTGCCGTCAACCCCGGTTGGTGGAATCGCGACTACCCGGCCAGGGATCAGCCCCAAACCCGCGTGGGACCCAAACTCCTCACTGCTGTCGAGCATCATCTGCATCCCGAGACAGATTCCGAGAAACGTCTTGCCCCCGGCGGCATGTTCCCGGATCGGGTCGATCAGTCCCCGTTCCCGGAGGCCCGCCATGCCGTCGGCAAAGGCGCCGACCCCGGGAAGTACCAGCCGCTCGGCCGCCCGAATCCCCTCGGGGGTAGCGGTCAGAACCGGCTGGGCGCCGCAGTGGGCGAAGGCACGGGAAACGCTCAAGAGGTTGCCCATGCCGTAGTCAATGATGGTGACGCTGCTCATCTCAGCTCCCTGACAGCGATGCCACTGTTTTTGGCGGCTTCGCGGATGTCTTGCACAGTCATCTTACCGTAATGAAGGACGGCAGCGACCGCAACAGCATCGGCATGACCATCCTGGACCGCCTTGGTAAAGTCGCCCCCACTCCCCATACCGCCACTGGCAATAACCGGGATGGGCACTACTGCGGCCACGGCTCTAACCAAATCACAGTCAAACCCTTGCTGGGTACCTTCTTGGTCCACGGAAGTAAGGAGAATCTCGCCGGCGCCAAGTTCAAAGCCACGACGCGCCCAGGCAACCACATCCATACCGGTCTTCTCCCTGCCATTGTCGTAGTAGCACTCCCATGAGCCCGCAGCGAGGCTCTTGGCCTCGATAGAAAGCACCATGCACTGAGCCCCGAATTTTTGGGAAATCTCAGTAATTAGCTCAGGTCGTTTGAGTGCGGCGGTATTCACGGCGACCTTGTCCGCCCCAGCTCGCAGGATCTCTCGGGCGTCATCCACCGAACGGATCCCACCCCCGACAGTGATGGGGATGAACACATTCTCCGTAGTCCGGCTGACAATGTTCATCAAGTTGCCTCGCCCGTAAAGGCTGGCAACAATGTCTATATAAATGATTTCATCAATGCCCTGGTCATAATAGCGCTTGGCAAAGACGTTGGGGTCACCGATCTTCCGGAGCCCCTCCAGGCGGATACCTTTAATCAGGTTATCTCCCTTCACGTCGAGCCGAGCTATGACCCTCACGTTACTCATGGGAAACAATCAATCTCCAAAGACGGTATGACGCAGTTTCCAGACACCATTCTCGCACTTCCAGAGATGAGGAGAGCGGAACTGGTCGGCCAGGGTCATGAAGTAATCACGATCTACGATGGGCTGCTCGAACATCTTAGCGGCCACAGGAAACTCTTTTTCGGGGATGCTCAGATAGCGGAAAATTTCATCGACGAAACGCTCGGGGAATTCGCCATCGAACTTCCTGACTAGAGCAACCCCCTCTTCACGAGTGATTTCCTCGTTCCTGATCTCCTGGGCCGCGTCGGCAGTTGCCCGACCGATCCCAAACTTGATGTTGGTCGTGAAATAATGAAAATCATCGATGCGATCATCAATGCTGTTGTACTTGCTATAGGTGCCTGGTGTTCGCTCCGGCGAGGCCTGAAAGCCGCCGTGCTCCACCGAATAATAGTAACACTCCTGGGGATGCCAATTGAGGTAATAACCGAGGTAGTGGACCTCCGCCTTGATCCGGTCCAGCTCGCATGGATCAGCAGGGAGATAAGGCTGCAGATCATTTTCGTCTACACCAAAATTCCCTTTGAGATCCGCCAGGGAAACCCCCCCTAAGAAGACCTTGGCCTTGTCAGCGCTGGTGAAATAGGACCAATCGCGCTTGGCACTTTGGGTGTCAGCGATGGGATTCCCATATTCTGCCTCGTTCTCACCGTAGAAGATCAGCGGGATATTATGCAGCCCGGCCATCTTCGGGGCAATGGACTTCTGGCCGAAGATGAAGGGCTGGAAAGGATGGAACAGGTTCTCGACCGCCAGGCGGGTCAGCAGACGATGAACCCGGCCATTGGGGGTGTGCAGATAATTGTCGAATCCGGCGTGAATCCAGGAGTTAAAATTCTTCCATCCCCACTCCGTGTATATATGCGGCGCCCAAGTCACCGTCAGGGGGTGCATGTTGTACTTGTATTTGAGCATGTGCGCCGCGTAGAAGCTATCCTTGCCGCCGGAACCCGGGACCAGACAGTCATAGGATCCATCGTGCTTCCGGTGCCGGTCGCAGAGTTCACGCAGCTCGCGCTCGCGTTCATCCCAATCGATGGTGCGCTTTTTCTCCTCTGCGAAACGACAGGCATCACAGACCCCCGCCTCGTCGAAGCCGATGGTCGCCTTCTTGGTCTCCTTGGTATGGACATATTCCACGGCGGAAGAAGGCCGCTGATTCGAGATGACACAGCGTTGGCAAAACTTCACCTGGCGCGGAAGGCCATATTTTGCCTCCAGATGGTCAGCGGGCTCTTCAAATTTGGCCAGGTCCGGGGGCGCTGGCACGGGATACTTTTCCATTTTAGTTCTCCTCTGATCGAAAAACGCGGTTCAGCTCTGCCGAAAGCCGCGGAAAGTGGCGTCCTTTTCAAGGTAGAGCTTTTTGGTCTGGGCCGTCATGGATGCCATCTTCTTCTCATGGTAGTTCCGGAGCAACCTGAGGTTTGCCTCGCAGAGGGCTTGATGAAATTCATCATCGGTCAACTCAGTGAAGTTGACAGCCATAAGGTCCGAGTTGATGTGCTTATGCTCGTAAAAATCCTCGCAATCCTTTAACAGGCCGGTCTGGATGGCATGGTCGTAAAGGGGCGAACCTGGGTACGGCGTTACCGGCCGGATCGTCCGCATCTGGGCTCCATCATCGTATTTAAGCAGGAACTCCACACCCTGATTGAGGGTTTCCCGATTCTCGCCGATGTTGCCGTAGATGATATTGAAGCCCGGGCTGATGCCGGAGGCCAGGGTGGCCTCAATGCCCCGAATAATCTGGGCGGTGGTCAGGGCCTTGTTCATGTTCCGCAGGATCCGGTCATCCATGGCCTCGATGCCGTAATTAATGAAGACACATCCCGCCTCTTTCATCAGTTTTAAAATATCGGGCTTGGCGTAGTTGAGTCGGCCATTGCAGTCCCACTTGATGTTCAGCCTGGCTTTAAGAAAGTCCTGGCAGAGACTGACGACGCGAGCCTCCGAGGAGAGCAACAGTTCGTCGGAGAAGGCGATATAGGTGATGCCGTAGTCCTTCTGGAGCATCTGGATTTCCTCAATGATCGTCTCATTGCGGCGCGGCCGGAATCCCTCGTCGAGGCGGTAGCAAAAATTGCAGGTAAAGGTGCAGCCCCGGCCCGAGAGAACCGGCATGATGAAATCGGAGTTAGACGAGTGCGGCATGCGCAGCAATCGATAATACTCCATCGGGAATAGATCGTAGGCCGGAAAGGGAATCTGGTCGATATCCTGCATGAGCGGTCGGCGCGGGTTGATGGTGACGCGGTCGCCGTCGCGAAAGGCGATACCCAAGATTCCGACCAGCGAGGCCTTACTGCCCACGGCGCCGAGCAGTTCGATGATTGTCTCCTCTCCCTCCCCGATGACCACGGCATCGGCCCCGGTCTTCCTGAGAAAATATTCGGGCTCCGGCGAAGGACCGTGACCGCCGATGATGTAGAAGGGTCGGTTCCGGGAACGGTTGATGGCCTCGGATATTTTCAGGATCTTCCGGTACTGATAGTAACCGGCAATGAAACTTACCCCCACGGCGTCGAAACGCTCGCGATCCAGGTAATCCTGCAAGTGCTGCTCGGGATAGTGGTGCAGATCCTGGCTATAGATTATGACCTCATGGCCGTTCTGGCGGAGAACCGCAGCGATGTACGCCAATCCCTGCGGGAGCCAGTGAATGTAAGAGTCGTTGTCGTAGACAACCAAGAGAATACGCATGGATCGTTCCTCCTTAGGGCGTCTCGGGAAGAGGCGCCTGCATCAGCAGTTCGCAGACCCGCAGGTCCAGTTCGGTATCAATATCGAGGGAACGCGCCTTCGGCATCCGATGGGCCACGGTCGCCTGGGTTACGAAGACCCGGTTCTCCTGCAACCACCGGCAATCGGCAACATAGACGGCGCCGTTTAAGGCGTAAACCGGCGGCAGATCCTGGCGCCGGTCATAAGTGCCTCCAGAGAGGAGCGGCGTCAGACGCTGCCCACCATCAAGAGTGTACATCCAATAGGGGCTCTTATCCGGCTCAGTAACCGTCACACACGTAGGCGCCAACCGCGAGTGGCAGAGCTCAATGCTCCCATCAATATCCTCAGGGGCGCGCAACGGCGAAGTGGGCTGGAGCAGGACCACGTAATCGAATTCCTCACCCACCGCGCCCAGGGCGTGCAGGACCGGCTCCACCCCAGGGGTGTCATCCCTTGCCAACTCTGCCGGGCGGATAAACGGCACCTCACAGCCCCATTGCCTCGCCACGGCGATTATTTCAGAATCCTCTGAAGACAGCACCAGCCGGTCGAGATATCGGGATCGCTTTGCCGCCTCAATGGTCCAGGCGATAAGCGGCTTACCTGCAAGGTTGGTGATATTCTTGCGCGGCAAACCTTTCGAGCCGCCACGAGCCGAGATTAAGCCGAGAACACGCTTACCATCGATCACTTAAAGAGCTCCGAATAGTCGCCTTTCGCACGATCAAGATCGTCCATGCGACCAATGTCGAGCCAGTATTCACGGATGGGGAAAGTACCCACGTCAAGGTTACGAGTGATCATGTATTTAAATAGATCCGGCATGTCGTAGTAGCTCCCGGAAGGAATCAAGTCCAGGACCATGGGATCAAGCACATATATTCCAGCACTCACAAAGTGGTGCTGTACCGGCTTTTCCTCAATACCTACCAAACGCTGATCTTCCAGCTTCGCCACCCCATAAGGAATCTGGAAGGTATACTCACGTAGACACATCGTGGCAACGGAGCGATGCGCCAAATGGTAGTCAAGTAATTGCTGAAAGTTAACCTTGGTGAGCAAATCGCCGTTCATGACCAAGAGCGGCAGGGTGGGCTGTTCGGAGAGAAGACCCAAAGGGCCGACCGTTCCCATGACCTTGTCCTCATGCAGATACTCGATCTCCACCCCCCACCGCGAGCCATCCCCGAAATATTCCTCCAGCATCTCCGCCTTATAGTTCACCGACAGCAGAAAACGATAGAAGCCATACTCGATGAAACTTTCAATTATCGTCTCGAGAATAGGCTTGCTGCCGACCATGATCAGCGGTTTGGGACAATCTTCAGTCAGCGGCCGTAAACGGGTGCCCATGCCGCCCGCCATCAAAACGACCAGATTTTCGCGCCGTTCAGTCTTCAGCAGTTCGTCCAGCATCTGGATGCCGGTGATTACCCCACCATCGTCAAGAACCGGAATATTCCGGAGGGACTTCATCTTCATCAAAGCCAGGACATTGTCCTTGCCGTCATTGAGCCGCGCCGTCACCGGATGGGGGTTCATCACCTGGCTTACCGGGTTTTCCAGGGCCAGCCCGTTGAGAATGGCCCGCCGGATGTCGCCGTCGGTCACCGTGCCCAAGAGACGCTGCTGCTCGTCAGCCACGAGGGCGATCTGCATGCTGCTCTCGTCGATGATCTTCAGGGCTTTCAGGATCGGTGTGTCCGGGGAGACCAGGATCTTCTGCCATTTCTTCATGCACTAACCTCTTTTGCCGGTACGCCCCGGACGGTAACTCCATCCGGGATATCGCCCACCACAACTGCCCCGGCGGCCACGAGACAATTGCTACCGATGGTGACCCCCTGGATCACCGTGGCGCCTGCACCGATATGCGTTCCACTGCCAATATGCACCCCGCCAGACAGAGTGACACCGGGAGAAAGATGGACATGCTCAGCGACTTCACAGTCGTGATCCACCCCAACCCTGGTGTTGACAATACTGTTCCTCCCGACCCGGCTGCCTGGCTGAATAACCGCCCCGGCCATCACCTGCGAACCCTCTGCAAGGGAAACATCAACAGCAATGACCGCCGAGGGATGAATAACCGTAGCAAAACTATATCCCCTGGCTTTTAACTTATCGAACAGAGCAGTCCGATCTTTAGGCAAATTAATCGAACCAATGGCGTTAACCAGCAGGATTTGCTCAGCCCCGTAATTTGCAATAACGGAGTCGTCGCCAAGCAACTTCACTCCACTGACCACCTGGGCATGTTTCTCAGGATCAGCCTCGGTTATCCCGAGGATCTCAACCCCGGCCAGGCGCAATGCCTCAATCAGAACCTTGGCATGGCCCCCACCGCCAACTACAATGACTGCCCGACTCATGGCTCGATGACCTCATTCTGGTTGTACCGCTTCATCGCCTTCCGGCCCAGCACTTCCCACACCTGCATAGGTGAGGCGCCGATGGCTGGTCGGATGCAAGTGATGTTTTCCACCGCAAACTGCTCGCCCCTTGCGATCTCGCGACTGGCGACGATGCTCCGCCTGGCCACGGCTATGTTTTTCTTCTCGCTAATAGCTGGCTCCTTGACCCCGGAGCCCAGTGCCAGCTCCACCTCGCGGATGGCGGCGATCATGGCACGGAGTTCATTGGGTTCCAGAGATGCCCGGTGGTCCGGTCCAGGAAGATTCCGATTCATGGTGAAATGTTTCTCAATGACCGCCGCTCCTCGCGCCACTGCGGCAATTGCTATATTGATCCCGGACGTATGATCGGAAAATCCCACCGGCAGATCGAATTCCTCACGCATGGTATCCATGGCCCGAAGATTCACATCCGCAAACGGCGCCGGATATTCGGTGGTACAGTGGAGAAGGGTAACCATGCCCTTGAGCCCCAGCCGGCCTGCGGCGGACCTGAATACCGACCGGAAGGCGTTGCGCGAAGGCTGACGTTCGTTTTCAGCGTAGCCGAAGGCAATAACTTCCAGGGCCTCACGCACTTCCTGCAAGGTGCTCATGCCCGTGGAGAGGATGATCGGTTTGCCGGTCCTGGCTGCAGCAAGCAAATGCGGTCCATTGGTGATCTCGCCGGACGGGATCTTGATGAGCGGTACGGCCAGGCGCTGGTCAAGGAATTTGAGGCTCTCCTCGTCAAACGGGGTAGAAAGGAATTGGATACCCCGGTCGCGACAGTGGGAATATAGGGCCAGGTGCGCAGCTTCGTCCAGCTCCAGCTTCTTGAGCATCTGGAACTGCGTTTCCACTTCCCCAGTTGCCTCTTTCTGGTAGTCTGCTTTTACGGCCGAAACGCTGACCAGCGCCTCAGCCCGAAAGCTCTGGAATTTGACCGCATCCGCACCAGCCTCCACGGCAGCATCGATCAGCTGGCGGGCCAGATCAAGGGAACCATTATGGTTAACCCCAGCTTCGGCAATAATATAAGTTCGCGACAATCCCCTGCTCACAGATCGAAAAACCTCTTTTTAAGGAGCTTAGAATAATCCGGCGTTGCCTTGAGCACCGCGACGATTCTCCGAGCGCTGTCACCGTCACCATAAGGGTTCACGACATCAGAACAGTCCCTTGAGAAGGCCTCCCTAATTGCCAGCTCAATCGCCTCTGCTTGGGGAGAACAGTTGATCACCGACATGGCTTGGGGTCGGCCCTTCTGGCGATCACCGATATTGACCGTGGGCTTATGAAATGAGGGAACTTCATAGAGACCACTTGACGAATTACCCACCACAGCGTCCACCTGAGCTATTGTACTCAGGTAACGGAGCGGCCCAAGTGAAGTAAATGCTCTGGTCTGTGAATGGGTGGCCGTGTACTTGCCAATTAAATCGATGATGGGCTGGCTGGCTGGATCTGCGTTCGGAAGGGTGAAGATCACCCCCACCTCGTCTCCCAATCGCTCAAGCCCCTTCAGCAGCTCACGGAACTGCAGGTGGGGCGGTTGTTCATCCAAGGTTGCCGGGTGGAAAGTAACCAGCAGATTATGCTCCCGAAAGGTGAACCCCAGTTCCCGTTCGAGTGCAGTTCGATCCAGGAGCCTGATCTGCCTGATCACATCGATACCCGGGCTCCCGACCAGGTGAATTTGCGTCGGATTCTCACCAAGCTGGCGCACCCGGTGCGCCGCCTCCTCGTTGGTAACGAAGTGAATATGCGCCATCTTGGTGATGCTGTGCCGGATTGCCTCGTCAAAAGCACCCTCGGTGGTGTCGCCGCCAGCAATGTGCGCCACCGGGATTCGCGCAATAAGCGCGGCCTGTGCCGCCGCCAGGATCTCATAGCGGTCACCCAGGAGCACCACAAGATCAGGCCGAAGACGATCAAGCGCGTCCGCAAAACCCATTACTCCCAAGCCAAGTGAGTGAGTCACCGCCGCAGCACTGTCAGAGGAGAGATCGATATCCACCTTCTCATCAATGGAAAATCCATCTGCCTCAACTTGTTGCCAGGTAAGACCAAACTGCGAAGCAAGATGCATACCGGTCACGATCAACTGCAAACGAAAGGACGATTCCTTCCTGACCGCAGCCATTACCGGAGACAGCAGGCCGTATTCAGCCCGGGAGCCAGTCACAAAGCAAATACGCCGCTCAGACATCGGTCATGCCCCCAAAAACGCACTACTGGGGATATTGACAATCCTTGCCGCTAATTCCTCGGCAACAGATAGATCCATACGTGGACAATCACCGAACATGGGCAGCTTGTGCATCAATGCCCACGTGGGGCGCGCCTGGATGCCGCCCCCGTTCAGGTGAGCGAGCAGATTATCTCGCTGGTCGCAGTGCTCCCGGTCTAGCAACAGTGCGTTCAGCCAATAGTTGCTTTTTGCCTCCTTCGGTTCAGCAAAGAAGGTGACCCCGCGCACCGCTGCAAAGATCATTTCGTAACGATTAGCCAGAGCGCGTTTCTGCGCGATGAATCCCGGCAACTGCTCCAGTTGGGCGCACCCCAGAGCCGCATTGAGGTTCGGCATCCGGTAGTTGTAGCCGACTTGGTCATGGTGCAGTTCCCAAGGATGGGCGACCCTGGCGGTCGTCGTCAGATGCTTGGCCAATCTACCAAGCTCCTCATCGTTGGTCAAAATCGCCCCGCCACCTCCGGTGGTCACCACCTTGTTGCCGTTGAAACTGAGGGCCGAGAGAAGACCGTGATTGCCGGTGTGCCTGCCTTTATAAAATGACCCCAACGCTTCGGCAGCGTCCTCAATCAGGGCTAGACGGAAGCGCCCACAGACCTCGGCCAAGGCGTCAAGATCGACGGGGTGGCCAAAGGTGTGCATCGCCACGACCGCCCGAATTGGTCGACCGGTCTCGCGATTATAACAACCATCGCTCCGCACAACTGCCCTTTCCCGCAGGTAAACCTCAAGCTTTTCTGGATCAATCCCAAGGGTCTTATGATCACTGTCCACCAAGTGGGGAACGGCGCCGCAGTAGGTCACGGCGTTGGCAGTCGCCACGAAGGTGAGAGTGGGAATAAGCACCTCGTCACCAGAGCGTACACCAGCCAGCAGCAAACAGACATGGAGAGCAGCAGTACCGTTAACCGTCGCCACAGCGCGCTTGACGCCGGTGTATTCGACCAGTTGCTGCTCAAAGCGGTCCACGAATTTGCCAACCGACGACACCCAGCCAGTATCGAGGCATTCCTTGGTGTAAGCAAGTTCATTGCCGCCGAAGAGCGGCTCGTGGAGCGCGATGGAGTCGGAGCCGGGTTCTACTGGCAACGCGCTCTTTATTGCAGCAAGGACTTCTTGCATATCAAGTTGAGCATCCATGCTTTAGATGTTGTACACGTGCGATTTGTAGGCCTTGAGATTCTGAGGATCCAGGAACCAGGCGATGGTCTCCTGCAGCCCGCGCCGAAAACCCTCCTTACCGCCATATTGAGGCTCCCAGCCCAGGAGCCTTTTGGCCTTCGAGTTATCCGCCCACAGTCGCTCCACCTCGCTCTTTTCCGGACGGAGGCGGGCATCGTCAGTTTCGATCTCCACGGAAACCCCCATGCACTCACTAAGCATATTGACCGTATCTCCCACCGATATCTCGAAGTTGCTACCGATATTAATTACCTCCCCCACCGATTTATCTGATTTGGCGACAGCAATGAAGCCCTTCACTGAATCAGCCACATAATTAAAATCCCTGGTGGGGTGCAGGGAGCCGAGCTTCAGGCGACGCTGGCCATTGGCGATTTGGGTAATTATAGTGGGGATGACCGCCCGGGCCGACTGCCTGGGCCCATAAGTGTTAAACGGCCTGATGATGGCCACCGGCGTGCCGAAGGAGTTGAAGAAAGACATGGCAATCTGGTCGGCACCAATCTTTGAAGCCGAGTACGGCGATTGACCCTGGAGAGGATGCTCCTCGGTGATCGGCACGAAACGAGCCGTCCCATACACCTCACTGGTGGAGGTATGCACGACCTTGGTCACCCCCAGTTCCCGGGCTGCCTGGACTATGTTCAGCGAGCCCTTCACATTTGTATCCACGTAAGTATCTGGGGAGTGATAGGAATAGGGGATGGCAATCAGGGCGGCGAGATGGAATACAACATCACAACCCTTCATCGCCTCCTTCACCCCGTAGGGATCGCGGATATCACCGGCAAAAATCTCCAGTTCATTTTTGATTTTCGCCGACGAATGGTCAAGCCAGCCCCAGGAATTAAAGGAGTTGTACTGGACAAATGCCTTCACCCGAGCCCCCTGCCTTACTAGTTCTTCGGTAAGGTGCGAGCCGATGAAACCGTCAGCGCCGGTAACAAGAATTTTTTTATCCATTGCGATGACCTTTTTTTGCCACCCTGAAAGGCATGAACTCAGCGCCTGAACAGATACGCAAAGAGTTTGATTTGGTCATTTAAGCATAATACCGATTCCTTCGCGAAGGTTATTCTCCTGGATTCGCGCGCGAGGATGCCTTTGCTACTTTCTATTAAGCACGATTACTGCGGATATTCAGGATAATGCACAGTCGACAGGCATGTCATGGCCCGTGTTGATACTCGAGTTCGCTGATGTAGCAAATTACTGCGGGAGGGTAATGCAGAAGGGATATTGACGTCTTGATGAACCCTGATTCCTAATAGGCTTCGCTTAATGTTTGCCCAGTTTTCTCCGCCGGGAGACGGTAACCGGCCAAGGCCTTTTTCCCGGCCCGAAGTTCGGATATCTCGGCCGCGACCAAAGCGCTGTGCGTCCTGGCCAGGCCAAGTAACAATTGATTGCGCTCGGCGACCTGCGCCAGCAAGTCTCGATATGCACGCATCACCGGCAAATGGTGATAAGAAGAGCCAACCCCAGCAAGATAGCCCTGCAGGGCCTGATCAGCTCGACGGGCAGCGTCCATCATTGGCGTCATTCGTTCTACCAAGCGCTCCAGAACTTCACCGTCAGCCACAAAACCGGATGCAGCCAATTCCGTATAGGCATCAAGGAGCACCCGGTAACAAGAAATCGCCGAAGCTAATAAGTCATCGAGATTGTTCATATCCGCCTCACAGCGAAGCCGACCGTGATTGCGATCCATCCGCATCCTCTAGCACCGGCCTCTTTTTCCCATTGCCCCCAGCCACCAGCTCGGCGTGGACCTGCTCTATAGCCTGCATCCAGGTGTCACGAAGACCGATCAACAACTGTTTTACCTGGGTCAGGCGGGCAGAATCATCTTTGAGGTTAGCCAGCAACAATTCCCGGTTCATGTGGGTATAGAGAGCATCAAGATTGGTGGCGATCTGGCCACCGATATCATGATTCAAGGTACCGTCAAGTTCATTGATAATGCTGATGCTCTTACCGATCAGCTCACACCTACGGGCGACATGGCCCTCTTTCATAGCGCATTCCGCTTCGGTTAAGAAACGAATCGCCCCGTTGTAGAGCATCATCATCAGCTCTTCAGGAGAAGCGGTATTGACCTGGTTGGCAAGATATTGGTTAAAATAAGCGGCGCTCATTAGTTGTTTCCCCCATTATTAGCATTCATCTGCTGGGTCAAATAACTCCCTTGGGTATTCAGAGAACTAACCAGATTCTCTAGGGCGGCGAATTGGGCGGTAAGTTGTTTTTCCATGGAGGCCAGGCGAACTTCGTTACGGGCGATTTCCGTGTCGATGTTATGTATGGCAGAGTCATAACTTTTCTGCCTGCCGGCCAAAAAACCGGCGGTGGCATTGGTAAAACTGCTCAGTGAAGATTTCAACTGATCGGCAATTCCGTCCGTCGTAGAGGTCCCGGCCAACAAAGACTCGACCCCTGACAGATTCTTTCCGATGGCGTCAGCCAATTTGGCACTATCCACCGCCAGCGTCCCATCTTTCTGGCTGGTTATCCCCAACTGAAACAAACCGGTTCCGGAAGTACTGCTGGTCAGCTTTCCCCGCAGGTTGCCGAGGATAGCGCGAATTCCACTGTCTCCAGAAATGGCCGCATCACCGGCGGCGCTCACAACTGCGTTAAATGCCGTCACAAAATCCTGGACCTTGGTTTGCATTGCCGAGCTATCGGTGTTCACCGTCAGGGTGGTGGAGGTCACAGCCGACCAGTTCGGAACCAAGGGGGTAAAAGCCAGATCAGCATGCGAGAGGTTGATGGTAAGCCCAGGTATCGCCTCGGTCAGGGTATTGGTGTTGCTGGTAATGGAGATACCATCCACTTGAACCAGCGCGGTCTGCGCGCTGCGGGACACGGCGGCATCCTTGACCGGGAAGGCCCCGGTGCCGCCGGTCAAGCCAGCAGCATTCAGAGAGATGTTGGCGTTGGCCACCGCCTTACCGGTCAGTACCAGCCGATATGGCATGCCACTGCCGTCATTGACGATGGACGCCGAAACCCCATGATCAGAGGTGCCGGTGTTAATCGCGTCACGGATACCTTCCAGGGTGTTATTGGTGCTATCGATGGTGATGTTGACCGGGGTTCCCAGGGCGTCGTTGTTTAGGACCAGGGTGCCGGTGCCGAAGGTAGTAGTAGCCTTGTCGGCAACCCCGGCATAGACACTCTTTTCCACCTGCGCCAACCGTCCGACCTTGACTTCGTAAGTGCCGGCCGCCGCCGAACTACTGGCGGAGGCGCTAAGGAAGCTAGTGGAACTCGCAGCCACCGCCTGTGAACGCAGGGTAGTGGCAGAACTAAGCGTCCCAGCCTTGGTCATCAGGGTCTCAAGGGCGCTGTTAAACTTCTTGACCGCAGCCAGCTTAGCTCCGGCCGTCGTTTTCTGAGCGGTGAGACGATCATTGGGCTGCCGCTCAATCGCCATCAACTTGTCGATTATGGCGCCGCTATCCAGTCCGCTGGCCAGACCACCGATGGTTATGTTATTGCCCATGGCAAACCTCCAAAATCAACCCTCTGGACCAACGGTCATCGCTTATCGTCAATCAACATCCCCCGACGATACTCTTGCAGCGCCTTTGCAGTCCCCAGAAGAGATTCAGCCGGAGTCTGGCTCAACAGTTCCTGGGTCTTGTTGTTGTAAACCTTGACCACCAGAATATTTACTTCCTTATCCATTTCGAAGCGCACGCTATGATTACCCCCATCGGCGAGCTGTTGCACTTTCTTGAGAAAATCTTCCGCCGAAACCCGCTTTTCGGCCGGTCTCGGAACTGACTCATGCGAGGTCGGCTGGCGCTCACGGACAACACTGCCCTGACCAGACTGCACCGCCTGGGACGCCTGAGCGTTACCTACCACTGCTGCTAATGATCCTATCTGCATCATCGCTTCCTCCTAATGTACGCCAGACTCTTACCCAAATGGAAAGGCCCAGCAACGACCAGACCCGGGGGCTGGAACCAGCCAGCCCCCGGTCTGTCTTAATTAACCCAGATTACCGCAACAAGGACAGAACCATGTTGGGTGCCTGGTTGGCCTGGGCCAATACAGCAATTCCCGCCTGCTGCAAAACACTGGCCTTGGTCATGTTAGCCGTTTCCTGGGCAATGTCCGCATCCATGATCCGCCCGCGGGCGGCAGTCATGTTCTCAGCCAGAGCTGCAGAGTTGGCCGCCCGAGATTCCAGAGCGGTGGCGGCCTGGCCAAAGGAGGCGCGAGCCGAAGTCACATTACCAATCATAGCTTCTATGCTGGCCACATTGAGATTACTGGTCACCGTTAGAGTTCCGGCGTTTACATTGAAGGAATAAATATCGGCACTGGCCTCACCAACCTGAAAACTTGCGAGTACTGTTGCACTCAACAAGCCAACATTGTTGAATTTCGCATTAGTTTGGATGTTGCCGATTTCAGTATTCAGGGCAGTCAGTTCGTTGGTGATGTTGGTTTTATCCGTGCCCGAAAGAGCCCCGTTGACATTTTCCGTGGCCAGTTCACGCATGCGCTCCAGCATGTTACCGACTTCAGCCAAGGCTGCATCGGCCGTCTTGGCCATGGAGACACCGTCGTTGGCGTTCCGCACCGCCTGATTCAGACCGCGAACCTTGGCGCCCAGGGTACTGCCGATGGCCAGACCAGCGCCATCATCCTGTCCGGTGTTGATCCGCATACCGGTGGAAAGACGTTCCATCGCCACTGCCGACTTGTTCTGCGAAGCCGAGAGATGACGCTGGGCATTTAGGGATGCTATGTTGGTTCCGATTACTAGTGCCATAATATTTCCTCCTTGAAGGTTTGCTGCGGGCTTCCTTGCCCTTTTAAATACTAATTGATCACCGTACTATTAACTTCCTTCCACACTCCTAGCCCACCTGGGGGAAGAGAATCCCCCCAGATACGCTAAGCAACCAAGGTTTACCGCAACAAGGACAGAACCATGTTTGGCGCCTGATTGGCCTGGGCCAACACGGCAATTCCCGCCTGTTGCAAGACACTGGCCTTGGTCATGTTGGCGGTTTCCTGGGCAATGTCCGCGTCCATGATCCGCCCGCGAGCGGCGGTCATGTTCTCGGCCAGAGCCGCAGAGTTGGCCGCCCGAGATTCCAGAGCGGTGGCGGCCTGGCCAAAGGAGGCGCGAGCCGTGGTTACCGCGCTGATCGCGGTTTCGATATCGCCAACCGAACGGGTAGCAGGATCAACAACCACACTAGCCACAGCCAGGGTGTAAACATCAGCGGTTGCCTCGCCAACTTGGAAACTCGCGGTTATCGAGGTCAACAGAGCAACACCATTAAATTTGGCGTTGGTCTTGATGTTGCCGATCTCGGTACTGAGAGCGGTCATTTCATTGCTGATATTACCTTTATCGCTGGTAGACAGGGCGCCGTTGACATTTTCCGTGGCCAGTTCACGCATGCGCTCCAGCATGTTACCGACTTCAGCCAAGGCTGCATCGGCCGTCTTGGCCATGGAGACACCGTCGTTGGCGTTCCGCACTGCCTGATTCAGACCGCGAACCTTGGCGCCCAGGGTACTACCGATGGCCAGACCAGCACCATCGTCCTGTCCGGTATTGATTCGCAGGCCGGTGGAAAGACGTTCCATCGCCACTGCCGACTTGTTTTGCGAAGCCGAGAGATGACGCTGGGCATTAAGGGACGCAATATTGGTTCCGATTACAAGTGCCATAATATTTCCTCCTTGAAGGTTTGCTGCGGGCTTCCTTGCCCTTTTAAATACTAACTAATCACCGTACTATTAACTTCCTTCCACACCCCCGGGGGGAAGAATCCCCCCGGATACGCTAAGCAACCAATGTTTACCGCAACAAGGACAGAACCATGTTTGGCGCCTGATTGGCTTGGGCCAATACGGCAATTCCCGCCTGTTGCAAGACACTGGCCTTGGTCATGTTGGCCGTTTCCTGGGCAATGTCCGCATCCATGATCCGCCCGCGGGCAGCGGTCATATTCTCGGCCAGGGCCGCAGAGTTGGCCGCCCGAGATTCCAGAGCGGTAGCAGCCTGGCCAAAGGAGGCGCGAGCCGTGGTTACCGCACTGATTGCCGCCTCGATTGAGGAAACATCGGTGGTGGTGCCTGGATTGATAGTCCCAACCGTAACGGCAAAGGAATAGATATCTGTGCTGGCCTCACCAACCTGAAAACTTGCGGTCACAGCCACACTTAACAGAGAAATACTGTTAAATTTAGCATTGTTCTTAATATTGGTGATTTCAGTGTTCAAGGCAGTCAGTTCGTTGGTGATGTTGGTTTTATCCGTGCCCGAAAGAGCCCCGTTGACATTCTCGGTGGCCAGTTCGCGCATGCGCTCCAACATGTTGCCAACTTCAGACAGCGCCGCATCGGCCGTCTTGGCCATGGAGATGCCGTCGTTTGCGTTCCGCACCGCCTGGTTCAGACCGCGAACCTTGGCCCCCAGGGTACTGCCGATGGCCAGACCAGCGCCATCGTCCTGTCCGGTGTTGATCCGCATACCGGTGGAAAGACGTTCCATCGCAATCGCCGACTTGTTCTGCGAAGCCGAGAGATGACGCTGGGCATTAAGGGATGCGATGTTAGTTCCGATTACAAGTGCCATAATATTTCCTCCTTGAAGGTGTGTTGCGGGCTTCCTTGCCCTGTAAACTCAATTTACATTTTTATGACGCAATCCATTTCCGACTAATAGAATCTTTCTCGGCTCGACCTCCTTCCCCTCTAATACAAATCAGGTCTAGGGTTATTGGATCTCCTTTCATTCCTCTGATCGACAGCTACTTCTTGAAAGTTTAATTTTTTTCTGACTCAGGTGAAAATAATTTCTCCGGCACCCGCAAAAGCGCCATCACCGACACAGAACTATTCAATCCGCGCCAGCAGGGCCTCGGCAGTCCGATTGCCTGGTTCCAGTTCAAGCACATGCGTCAGGATAAACCTGGCGCCATCGAAATGTTCCAGCTGCTGGTAGTATTGCCCCAGCCGCAACATAATGGCAATGTCGCTGGGATTTTTGTCCAAATAATCGGCATATACATCCAAGGCTCTATCATGGTTACCGATTGCCGCCAGGGCCTCGGCGTACCGAGGCTCATAGGCCGACGACAGTTTGCTCAATCGCTCCAGGGCTCCCAATGCAGTGGCATGGTCGGAAAACTTGAGGGCCAAGGCGACTATCCGGGCCAAAGCATCTTCCAGAACCGGGCTGGCCCCGGATTCGGCTACCGCCCGGTAACCAGCCAGGGCCTGCTCCTCGGCCCCAATCAATTCCGCGACATGCGCTTGGATCAAGGTTACGAAATTTTCCCGATCGATGTTCTTGTAATCCGTAAGAGATTGGCCAACCCGATCTAGGGCTTCTCGATCCTTCCGTTTAAAAAGGTTCTGGATGATCGCCCGCATTTCATTAGCATCGAAGGATTTCTCCGGCAGTTGGGCCCCCAGAGTAGTGGTCACTGCCAGCAAGTCGACATATTCGTCCTTAAGGGCCTGGACAAGCTCCCTCTCCTGACCTGTCAGTTGTTGCGCCCGATCCGGGAAGCGATCCTCCCAGAGCACGATCCTGCCCGGCTGGTTATCGGCCCGCCACTGGGCCGCAAGTGCCGCAAAATCTGGACACTCCAACTCCTCTTGCATCCGGATCGCCAGACGTTGCTCCGCAGCCTCCACCTTGGCCAACAATTCCTTGGAACTGTCCGCGAAGGCGGAAAAAAACAATTTCGAGGCCCGGTCGCATTCACTTTCGGTCAAATTTTCCAGGTCCACGGCGGCATAAGCCAGCAGAAATCTTCCTCCACCCAACTTGGTTATGGTTTGAAAGAATTCCTGCTGCTCCTTACTGAGGGCCTTTTCCACCGCTGCCAACCGATCTTTTGCCTTCCAGACCTCGGTTATTTTGAACAAGTTGTTAATCTTGGTAAGATTACTCCTGGCCCTTCCCAACTCAGCAAGTATTGCCTGATAATGGGCCATCCGCGAAGCCCCGTCTCCGCCAGATAGTGACCCGACAACTTCTGCGGTAGAGTTGTGTTCACTTGGGGTAAAATCGATTTGCTCCGGTAAGAGATGAGCAACCCCGCCAATCTTGGCGGCACCGGGAGCCAGATTGACTATTTCACAACCGACGGCCTGGGCGGCCCGGGCCAGTTTGCCCATTTCATCCCGGGCCACGACAAAATCCTCAATGCTCCTGGCAAATTCACCCATGTTAGTCTCGACGGTCAAGTTCTTTTCGACCACCGAACCACGGATATGCTCCATGCTCCCTTGGGCATGAGAAACCCCCTCCTTGCTGAAACAGAAATCGACCCCGGCCAGGAGAATCCGCCGAAACCCCATGGCAACCCCGATACCAACCGCAAAATTACTGACCGTTGGCGGAAATGACTGTGTGGCTTTACCATTCAAAGGAGTGGCCCAGTCGAAGCGATCACCGTGATAAAAGCTTCTTCCCCGCCATTGCCCAACCAAGGGCGGCGAAGCATACACGGTATGGATCAGCACCGATTCCTTCCAGAAAGAGAGGGTCTCACGACTATTATCAAAACTTTCCGGCATGGGGTCAGCCGTGACGATAAAATCCGGGACCACCCCAGTAGCCAACAACCGCCCGGAGATTCGCCCCACCGATATTAACACCAGGTTCTGGCGATTTTTCTCCAGCCAAGGCAAAATGTCGTCGAGAGAAGGGGCCCCACCCAAAACCATGGCGGTTTTCCCCTGGAAACACCACTCCAGGCAGGTCGCGGATTCTTGATTCTCACCAAGATTGTCAAAACGACAGCCGACGAACCACTCATTATTCAACCGGACCTTGGCCAACCAGCTCTCGGAGTGCAATTTCCCCCGGACGGAGTCGTGGAGGTCGGCATAATCCGATAAATGCCCGTCGATGGCCCCTAAAGACTTGAACATCACCACCTGATCAAGACTGGCGTATTCCGAAAAACGAACCTTCTTCACCTGCTCGGCCAACTGCCCTTCGGTAGTGACCACAATTTTTTTACCCAGATCATCCAGAGCGAGCTCTTCCTTGATCCGGTCCAGGACTTCCGGAATTTCCAGAAGCAGAAAATGGGTTCGGGGCGGGAGTTCATGCCGCAGGAGAAAGCGGATCAGCAGTCCAGAGTCAGTGCCGACCATCACATAGAGGCGGTCTTCCTGAAAGGGCTGGGAACCGAAATTCTCCCGGAATGAATGCTCATAGCCCAACTGGTTAAAAGAAGTTCTGTTGACCGCTTCGAGAAAACGATCCCCGAAGTCATTGGTAACAAAAGGTCCCAGCTCCATTATCGCACTCGCCTCCACTTCACTCGCCTACCAGCTGACGTTACCGTCCCTTCACTCCCGAACATTGGCCAAATCGGTTCAATGCGGCAATGGCGTCTTGGTTGAATAGTTACAACGCTCCAAGACCACCTGGAGACAACGATTGGTTTTCGGGGCAAAGAGCAGCGGCGCCATCAAGTTCAAGGTAATTACGCGGCTGGGTGGAACCGTCACCACCGCCAGCACCACGCACTCATCATCCTTACCGATGCCGATCATTTCCCGTTCGGCTGCGTCCGGAATAACCTGATAGTCCAGGAAGAAATTATTGGGATCGGTGAGCACAAAGGCGATTTCCGGATCTTCCACACTCTGAATCCAGAAAAGTGGCCCGTCTTTGCGCTTGGGCATGACAATGAAACGGTGCAGATTTTCAAAACCGATGGGCCCCTTGGGGAATTCAATGGTCAATGTTGGATCGTACTCCACTTCGCCGAAGCGGGTTTTAATAGTTTGCATGGATGCCTTTGGGGTCGTCATGTTTGTTGCGAGGCCAAGTTCCATAATATTTTCCTCCGTTAAGATGTGGGCCGCGAATTTTCTTGCTCTGTCTTGTCTTATCAGTCAATTGCGACCATATCTTTAGTAATATTTATACCTTGAGCAGCATCGCCTGGATGGCCAGGTTATCATGCCCGCTCTCGGTCAAAAACTTGTGAATCGAGTCAAAGAATTGCTGACTATGTTCCACCCCCCGGGAAAAGGCGGAAAAGACGGCGATCGCTGCCTGATCAAGTTGCGCTTCCGCCGTAGCCATGTCCCCCGCTTCCCTCAGGATATCGTTCAAGCCGGGATGGCAAAAGAGCAGCACACGTAACACCGCCAGTCGAACCAGCAATTTCCGGACATGCACGGAAAGATCGGGAGAGTCGACATACCACTCGCCAAGCCAGTAATTCCGACAATAATTTTCGAAATACCGATTCAGCCGTCCACCAAATAGCCTCTCAGCGGCGAGCTTACGTTGCTCGAAAAAATCCTGAAAAGAACCGCCGCCGTCATCGGTGGAAGCCCCACCCTCACCGGCGCCGTTTTCCAGGATTCTTTCCAAGAGCGAGCCAAAATCAGTATGGGCCACGCTGAATCTGGAGACAATTATTTTCTTGACCAGATCCATGGAAAAGTCGGTTCGCGAATCGATGGCCCGAAACTCCCGATGGATCTCGGCCAAGGTCTCCGGGGCAGCCAGCTCCTGAATTACCGCCGCCAGTTTATCCTCAGAGAATGGCTGGCAGTCCCGATAAAAAAACGGGGTGACGCTATCCGCGAAACAGGCCAGAAAGAACAACCGGCTGTGCAAAGGATATTGTTCAGCCGCCAGCAGATGCATCCCGAGCTGCCGGATATCATCCAGATAGCGGAGGTAAGGGTCCGGCTCTTCCCCGCGCAAATTGCGGAAAAGCAACACCGAAGCAAGGTCAGTGGGAGGGTCGGCAAGATCGATCAATTCCAGGGGATTTTCAGCCACTAGCACCCGCCGCGCCACCTCGGGGCAAGAGAAATCGCCAAACAGTTCCAGACGCTGGCCAAGCCGACTCCAGAGCCGGGGATAGTTTCGACAGACCAGCCCGATGTGCAAGGCTCCGAACCGGGCGTGGAGGGAACAGAGGCCACCAGCGTCCAAAAATCGGCAAAACCCATCGTCCGTCATGACCAGTCGGGCAAAACAACCATCGCCGAACTTATCGTTATGATTCCGTTCAAAACACTGCTTGAATTCCTCGCGCTCACTCCGGTTCCGACGCAGGGAATCTTTGACTCTCTTGTAGGTCGACTCGTCAACTGCGATCCGCCAGCCATGACAGCAGTTGCTCTCGCAGTCCGGGCCAATGCAACTAAAGTCCTCCATATAGCGCGGGGCAATCCACTCGAAACTACCGGCAACCACATCTCCCTTCCTGACCATAATTACCTTCACCCACCGCTTAGCAATATTCTTGAGCCCAAAAGCGTCGGCCTCAAGCCTGACAGACCAGCAAAGGGGTCTTTACCTGGTAGGGGGAATTCTCCAAAACGACTTGCATGGCCCGATTGCTGGCGGGTGCGAAGAGAATCGGCGCCAGCAGGTTTAAGGTAATCTCATGACTGGGGCGTACTGTCACCACGGCCAGCGCAAAACATTCGTCGTCCTTACCTATACCCAGCAGATCACGCTCGCTCGCATCGGGGGCAACCCGATAATCGAGAAAAAAATTGGTGGGATCGGTGAGCACAAAGGCTATTTCGGGATCTTCCACGCTCTGGATCCAGAATAGCGGCCCTTCCTTACGCTTGGGCATGACAACAAAGTGATGGAGATTTTCAAAACCGATCATTCCTTTGGGGAACTCCAGGGTCTTTTCTGGGTCGTACTCAATTTCTCCGAAACGGGTCTTGGCAATTATCATTGGGTCTCCTTGCGGGCCTGGAGATCGGCACTCAACTCGTTCAGATCGGCAAGATTCCATTGCGCAGCCTCCTTGTTTTCCTGGAAAATTCGCTGATAAACTTCCTGGCGATGGATCTTAACACTCTCCGGGGCCTCAATACCGATACGCACCCCGCCACCTTTGATTTCGACCACGGTGATCTTGATATCATCACCGATAACGATCCCTTCCCCAATTTTTCGCGTTAGTACCAGCATGGCGCCCTCCTTGGCTTGCTGTGGCGTCCCCATCCCAGGACGCCTTTGAAAGACTATAGATAATCAAGAATGGACAGTTTGGAAATCCGCCCAGTAACACTCATGGCTGCCTGCAGGGCTTGCTCCTGCTGGGTCATCTGGGTAATGGCCGCCGCCACATCTACATCTTCATAGCGCGAAACCACCGCCTTAAGATCAATCTGCAGATCCTCCATATCGCTAAGAGAGCGCTCCAAGCGATTGGCCGCATTGCCGGTCTTACTCTGGTAAACCCCGATCTGTTTCTGGGCTTGATACAGATTATCGAGCTGGGCATGGGCCCCGGCCTGATCGTTGGCCCGCAAGGCCGTCTCCAGGGTGGTCAAGGTAGCAAAGATGTCAACCTGCCCGGGGTCAACCGCGCCGTCGCCATTTTGGTCGCCGAGAAAGACGGCATTCCCGGGGAAATTAACGGCCATCTGCTCGGCCGGGGCAATCTCTAACTGCACCACCCCATTGTCGCCGTTGTACAACACCGGCCGGGGATCAAGAATCGGATCGTAGGCGGGATTAGTGGCAAAGGGCGCGGTATTATCCCGAAAACCCGCGTAAGAGTACTTGTCGTTCATCCGACTGTTGGCGACCCCCAACATTTCCGCCTTAAGATCCTTGATTTCGTCGGCCATTCCAGCCCGTTCCTGAGCGCCGTAGATGCCGTTACCGGAGGCCACCGTGAGTTCGATGGCCCGCGCCAGCAGGCTATCTGCCTGCATCAACTGGGTGCCCTGGGTTTTGAGCTGATCCTGGGCGGCGGTGCTGTTTTTCGTAAACAGATCGGCGTTTTTCAGCTGGGTTTTGGCCAGCAGCATAGGGGCTACCCCGGCGGGGTTATCGGATGGCTTACTGAGTTTCTTGCCGCTGGCCACTGAAACCTGGGCCTCCTGCAACCGGCTGGTGTTCTGGTTCAGAAACTGAAGCATGGTGCGATAGGAACTGGACTCTGATGTTCGCATAATCTACCTCCCAACGTTCAACAGAGTCGCGAGCATTTCGTTAACCACGGTGAGATACTTGGCCGACGCCTCAAAACCTTTCTGATAGCGGATCAGGCTGACCATCTCCTCCTCAATCGATACCCCCACCGTATTGTCGCGCAGGTTACTGATTAGATCCAGGGAATCCTTATTACCGGTCACCATCATCTTGTTGTTGCTAACCTCGCTGCCCACGTCGGTGGCCAACTGGCTATAGTAGCCGGAGAAGGTATAGCTGCCGTCGATCGTCAGGGCCCTGCTCAGGGCGCTGATATTGAGGGCATTGGCATTATCGCCGGTGGCGCTGGTCAAACCTGCGGCAACCTGGTTATAACTGCCCAGCGCCAAGGTCAGAGAGGTGGCGGCTCCGGCCTGCAAAGCCAACGGGGAAAAGAAATTGCGGCCAGCCACCCCGTCCAGACCGCTACCCAGTTGATGGGCCGCGTTTACTTGATTGGCCAGGTTAAAGGCAAGCTTGTCGAGGTTGCCAATGAGATCTGGAATGACTTGATCGCGTACCGCCAGCAAACCATGAATTTCTCCGCCGATCTTGTCCGTTGCCAGGGTCATGGGCTGGCCACCCGTATTCAGTTGCAGGGATTGGACACCCCCCGCCGTGCTAAGGCCAAGAGTAAAAGCGTCTTGATCCTGAACCAACGGCTGACCATTGGGCAAATAATAAGAGACCATACCGCCAGCAGACTCAATGGTGGTGCCGCCCACCGAATAGGAAATCTCCTTGAGCAACTCCTCACGTTGGTCACGGGCGGAAAGGGCGCTCGGCCCGCCGGCCTCGATGCCGGCGATGGTCTGGTTGAGCGCCGCCACTTGCTTGATCTTGGTATTGAGTTCACCAACCTTGGCCCCCAGGGAGACATCAAGGTTACCCTGCACGGCTTGCAGGGCGTTAACCGCCGAGGAAAAGGCCGCCGCCAACTGGGTTCCGCTATCCAGGACGTCGGTCCGCGCCACCTGATTTCCTGGGTCGCCGCTCAGCGACTGCCAGGCGCTGAAGAAGTTGTCGATCTTCGCCCCCAGACTGCTGTCGGAGATGCCGATGGTGTTCTCTACCTGGGTGAGAGGCTCGGCCTTGCCTTCCTCGGCGCCCAGGGAAGCGTTCTTATCCTGAATCTGTTTGGTGAGAAAGACATCGTGCTCGCGGCTGATATTGGAGACCCCCGAGCCGGAACCGACCATAATCCCCTGGATCATGATCGACGGAAAGGCGGTGAAAGTGGGAACCTCGCGGGAATAGCCGGGGGTGTTGACGTTGGAGATGTTGTTGCCAGCTATTTCCAGGGCCTTCTGCCCGGTGAGCAGACCAGTTTTGGCGAGGTTTAAGGCGTTAACGATGCCACTCATCTCAAATCCTCCCCGAAAGCACCAAGCCGCTGCCGCCGTTCTGGATCATTCGTCCCCCGGCGCCGTAAGAAGGCTGGCCACTCTGGCGCCCGAAAAATTCCATATTTTCGCGAATGAAACGCAGAGTGGCCCAAATCAAATAGGCATTACGACGGTTTTCATTTTTGATTTTGGCGGCCAGCTCGCGCAACTCGACACCAGCGACCGGTTCCAGCGGCTCCAGATCGCTCAGCAACTGCTCCTTTTCCGTGAGCACTTCCTGTAATCCGGTCAAATCAACCGCCTTGCAGCAACTACGCTCCCTCAGGATCAACTCGTGCAACTTCAGCAACCTGGTCCGCAGGGAAGTGGTATTCATGGTTAACCCTCACTATCCATGAACTTAATAAGACTGGCGGCTACCTTGTCCAGGTCTGGCCGGTAAGTTCCCTTGGCAATCTGCTCCCGGAGCTCGGCAACCTTTGTCGCACGTGCCCCATCAACGGCCTCATTCTCCCGGCTCTTGCTTACCTCCTGGAGAACCGTGGAAAAATCCACCCGATCTGCGGCAGTTTTAGCGGTGCCGGGTTTCGTGTTTGCGGCCTTCCGCGGTCCGCTCAAGCCAACCATCGGCCCCAAGCCTTTATCGAAACCAATTTTTTCTGTCATGTCCGTTACCCCAAACAATTATTACGACCAATCAAGAGGCGGCAGCCGTTGTCTGGCAAGGAGTTTACCGCCCCGATACTTATTCCATGACTAACATATCGGCAGGTCATTAGGGAAAGTTTAGAAAAAAAGACTGAAGGCTGAAGAACACAGAGAACCATAATAAGATATACCAGAGCAAACTCCTGGCCCTTGCCAGCATAAGCCAAGCGTTGCCAGATGACCTTCAGACTTTAACCTTCGGCCTTCAGACTTCAGCCTTCAGCCTTCAGTCTTTCTTCTCCCCAAACTGCCGCAGCAGGGACTGGGCGATCCCCAGGGTATTTTTGGCGGCGGCAGCATTGGCTACTTCCGTATCCATCATATCCTGAAAAACTTCCTGCTCCTTACCCTTTTCCAACAGACCGCTTTCAATGCCGGTGGTACGCATGCCCTTGAACATGGCCTTCAGAAACAGGGCCTCAAAATCCTGGCAGGCCTTATTAAGGGCCGGAGATGCACCGGGGTTTTTGCGGCGCTCGGTGGGGACCGCAGCGGCGGGCGGCTTGTTGCTCGCGTCAATGGGTAGTGTCATCTGATTACCTCGCCTAGAATCTTACAGCACAACCAGCTCGGCGTGGAGCGCCCCGGCCGCCTTGATCGCCTGGAAAATGGCAATCAGGTCGCGGGGCGTGGCCCCGATGGCATTAAGCGCCCGGGAAACCTCACCGATGGTAACCCCATTGGGCAACACCACCAGTTCGCTCTTGTCCTCGGTCACCTTGACTGAGGTTTTCGGCACCACAACGGTTTCCCCCTTGGCCAAAGGATTCGGCTG
>Ga0334722_10001014_pt1 | contig 37383 bp, 46 predicted proteins | sample C3_bottom_MG_FD_207210 | JGI IMG/M metagenome (GOLD analysis project Ga0334722, IMG submission 207210) | Sediment microbial communities from Yellowstone Lake, YNP, Wyoming, USA - C3_bottom | ecosystem: Environmental > Aquatic > Freshwater > Lake > Sediment | place: USA: Wyoming | collected... | reverse complement strand
ACGCCCCTCTCCTCTGCATACCTCCTTATCACGTCGCCCATGGTGTACGGCTTGAAGCCGCGCTTCACGAATAGGGATGTGATCAACGTCTTTCCGCTGCCCGGCAGGCCGGCTATGCCGACAGCTACCACCGCCCAAGCCTCTGGGCAAGTATTAAAAGTTCTCCGTAGTCGGCCTCGGCCTTGAAGCCTTGAGGCGACATATGCGTCGGCGTGGCGTAGATCCCGTGCTCGCGCAGCCGCCGCACCAGCTCGGAGACGCCGACCTTTAGATCCCCCAGCTCATGGGCCAGGTAGTACCAAGGCCTCGACACCGTGTACTCGAGGGCCAGGGCGCCCAACAGACGCCTAGCCCCCTCCTCCTCGGTCCCGTCGGCCAGCTCCGACGCGAAGGCCGCGTCGCCCAGCTCTCCGACCCAAAGAGGCCCGATGGAGGACGTCCCCTCGGTCTTCGAGACGCGCCTATATCCCCCCTTGATCTCGACGTAGGCAAGACTGCGGAGCGAGTCCGAGGCGTCTCTGGCGCCCTTCACCGCCCTGCCGCAGAACCTGAAGTAGTGCCTCTCCCAATAGGCTATCAACGGCTGGAGCGCGAAGTCGTTGGCCGCCGCCACTCTGGCCAAGAAGCCCAGGAGCGCCCTGAGGCCCACCTCGACGTAGAAGGGCGTCTTGAGGAGCCTCACGCCGTATCTCCTCAACGCCTTCTCCCTGTAGTTGCCCACAAGCACGGCCGTGTCGGTGGCGGTGGCGCAGAGAAGGCCGCCGTCCCTGATGGCCTGGAACGCCGACTCGGCAAAGGGGGCGGGGGAGCCGAAGGGGTCCAGGTCGACCACGTCGCACTCCCCCTTCAGCCGTCTCAACAAGATCGAGGCGTCTTCGTTGTACACCTCGGCCGATACGCCGTTCAGCTCGAGGTTCTTCCTAATCAGCTCAACTGCGGCCTTAGATATGTCGTTAAGGACGAGCCTCCCTACGGCGTTTGTCTCCAGGGCGTACCTTATGCCGCGTATGCCGGTGGCGCTCAAGGGCTCGCACACGTCGAGCCTCCTGCCCTCCATGCGGGAGAACGCGTCGAGCACCAGGACAGATATATATCTATTCCTAGACATATATCTATTGTAGAACACGGGGGCATTCGCGGGATCTGCGTACTTGGCTGGGTCGGGCGCCCAGAAGCGGGCCTTGCCCTCCTCCAGGAGGATAAAGCTCACCTCTTCACGACCTCTACGCCGAATATGTCGGCGAGCTCCTCGGCCTTTTCGCGCCTCTCCTCGCTCTTGACTATGAACATAGGCTTGTCCTCGTACGCTATGCCGTTGGGGTGCGACTGCTCCAGCTTATAGGCGTTCGCGCCCATGGCCCTGCTCGCCTTATCTATGGAGTCGGCCCTGACGGAGACGAATATATCTATCCGCTTAAATATATCGGGGCCGAAGAACCTCGCCAGAGCCGCCGCCGACTCCTCAGGGACGCCCATCTCCCCCCGCTCGTACCTATAGACGGTCTCTCTGGAGACGGACAGCATCTCCGACAGGGCGCTCAAGCTGAGGCCGGCTTTCTCCCTGCGCTCCCGCAGAGTCTCTCCGTCCACCAGGGCGTAGCACCTCCCCCTGATCTGGAGAAACGTGGGCGCGCCCCCCCTGAAAGCCTTGGCGAGAGTGGCCAGAGAGACGAAGTTTACGTTATCGCGCCTATAGACCACGCCCTCCCTCAACACGCGGCCTCTCGCGGACGACGCCACGCCGAGGGCGGGGACGTCCAGGAACTCGGAGAGGAGCTTAACGTCGCGGAGAGCCCCTGTGGGGACGTCGTCCGCGTCGGCGGCCACCTTGACCAAGATCTTCTTCCTATCGTGCTCCACGACCATGGTGTAGGCATACGGCCTAGAGACGTCTACGAAGAGATCCACCCCGTGTTGCCTCACGACGTTCAAGGTGGCGTTGAGCAACTTCTCCTCCACTGAAATAAATAGATCCAAAAATATATAAAGCTTAAGGGCGTATCATCGCAATGGGGAATACCCGGCAAGCCTGACCCTTGATGAGCCATTCATGGACCGAGAAAGTTATTTATCCGGAGGCCTTCTCTCCTCTGCGTGAAGCGCGTACGGCTTAGCAACAAGGAGATCAAGGAGCTCGTCGGCAGTCTAGGCAAGGCGGGCGAGCTCATCAAGGATGCCGATGCCGTGGAGGTCATGGAGATAGAGGGAGGGCGCGTCATCTATATCGCAGACCTCCGGCCGGTGCTCCTGAAGATCCAGGCGGCCAACTTCGGCGAGGTCTTCCTGCCCACCCTCTACTTAATACATAAGACCCCACTGGGGCAGAAGGCGCTCTCGACGTATCCGCTGGTCTTGGTGGACGCAGGCGCCGTGAAGCATATACTCAACGGCGCAGATGTCATGAGGCCCGGGGTGAGGTCCATAGAAGGCGAGTTCGAGAGAGGCAGCCCCGTACTGATAGCCGACGAGAAGAGGAGGGTCATAGCCGTGGGCGTCGCCCTGCATCCGCGGGGCGAGGTGGAGGCCATGGATCGCGGCAAGGTCATACACAACGCCCACTACCTCGGCGACAAGATATGGAAGCTATCGCTTGAGCTGGCCGAGAAATGACGACAGCAGCTCGTCGAACGACCGGTCGTCGCGCCTGTCGGCGTACCTCCTGAGGGCCTCCAGAGGCGGCGAGAGGCCCAACGCCCTCAGCAGATTGGCTACCTGCGTGACGTTCTGCGCCTTCCCGAGACGGGCCGACTCGAAATCCAGAATGACGGCCCTCCCGCCCCGGACGACGAGCACGTGCCTCCCGGGTCTGGACAGCTCGCCGTGCGAGACCCCCGCCAGATCCAGCGCCCGCGCCTGTCTGAGCAGATCGGCCACAAGCCCGGCCCTCTCCTCAACCCCGGCGGCCCTCCACCACTCGGCGACGGGCACGCCCTCGACGTACTCCATAACCAGCACGTCCCTGGTATATGCATACAGCCTAGGGCCTACGCCGGCTCTGTTGGCCATCTGGAGATAGCGGGCCTCGTCCAGCAGATGCGGCCTCTGGGCATCCCCCCTCCTTATCTTGCAGGCGTAGACGTCGCCGTAGGCGGATCTGCAGAGCACCACGACCCCGTTGTTGCCCTTGCCCAGAAGGCGCACGGGGCCCCACATCACGCCGCCGCCCAGCTCTGCCCTCAGGCCCAGCGAAGACAGCTGCATAGCCACCTCCGCCAGATGGGCCAGATCGCCGCCTATAGCCAGCGCAAGGGCCTCCCTCAACTTCATATATACATAATCAGTGCCGGTATATGAGCACTAGGAGAGATCTCGTGGTGAAGCGAATCGCCGAGCTGGTGAGAGCCGGCGCCACGCTTACCTCCTACACGTGCCCCGCCTGCGGCACCGTCTTGGTGAGGCTCAAAACCGGCGAATACTACTGCGCCAACTGCGAAAGGACCGTGGTCGTGGTGAAGTCGGAGGAGGAGGCCCAGAAGGTTTCCGAGGTATACAGCCTCAGAGAGGTCAGGCAGACCGTCTTCAACAAGATATTGACGCTCGGCAGAGAGATAGGCGAGCTAGACGGCGAAGAGCTCTACGACAGGCTGAGGACGCTCTCGATTCTGTTGGATATATACGAGAAGCTCAGCAAGATGAGCGGCTCGTGACGCCGCCCCTTCACGGATCTGAGGGAGCTCGTCCTCTTTTGTCAGCGCTGCATACCTTCGTCATCTATAGGGAGCGGTGATCTTCATCACGTTAAAAGCCGTGCTCCAGTATATATGTGATGACGTGGTCCTACTGCGAAGTGTGAGCGGACCCCTACCCGTCTGATAAAAAGGTTATATAGACAGGAAAAGTAGCTTATATGAGGGCGGCTAGATTATACGGGCCGGGGAGGCCCTTGGTCATAGAGGATATGCCTAGGCCCGGCGAGGTTGTGGTCAAGGTTAAGGCGGCCGGCGTCTGCCATACGGAGCTTCACTTCCTCGAGGGGGTGCTCAACCTCGGGGTTGTGCCCGTGACGTTGGGCCACGAGATAGCCGGCGTGGTCGAGGAGGTGGGTCCGGGCGTGGAGGAGCATGTAGGCAGAGTGGTGATTAACCCCGAAATACTCTGAAGGAGATTTCGAAGGAGAACTCGGCCGCCTCGCCTGGCCGTAATATCTTCAGCCCCATGCCGTTGTGATAGGCATCCGGCGCCCCCGACATCGGCTCGACCGCCACGGCGCCCTCCACGCCCGTGTATACCTGTATATACGGCATATCGTATCTGCGGATCTCGACGATCGAGTAGGGCGACTCGAGGACGACGGGGTCGCGGCCCACCAGGAAGCAATCGTCGTAGACGCCCTCGACCCCGAACTCGTGCGGGGCGAGCTCCCCCGTGGGGATCTTGTCGACGGCGACGCATCTGAGCGGGCCCTCGGCCCTCAGCCTCCACGGGCGCGACACGACGAAGTAGGGATGTGCGCCGACCACCAAGGGCGCCCTCCTCTGGCCTATGTTGACGACCCTTAACGAGACGCTGAGCGAGCTCTCGGAGAGCCGGTAGTCGACGGTGCACGAGATCGCCGAGGGATAGCCTGGATGGAGGAGGCCCAGCTGGAACTCGGCGAAGTCGTCGCCGTGTTTGGCCAACGTCCAGTCCATGGCCATCGCCAGGCCGTGTATGGCGTGGCCCTCCGCGTTTCTCGGAAGCTCGTAGACCACGCCGTCCAGCTCGTAGACGCCGCCCCTGACCCTATTGGCGAAGGGCACGAGCAGCGCCATGCCGCCCCTGGTCTGTCTGTCGACGGAGCCCGGCAGGACCACGTCCCTGCCGCCTTGTCTAAGCGAGGATAGATACGCGCCCCTCGCATGGAGGACGGCCTCCGTCGAGCCCGCCCTGAGCGTTATCATAAAAATAAGTTGAGGGGTATTTTTTCATGCTCAAGAGGGAGCTCGTGAGGCTGTTGGAGGAAGATGCCGAGTTCAGAGATCTGGCGAGAGCTAAGCTGGGTATCGCCGAGCTGGCGCAGGGCCTCCAGAGGCTGACGCAAGTCCTCGAAGGCCTCGCGGCGGAGATAAGGGAGCAGAACGCCATAACGAAGGCGCTCGCCGAGGCTTGTAGGAACAGCTCCTCGGATATAGCTGCGCTCAAGTCGTTGGCGGAGAAGGAGGTGGAGGCCATAGGGACGCTCGCGAAGATCGTGGAGCAAGTTGCCGAAAGGCTCGAGAGGGGACAGGCCGAGGCGGCCAGCTCCATCGGTGCGAAGGTCGTCGAGGCGACCGAAGCCGTGAGGAAGCTAGACGAGGCTCTACGCAGACTTATCGCCACGATCTGACGTAGGCGCCCGGCTGCGCCGACCTCCGGGCCTAGGCAACCGCGCGGCGGGGACGGCCGGCCCCTCTACGTGGAGGGGATACGCTAGGGGGCCTAAATGCCGCAGAGAGGAAATGCCCTCCTGCCAGCACGCCGGTTTCCCGGGCCCTTGCGGAGCCCAGTACTCCCGCGCGCGGCGCCGGCCTTAGCTTCCGGGTTCTGACGAGTCCGGGCGAACACCGGCGCCTGTGGCCGGCTCAGAGGGCATCTGCCACAAGAGCTTGGCTTTTTAAGTATTTTGCCGCCGTACGCGCCGACGCCATGCCGGCGGAACGTACGTAGCCCTGGCGCAGGCCGTTGCGCCTAGGCAAGCCCGCCCTCACGTCAGACGGCTCCACGCCTCTACGGCCTTCCGTATCCCCCTCCGCCGGGGGTCTCGATAACCACCTCGTCGCCCTCGGCCAGCTCGACCGTCTCGCTCCCTATGGTCTTGACCTCGCCGCGTCTCCTCACCGTCACCCTCCCGGGCTTGCCGGGCTCTCCGCCCTCGAGGCCCCAGGGCCCTATCTCCAGCCTGCTGGCTATTATCGAGAGCGTCGTCGGCGCGAGGACCTTGAACGCTCTGACTATGCCGTCTCCGCCTGGATGCCTCCCGCGCCCCCCGCTGCCCTCTCTGATGGTGTAGGCGGTGAATCTGACGGGATATTCCCGCTCCGCGATCTCTATGGGCGTGTTGAGGGTGTTGGTCATGTTGACGTGGACTCCCGACACGCCGGGGCCGTTCGGCCTGCCGCCCGACCCGCCGCCTATGGTCTCGTAGTACGACCAATAGCGGCCGCGCCAGACGCCGCCCATCATGACGTTCATCATCGTGCCGGAGCCCGCCGCCGGTATTCTGCCCGGCAGGGCTTTGGAGAGCGCCAGGAAGGTCACGTCGGCGACCCTCTGGCTGGTCTCGAGGTTGCCGGCGCCTACGGCCGCGGGCTTCACGGGATTTACCAACGTGCCCTCGGGCGCCTTGACCTTCACGACGCTGTAGAAGCCGTGGTTGGTGGGCAGATGGCCGCCTATCGCCGACCTGACGGCGAACGAGACCGCCGAGAAGGTGACGCCCAGCACAGCGTTCAGCGGCGCCTCGACTTGCCGCGCGGTGCCCTCGAAGTCGGCGGTTATGCCGCCCTCGGATATCTCGAGGGAGAGCCTTATGGGGAGGAGCTCGCCGGCCCAATCCAAGCGGTCCTCGGCCTCGTATCTACCCGCGGGCCATTTGCCCACCTCGCCGAGCGCGAGCCTCCTGCCGTATTCGACCGCCTCGCGCCACTGTTCCGACACGTCGCCGAATTTCTCGAAGAGATCCCTCACCCGGGCGGCCCCCACGCGCGACGCGGCGAGCTGCGCCTCCAGATCCCCTCTGGCCACCGCCGGCGTCTTGAAGTTCTCTAGGATGAAGCCCAGCGCCTCCCTGTTGATCTGGCCGCGCTTAAGTATCTTGACGGGCGGCACCACGACCCCCTCCTCATATATGGTCTTGGCTCGCGGGTTCAATGAGGCGGGGAGGGGCCCGCCGACGTCGACGTAGTGCGCCTTCGAGGCTATATAGGCGACGAGCCTCCCGCGCCAATACACGGGGTAGAGCACCATGACGTCGTTCAGATGCGTGCCCGAGATGTAGGGATCGTTGGTGAGCACGGCGTCTCCATCCTCGAGATCGACCCCCTCGCCGGCCAGACGGCCCAGCAGATTCGCCACGCCTATGTGGAAAGACCCGAGGTGGACCGGTATATGCTCGGCCTGCGCTATTATGCGCCCCTCGGCGTCGACTACGGCGACGCTGTGGTCCATGCGCTCCCTTATATTCGGCGAGAACGCCGAGTTCCTCAGCGCTATCCCCGCCTCCTCGGCTACGTACTCGGTCGCCCTGTGCACTATCTCCCACCTCATAGCCTGAGCTCCAACACGCCGAGCTTCCCGACGGTCGCCCTCCACCGCGGCGGCACCACAGTGGTCGAGTAGTCCTCGACTATCAGCGCAGGCCCCTTCACCTCGAACCCCAGCGGCAATTCCTCCCTGACGTACACAGAGGCCTCGGTCCAGCCGTCGAAGTAGACCTCCTTCTCGGACGGCTCGGGGGAGCCGGACTTCGGAGGATCCCTGAGGCGCGGCTTGGCCCTCTTGACCACTGCGAAGACGCGGATCGTGACTATCTCAACGTCTCTGTCCAGCTTGAAGCCGTAGGTCGCCGCGTGCTTCTCCTCGAAGGCCTTCCTTATGGCGTCGCGGGACGCGTCGGCGCCGACGGGGACCGTGAGCTCCCATCCCTGGCCGGCGTAGCGCACGTCGGCGTATCTCAGGAAGTAGTCGGGGCCGTGCCTGGCGAGCCGCCTTTCCAGCTCCTCGAAGCCTGCCGCGGGGTCCCTGGGATACGCCATCCTCGCCTCGAACTTGAAGTCGGCCATCAACATGCCCAGCGACGTGAAGACGCCCGGCATGGGCGGTATGAGGACCCTGTTTATGCCCATCTCCTCCGCCACCTCCGCCGCATGTTGGGGCCCAGCTCCGCCGAAGGCCATCAGGGCGAACTGCGCGGGGTCCAAGCCCCTTTCAACCGTCACGAGCCTTATGGCGCGCGCCATCTCCAGGTCCACAAGCTTTATCGCAGACGCCGCCACGTCCACCGGGTCGCCCAACTTGGCGAGGGCCCTCTCGGCGGCCTCCACGTCCAGCTTCATGCGGCCGCCCGCGATCGCGCCGGGTATCCTCCCCAAGATCAGGTTGGCGTCCGTTATCGTCGGCTCGCTCCCGCCCCTGCCGTACGAGACGGGGCCCGGCTCCGCGCCCGCGCTTAGAGGCCCCACCCTGAGCGCGCCTCCGGCGTCCCTCCAGATTATGGTCCCGCCGCCCGCGGAAACCTCGGCGAGGTCCACGAAGGGGAACCTCACAGGATAGCCGGATCCCTTGACCGTCCTCCCCCTATGGCTCTCTCCTCCGACCTCGTACTCGGTCGTTATGGCCGGCTCGAAGTCGACGACGGTGCCGGCCTTGGCGGTCGTGCCGCCCATATCGAAGGAGATCACGCGCCGCTCGCCCAGCATCCTGGCAAGCTCCGCCGCCGCCACGACTCCAGCCGCCGGCCCCGACTCGACGAGTTGCACGGGCCTCCTGGCCGCCTCGTCGATGGTGATGAGGCCGCCCGAGCTGGCCATAACGTAGATCCTTCCGCCGCGCGACTTCACGTAGTCGTCCAGTTTAGCCAGGTACCTCCCCACGAGCGGCATCAACGCGGCGTTGACCACAGCTGTGGAGAACCTCTCGTACTCCCTGGCCTCCCACGCCGCCTCGTAGGAGGCCGTCACGTACTCGAAATGCCTCCTCAACACGCCCGCCGCGGCCTCCTCGTTGGACGGGTTGGCGTAGGAGTGGAGGAAGCCCACGGCGACGCTGACGACGCCGGCGGACTTGGCCCTCCGCGCCAGCTCCTCGGCTTCGCGGAGGTCCACCGCCCTCTCCACGGTCCCGTCCGGCAGAGTCCTCTCGTCGACCTCAAAGCGGAGCTCCCGCGGCACTATCTGCCTCGGCTTCTGGAAGTAGAGGTCGTACAGCCTAGGCCTGTTCTGCCTCCCTATCTCTATCACGTCTCGGAAGCCCCTCGTGGTGAAGAAGGCCACCTTGGGGAGCTCCAGCCCCACCTGGCCCAGCAGCGCGTTGGTGCCTATGGTGGACGCGTGGAGCACCTCAGAGAATTTGACTGACGAGAGGCCCTCGACGACCGCCCTCTCGGGCTCTCTGGGCGTCGTCAAGATCTTGAGCGTCTTTATCTCGCCGTCCCCGCCGACTATGACGAAGTCGGTAAAGGTGCCCCCCACGTCGACTCCAACCAAGCTCATGTCCCTGCGGTGCTCAGCCCCTGGGCCTATATGCGACCACCCCGAGGAGGCCTATCAGGGCGAGGGCCGCCAGATAGACGCCGGCCCAGATGCGGCCGTAGGGGAGGATGACCGTCATGATGTACGGCGCCGTGCTCGCAAAGACGGTATTGCCTATCTGGTAGGCTGACGAGACCCCCGTGTTCCTCACAAGCGTCGGGAATATCTCAGCGAGATACGCGGCCTCGGGCGTGTAGACTATGCCGTGGGCGAGCCCGGTCAAGGCGACCACCGCCGTCAAGGCCGCCGCGTTGGAAAGAGCCTGTTCAACCAACAGGGCCGCTATTATGAACATGACGAACCCGACCGCTATGGGCACCACGTTGCCGAGACGCTCGGCGAAAAAGCCGCTGATAATCACCCCGACTAGGTCTAGGACTGCGAACAGAATTATTATCGTAAATTTCTCGGCGGCCGATACCAGGTTTATGGCGCTGGCCACGTTGGGGAGGAAAGTGTTGCCGTAGTAGAACACGGCCCCGGCGGCTCCGGCCAGAAATATGCCGACAAGCAACGGCGCCCAGTGCTTGAGGAAGACGCCGCCTATCGGGTTCTCGGGCTTAGCGACAGCGCGTTTGGCCTCGAGGTATTCGATCGTCTCGCCGAATCTAATCCTGAAGAAGATGCCTATGATTACTATGATGAGGGATAGGAGAAACGCGATCCTCCAGCCCCACGCCGCCACGGCGTCGTTGCCCATGGCTACGGTCAAGCCCAGCATGACGGCGGCCGCCAGCAGCAGGCCGAGAGGCACGCCGCTCTGGACGAATAACATGAACAGACGCCGCCTCTTGACGTTTTCAAACAAATAGTTGACCGCAGAACCCCACTCGCCGCCGAGCGCCAGGCCCTGCAGAAGCCTCAACGTGACGACGGTTATGATGGCGGCCGAGCCCCAGGCCGAGTACGAAGGCACGGCGCCTATCAGCGCGGTGGCCAACCCAGCGAGAGTCAAGGTCCAGAACATGGCTTGCCTCCTGCCGTAGCGGTCGCCTATGTATCCAAAGAGCAACGCCCCGATTGGACGCGCCAGATAGCCCAGGAAGAACGTGAGAAATACCTTGGCCAGCTCCGCCAGAGGGTTCTTGGAAGGGAAGAAGGCGGCGCCCACGTAGGTGGCCGCCACTACGAAAAGAAACGCGTCGTACCACTCCAGGAGAGTCCCCGACATGACTCCGGCCACAAGGCCGAGTCCCACCTTTGGTTGGGCCTTTGGTTGGGCCATAGTAGGCTGAAAGAACTAATTTAAATGTGGTTATGGTATAAAGTACATGGATTTAGGTAGACCTAGGTCTCCCTTTAAATATATGGGGCTTATCGCCTCGGCGATCTTCTGGACAACGGCGGCCCTATCTATCGCCGTCAACCCCTGGTTCGATTTCTTCAGGGACGCCTTCAGCGACCTAGGGGGGCCCGGCGCCGGCGACCCCTGGATCTACAACACGGGCTTGATCGTGGCGGCCATATTCCTGGGGCTTTTTTCGATAGACATAATAGCGTCTTCGTCCAACAAGCTGGAGGCGGTGGGCGGCGCCTATATATCCATATCGGCCGTCTTCCTCGCCTTGATAGGTATATACCACGCAGGCACCCGGCCTCACGTATTTGTCTCCACCTGGTTTTTCATACAAGCCTTCCTCGGCTTCTTGATATACGGGCTGGGCCTAGCCCTCGCCGGAGGGAAACGGCTCGGTCTGTCGTATGTAGCCATATTCCTGGCCGCCCTGGCGGGTGCTCTAGCGGCGCCTTGGCCCTCGGCGGCCACGTTGGAGGCGTACGAGATAGTGCTCCTCACGGCGGGAGCCGCACTATATGTCGTAGGCCGTCGATAAGACGCAGAGCCTTAGGGAGCCGGAGCCGCGCTCACAGCGGGCTCCGCGGCCCTCTCGGCGGCCGATCCTGCCGTATAGCTGGGCCGGCCGGAATAAAAGCGTTTCGCCGATCTGCTGAGCCAGTGCACGGAGCCCCGAAAATCTTCGGTTAGCATCGCTAATTTCGTGCACAAGTTTTTACAGGGAAATCCCTACTGGCTCCATGAATTGGCTCCAGCTACTGCTGAACCCTCCAAGCGGCCTACATTTGGGAGAGATACTGCTGATATCCTTCATATTGGGCATCCTGCACGGCGCGACGCCGGATGAACATACCTGGCCCATAACGTTTAGCTACGCCGTAGGTAAATACAGCACCCGCGGCGGCATGAAGACCGGGTTCCTATTCTCGCTCGGCTTTACCGCACAAAGGGCGCTCTTGACTACGCTGGGATATCTAGGCCTCGCCCAGATATATAACCAGTCCTCGACGGGCCTGTATACGTGGCGGTGGGCGTCGCCATGGCGGCCGCCGGCCTCTACGTCATTAAAGGCAGATACGTCCACCTCCCCATCGACGTCCTGCTGGGAGGACGTAGACATCACAGCGACGAGGTCGGAGGAGTCCCCATGCACGAGCTCGAGGAGAGGGACGTCCCGTTGGGCATGACCGTGGTGCACGGCCTCATAGCCGGCTTAGGCGCCTACGCGAGCGTGATAACCTTCGTCTTGGCCCCCCAGACGGGGTCTATCGCCTACGCGCCGCTCCCCGGCCTCTTCTTCGGGCTCGGCACTATGGCCATGCAGGTGGTCTTCGGCGCGTTCTTCGGGGCCATCATGAGGATGAGGGGCCTCACCGAGGAACAGATAAGGAGGGTGGCGAGGCGGCCCGCCGGCCTTACGCTCTACTACGGCGGCCTCCTCTTCATAGCGGCCGGCGGCTTGATCGTCGCGTTGCCGGAGGTCGACGCGTGGGCTGTCGCCACCGGAGTCCCCATCTCCAACCTCGACCCGATAAACATAGGCACGATACTGGTGCTCGCCGTGGTCGGCATCTTGGGCATAGGCACCATGTTGAGGGAAATAGGCATTGGAAGAGGACGTAGGCCATAGGCCCTTACCCACGCCGCACCTCTAGAAGGTCTGCTCCAAGTCGACCGCACGCGTAGCCCGGCCGAATCGAACCGACTGAAATCCACAAGCCGCAAAGCCTTAAGAACCCGGAAGCCAAGGCCACGCGCGGGTTTCTTGAGGTCCGCAAAGCCCCGGGGAAACCGGCATGTCGGCAGGAGGGCCTCCGCCGCCCTCCAGGTGTCGGTTTTACAGCCCATCGACGGCCCTCCGCAGGCCGGGCTCTGCCTCCCGGCTAAAGCCGCCGCGGCGGGCTCCGCCGGACGGATAGCTCCGCATCGGCGTTGCGGATCCGATCCGATTTCGGTTTAATTACCGTAAAAAAGAATTAGAATCGCATTTTATAATAAACTATTTAAATTAGTATAGGCGAACTAGTATGCATACCGGAATTACTGATCTATTTCAGGGTGTTGTCGTCATCAAGGGCCTTCCCGGCGCCGGTAAGACCCTTCTGACGGCTAGGGCGGCTTCCGAGCTCGGGGACGTCGCCTGGTTCACCTTCTACGAGACGGCCGAGCGCCTCGCCAAGTACCTAGCCTCCGCCGGCCTCAAGCCGCCTAGATATGTCTTCGACCTGGTCAGCGTCAGAGACAAATCGCAGGTGGACTTCATCGTCGAGAAGGTGCTGTCGCTGAGGCCTGACGTAGTGGTCGTCGACGGCATAAGCGCCCTGACGGCCGACGGCGAGCGGGAGCTGATACACGCCGTGTTCTACCACGGGATATCCCGCGAGATGCCGGTCATCCTGATCAAGGAAGGCGTGGAGATCTCGCCGGCGGACTACGTGGCCGACACCATAATAGAGGTGGAGCACAGGATAGAGAAGGGGATATCCATTAGAAACATCAAGGTCCTAAAGGCGAGAGGCCGGCCGATCAGATACGCCTCTCTCCCCTACATCATAACCGAGGAGGGCCCCATCGTGATAGAGCCGAGGGAGGAGTCCAGGGAGCCGCCGTCGGAGCGGCTGGCGACAGGCCTGCCGGGATTCGACGAGGCGCTCGGCGGAGGGCTGTTGAGGGGTAGCCTGGTGGCCGTGGTGGGGCCGCCGGACGGGCTCGCCAGCAAGCTGGCGGCGGTCGCGGCGATAAACATGGCCGGGAGGGGGTATAAGGTGCTGTACCACCACCACAAGGTGGTGCCCGCCTTCCTGAAATTCGCCGAGGCGCTCGGGCTGGACTGGGCGCAAGGCGTCGAATGGGTTTACCACCCGGCGGCGGAGCACCACGACATCTCTTGGTATTGGAGGTCGGCCGTGAGGATCAACCGCGAAGGTTTCGATATACACTTTGCGGATCAGTACGAGCACATCATCGCCGCTGTCGGCGCCGACTTTTTCGCCGAGGCCCTTGGAATCTACTACTCGGCGCTTGAGCGGCCAGCAGTAACCGTGGCGCTGTTCAACTCGTACGATGCGTGGAGCGAGGCGGAGCGGGCCGTGGCCCCCCTCTTCGACTACATCCTAATATTCAGGGGAGACCGCGTCGAGGTGCATGCGCCCGATCTGGCGACGCCTCTGGAGCTCAAGTGGGCGGTCGACCGGAGCAGAAAGACTGTCGCGTTCGGGCCATGACCTGCGTCACCAAGGGACTTCTGGCCCAGTTCTACGGCTCCCTCGACTTCTCGCTGCGCGCGCTCATACACTACAGGACGTCGGCCGCGTTCGGCAAGCCCCTGGACTACTTCATAGTCGAGGAGCCGTGGCGCGTGCTGGAGGTGCTGGAGAAGTCCGTGGGCGTGCACAACGCCGAGCTGATACTCCGCATGCTTGCCGACTGGCTGAGACGCCGCAACTGCGACGCCACGATCGAGGAGCTGAGGCGCATACTGAGCGACAGAGCGGCTTGGACAGACAAGCCGATCGGCTCCGCGTAGCCGACAGCCGCTAGACGCACGACGGTAAGCAAGCCCTCCATCCCCGCTCCGGCGGCTCGCGCCGCCCTCGGCGTACTGGCCCTGTCTGCAGGAGGAAGGCGGGCCCTCCAGGCGCCGTCGGCTTAGGCCATCAAGTCGGGGAGTCTTCGAGATGCTCGGCGTTCCTATGCTCGCATACGAAGAGACCCCTTAGGCCGGAGGAGGCTACAGATCTGCGGGCTCCCTCTCGGCGGCATGAGCCGCGCAAGTCCGGTATGCATCTTCGTCTACATGCAGCTCTCCTGGATCTGGCGTCGCTATGGAGCTGTCGGGTGTATAGAAGACTTCGATCTACTATTTGACTCGATAATTTTATAGAAGGAAGAAGTATTGGTTGAATGTCTTTATATTCTCGTTTTCACCATCTATTTATGCTGGGGCTTAGAGGCGTGACGTTGGTGTATGGGCCTCCGGGGGCGGGCAAAACCACGTTCGCGGCTTGGTATACCTACAGCAACTACGAGAGGATATTCTGGGTTTCTGTGTTCGAGGACGAGGTTTCCTTCCGGCGCAACATGGCGGCGTTGGGCTACGACTTCGGCAGGAGGCTCACGTTCTGGGAGGCGCCGCTTATCGACGCCGAGGCGTTCTTCGAGACTCTTCTGGACGCCGTGGCGCGGGAGAGGCCGCAAGCCCTCGTCGTGGATTCGGTGACCGAGGCCCTCGCCGCTGGAGGCGGCGTCGGCGCGATCCATAACATCCTGTACCGCGCCGTCAAGCAGGGAGGCATCGACGTCTTCATCACGGCGGAGGAGAAGGCGGCCTCCAAGGTGACGTATATAGCGGACAACGTGATCAAGCTCGACTACGAGGTGTACCCATACGGCGCCGTGAGGGAGGCCGTGGTCAAGAAGATACGCGGCGGGAGGGCCGGCTTCTCCCTGCCGTTCGTCATAAGAGAGGGGAGGGGCATGGTCTTCCTGGCGCCGGTCGCCTCGACGAGGGCGGCCGTCGAGCGGCTGGAGACGGGCACCTGCCTGGACGAGGTCGTCGGTGGGCTGTACAAAGGCCTGTTGCACGCCATAGTGGGCCCGGTCGGCGCGGGGAAGACCTGGCTTATGCTGAAGGCGGCCAGGTCGTTGAAGGAGAGGGGGAGGAAGGCGCTATATATCGCCGTCTCGGGCGCCGGGGCTGTGTATGCAGACCGCTTTGGGGTGGACAGCGTCGACGTCGGGCTGAACGTCGAGGAGTTGCTCGCGGCGGTGTCCTCCTGGGACGGGGAGGTGGTCTTCGTAAGAGGGCTGGAGGCCCTCGCCGCGATGTACGGATCCTCCGTGCTCTACATGGCGCTGCGCATATTGTCGCAGACAGCCAGAGGCGGCAAGGCGGTCGTGGTGTCGCTCAGAGATCTGCATGACCTAGACATATTCTTCGACGTGATTGTAAGGATCGAGGAGAAGAGCGCAGTAGGGATGAGAGGGCCGGGCGGAAGGATAGGCGAGAAAATTACGTGCTGACGGCACACGGCGGCCCCAGGGCCGAGCGGGGCACGGGGACTAAGCCCCCAGAGGGCTTGCATGTGTCCATCATACCTGTTGAGGCCAGCAGCATCAGCTAACGCTTGCGTGCCGCAGATGGGGCCACACGACGCGATTGGCGCTTTCCGCAGGCGGCGAAGAGACGAGAGGGCCGCGGTCGCCCCACACGGGCAGGTGAATCCTGCATAGACCGCTTGGCGTCGTTTAATCCGTAGATCCGCCGTTCCATATCGGCATGCTGAACGTCCACAACGACACACCGATTAGCTTAACAACCCGAGAGTAGCCCGGCCGGGATTCGAACCCGGGCCACGGGGTTTCTCCCTCTCAGGTCCAGAGCCCCGCATCCATAGCCGGGCCTACTAGCCGTGGCCCCTTGGCCGCTAGACGACCGGGCTCGCCCCACAAACACACAAAAGATTTTAAACATTTCCCCGGCGAAGCCTCCGCCGGGATCTACGCGGCATACATTCCGGCGGCCGCCTAAGCCAGCCTTAAAAGGCGTCTCCGGCCCGAAGGCGGAGCCGTGTGGGGGCTACGACCTTAAAAATAGGGCCTCGGAGAGCTGCATGAACATACTGGTGACCAACGACGACGGGATATATTCGCCGGGCCTGCGGATGCTGTATTCCTTCGTCAAGTATCTGGGGAAGGTCTACGTCGTGGCTCCCGAGACGCCCAAGTCGGCGTCGGGTCTCGGCATAACGCTCCACAAGCCCCTCCGCATATCCAAGATGGAGCTCGAGGGGGTGCAGGCATACGCCACGTCGGGCACGCCGTCCGATACGGTGTATCTCGCGGCTCTGGAGATAGTCGACCGCATAGATCTGGTCCTCTCGGGCATCAACGTGGGCGACAACACGTCGTTGCAGGTCATCCTTTCGTCGGGCACCATAGGCGCGGCCATGCAGGCGGCGCTCTTGGGCATACCGGCGTTTGCGCTCTCCGTCGACGTCAACGAGCCGGAGGAGCTCCTGGAGGACCCGGCCCTCATATCGGCTATCAGGAACGTCGCCAGGACTGCGGTCAAGTTCGTGGCCGAGTTCGGCATGCCGAAGGGGGTCGACGTCATAAGCTTCAACTTCCCCAGGAGGTTCAGGCCGGGCGCCGTGGTGAAGCTGGCGCCTGCCGCCAAGGTGAAGTTCTCGCAGAGGGTCGACAAGAGGAGGGATCCGCGCGGCGGGATCTACTACTGGCTATACGGAGAGTTGGTGAAGGCGGAGCCGGGCACCGACGTCTATATAGTCCACGAGGAGGGAAACATCGCGCTGACGCCCCTCAGCCTCAACATGAACGTGCTGGGATCGCGCCAGGAGGCCGACGGCGCGGCGCTCCAGAAGCTGGTCGAGTTGCTCAACAGATCGATCGCGTAGCCGGGCGTTCAGTGCAGGACCTGCACCCTCCGATCGGTTTTTAGCCTGCGGTACGTGTTTTTCATATGATGGAGCTCAAGAAATACGTGACGTCGAAACACCTATTGATAGCGCCGTTTCTAGACGTGAGGTGCCTCGGGGTGGATAGGGAGCTCTGCACCGACAGAAAAGAGGTTAGGTTGGTCCGCTGTTCGCTCCTAAACTAGCCCCATTTTGCCGCCACGTATATTCCGTACAGCGCGGCGTATATCAAGATGGGGTAGACCACCAGCCTCTCCACTATCGGCGGCTCGCCCAGCGCTATGTAGGCCGCCAGCGACGCCAGGGAAATCGCGCCGAAGGCGACGCCCAGCCATCTGAGGGCCTTCGGCACGGCCGTATATACGCCGAGCGCCGCGACGGCCAACCCCCCGAAGAGAAACGCGGTGAGGGCCGAGATGGTGTGGAGGCCGTAGGGCGAGCCCTCGGGGAATAGGCCGACCCCAAGCGCCCCCAGGCCTGAGAGGCCGAGCAGGACAGTCGAGGCGACCCTCCTCGTCGTTAGGCGGCCCACCCCGTAGGAGGAGGCCATGACCAGAACGCCCAGAGCCGCCGCGGACGCGTTGAAGAGCGTCGATATGAGCGGTCCCGCCAGCGACCTGTTGCCCAAATCGCTTATGTAGTTAGTCCACACGCTGTAGTTGGGGTAGAGCCACTGCGCTATTTGCACCACGACTATGAACTGGATCGCGGCGACGGCGAGCGCCGTCGCGTAGAGCTTTGCCGACATAGGAGGATAAACAACGATGCATTTTTAACAGTGAGTACATATACTTTATTTTATTGAACCGATTCTATTTCTCAAGATGATGACCTCAGACATCAATATGGCTACAATAGACCCTAGGAAGAGGGATAGAACGGCGGGGCTCGAGATGGAGTAGTAGAACGCAATCCCCAGGAGGACGGCCCCGGCGGCCGCCAGCGACGCCAGAGAGGCCACGTAGTAGAGCGAGTCGGCCGCATAGGCGTACTCCATGGCGTTGTACGCAAGGGCGTCGGGCTCCCCATATCCGCCTAGATAGGATGCGGGATACGCGGCGGCCGTCGCGAGCGCGGTGCAGAGCGCGTTGGCCGGCGACCTGCGCCCATTTCAATGGATTCCCTCGGCAAGTTTCTTTATCCTCTCCACGAGGCTCAATATGCCGGGCAGATCCTCCCTCCTGGCCACTATGTATATCTGGTTGTCGTGCCTCAACACGTGTTCGGGGCTTATGCCGACCGCCCTCATGAGCTGCACTAGGAGAGTCACGGCGCCCACAGGCGCCTGTCGGGGAAACACCACCTTGACGAGGCCTCTGTCGGCCTCCGCGCGGCCCAGAAGGCGGGCTGGCGCCAGGATCCACGTCTTGGCCCCGTCGCTGAGCGCCACGAAGGGCTCCCCAGAGCTGTAGATCGAGTTGAGATCCACACGGCCCCCCTCGGCCACGGCCATGCCGCTGTAGGCTACCGACTCGACGTATCTAAAGTCCTCGGGTCTCGGCGACGAATGCATGAGGGACTTCTCGAGCCTCTCCAGGGCCTTGACTATGGTGGCTATCTTAACATCCTTTCCGGTGGCCGCATCGACGAGGGGCTTTATGGCGCGTGCGACCGCCGAGAGGTTGGCGAGGCCCGTCGATATCACCAGCGAATACAGGGGGTTTCCCTCCACCGCCAACTTCACCGCGTCTTGTATTTTCATCGAATATGAATATCTAATTAGTTTTTATCTCTTTTCTTATAGTAAATAAGTAAATTTTAATTTAATAAAAATATTATATTTTTAACATGTTTATTTTCTCTATGTCATGAATATGACAAAAAATTTATATTTTTGATGTAACAACCCGCATCTCATGGACATAGGACTGGTCCAGTACGCCCTTTCGGTCATATCGGGAGTGCTGGTGGGGTTTTCCCTGGGCTTGATAGGGGGAGGCGGATCCATACTTGCGGTGCCGCTCTTCCTCTATTTCGTCGGCCTCTCCGCCCTGCCGAACTCGGTGCATGTGGCCATAGGCACGACGGCGCTGGCCGTAGGGATAAACGCATTCATAAACTCCTATATATATGCACTTTAAAAAGAGGAACGTAGCGCCTAGAGTAGGCGCGATATTCGCCGCCGTGGGCCTCGTGGGTTCGCTGATAGGCGCGTATCTGGGCCACATCACGCCCGGCACGTCCCTCCTCACGTACTTCGCAATAGCGATGATAGCCCTAGGCATATACGTCGCTGTGAGGAGAGAGCCTGCGAGGGCAGGCGGGTTGGAGGAGGTCGAGAGGGTCGCGGAGGCTGTGAGGAGATACCCGAGACTCACGCCGTCGATTATAGCTAAGGTAGCCGGCCTCGGGTTCGTCGTGGGCCTCCTCAGCGGATATTTCGGCATAGGCGGCGGCTTCTTGATTGTGCCGAGCTTGATGTTCTCGGCCGGCCTCTGCATAACTAAGGCCATAGGGACTGGCCTAATAAGCGTCGGGACGTTCGGCGTGGCGTCCGGCGCCGAGTATTGGTACTACGGCGATGTGTTGCCGCTCATAGCCGTGCTCTACGTGCTGGGCGGCATCGGCGGCGGGTACCTCGGCACCAGCCTGGCCGTGAAGGCGCCTAAGGACACGCTGAGGAAGGCGTACGGCGCCATCATTGTCGCGGTCGGAATCTACATGCTCTATAGGATATACGGCTAGAGCAGATCCTTTATGGTTAACTCGGGCCGGAAGCGCCGTATGAAGGCAAAGCCGTTGATGACCGGGTGGAAGGGGCTGTTGGCCCCGTCCTGTAGCTCCACGTAGCCCTTCTGCCAGAGGTCGCTCAATATGCGGGCGTAGAGAAGCCTCTTCTCCACCGTTTCTCTGGCCACTTCGACCTCCTTCGGCGCGTACTGGACTGCGATCCTTATGTCGCGCATTTTGACCAGATCGCGGGGGGACAGGTCGGACTTGACGACGGGGCAGAGGGTCGACATGACGAAGTTTATCTCCATTCTTATCTCCTTCGCGACTGGGTCCAGCTCGTATTTTATCACCTTGGGCAGATAGGGGAACGATCTACAGGTCAGGGGCTTGTAGAGGTTGTGGACGAGGCACTTAGTTCCTCTGAGGAATGGGCATTTGCCCTCGCCGTCGAGGAGCATCAGGTAGCTGAGCGCTACCCTCACGCCGCTTACGGCGTCGAGGAGCGTATAGGCCGGCGCAAACTTGACCCTCACATCCAGGTCGCGCGCCAGCGACTCCAGCACGTAGACTTCATGCGGCAACACGGTCACGGGGCTGGCTCTGCAGCACAACGCGCAGTTGGGCATGCAGGCGAACGCCACCGCGGCGTATCTCCGCTCGCACTTTATAAATTCATCCCCACAGCCCGAGAGGCTTGGTCAAGGGCATCTCGCCGCATCAAGCCGAGATGCCCACCGCTGAACGTCTGCGCCATAGGTTCCGCCAAGTAGGCAAAATGGGTTCTCGGCGTTCTTATCGCCGATCTCCCTGCCCCGCACCGCGGACGTATCGGAGCGGGCGTGCGGTCTCAAAGGTTTTAAACTCGCCGTATTTATAGTGGTATGATACCGTTGACGCAGATTCTCGCCTTTGTTGTGCCCTTCATATTCGGCCTACTTATAGGCGTATTGATAAGGCGGCTCATAGGCGTAGCCCTGGTGTTGTTGGCCATATTGTTGCTGGCGGTCGCCGTGGGCTACATCTCGCCGTCCGTTGCCATGGGCATAATCCAGAGCCTGGGCTACACGGCCTACCAAGCCGCGGAGAAGCTCGGCGTGTTGAAGGCCATGATCCCCTACTCCTCCCTCACGTTCATAATAGGCCTCGTGATAGGGTTGCTGATCAAATAGGGCTTTTGAACTCCTTGGTTTTGCCGAACAACGAGAAGAAGGCGGCGGACATCGCCGCCACCAAGGGGGCCAGGAGGAGCCACATGGCGCCGTAGCCCCAGAGCTCGGCCGCGGCGCCTAGGGCCGGCGGAATCGCCATACCTAAAACCACCAGATAGGACGAGAAGAGGGAGTTAACGGCGTTTCTCTCCTCCAACGTCATCGTTCTGACTATCATTATGGTCGAGATGGTGAACACGCTGCCGTGAGGCACGCCGAGGATGGCCGTGGCCAACAAGGCGTAGTCCCTGGCCGCGTAGAAGACGGCCAGGCCCGACAAGGTCAGCGCCACGGACGCGGCAAAGACGCCTCAGTTAAGGATTTTTATCCCGATAAACGATATGGCCGGGCGCCGAGGGGACGGGGGCGGCTCGGAGACGGCCGCCCTCTGGAACCTCCCGCACCGCCCGCGGAGGGCGCCGGCGGGCCGCCGAAAGGCGGGGGTAAAAACCAGCCGGCGCTGCGGCCCCCAAGCAGGGCCTGTGAGGCCGCGGCGAGGCCCGGGTAGGGGGTTAGATCGATACCCCGACAGAAGCGGGGGTATGCGGCGCCCCTCAGCATCGCGGATTCTGGACAAGGCGCGGCCGTCGACGCGCCGTCGCTCCACGTCCCCACGTATCGTATCATGCCGAAATCGGCTTGAGCCCGCCGCGATCCGTCGAGACCCCCCGGCGGATCTCAATTTTGATATACGAGAAATATGTGCGCCATGAGAGCTCCCGAGGCCGTGAACAAGGTCTATCTGCTGGCGTTTGAATATGCGGGTTTGGTCAAGGTGGGCGGGCTGGGTGAGGCCGTGAGGCAATACGCAACGGCTTTAGCCAGGCGGGGCGTCGACGTGACCGTCCTAATGCCGTCGCACGGAAGGCATCTGGATCCCAACAGGGGGTTTCCCCTATCGCCGCTGGACTTCCGGGTCTGTGGGGATAGGCGCGGCCTCGACGGGAGGCTCTATCCCTATTGCCTCGGGGCTGAGGGGACCGAGGTCGACGGGGTCAAGGTGGTTATGTTCAAAGGCTTGGATACGGCCACCGGCCTCGTCTTCGACAGGTGGTACCCCTACGAGAACGTCGAGGAGAAGGCGGCCCTATTCGCTAGAGCGGCGGTGTCCTACGCCGAGAGGTACGGGCTCCCGGACCTGATACACGCCAACGACTGGCACTCCGGGCTCGCCGGAGTAGCCCTGAGGGACTACGCCGAGAGGAAGGGGCTTGCGATACCTCTCGTGTACACGATCCACCTGTCGTCGGGCTACTCCTTCCCGTGGCACTACGCCTCCGCCGAATGGGCGGGTCTGCCGGACAGGCCCCATCTGGTCTGGAGGGTCTGCTGCCACAGGCAGGAGCTGTACTCCGCCGTGTGGGACTCCGTGGGGGGCTCGGTCGAGGGCTTCGCCGCCGTGGAGAGCGATGTGGTGTCCAGCGTGAGCTGGGGATATCTGCGCGAGGCGCTTTCGAAGTACGGCGATTGGCTTAAGGGCAAGTCGTGCGTCCTCTACAACTCCACGGACTGGAGGATCGAGGAGGCCGAGTCCCACTTCCGCAGGCTGGCCCCCGACGGCTCCCCCTGGCGCCTAGTGGAGGCGGTGGAGAGGATGGGAGGGGAGGGGCACCTAGATGGAGGAGGCGCCCTCTTCCTGGCCGTGGGGCGGGCGACCAGCCAGAAGGGGCTCGATCTGGCGATAAGGGCGCTCGACCTCTCCCCCTCGGCGCGCCTTCTGGTGCTCGCCGTATCCGTGGGGGACTTCGGATACGAGGAGTACCTAAGGCGCCTCGTCCGCGAGAGGTGGGGGAGGGCCTTCCTCTCCCTCGCTAAAATCCCCAGGGACCTCTACATGGCCCTCAACTACGCCGCGACCGCGCTCGTCATGCCCTCCCGTTGGGAGCCCTTCGGCATCTCGGCCATAGAGGCCATGGCGGTGGGGACGCCCGTCATAGCGTCCGCGACCGGCGGATTGCCCGAGGTGGTCGCCGACTTCCGGAGCGGCGAGGGGGTAGGCCTCCTCGTGCCGCCGGAGGACGTGGCGGCGCTGGGCGCCGCGATGGAGTCTCTGGCCAATTGGCTGTGGCGGTTCAAGCCCGACTCCATACCCGACGGAAGGCTCAGAGAGATCGCGTCTGCCAGAGGCATAGAATATGTAAAAGGCCTAAGGCGCTACATATCGCGCTACGTCGACGAGAGGTTCAGAGAGAAAAATACCTACGAACAGCTAAAATACTGTTACGAGAAGGCTAGACAGATGGCCTTCTATAAGGCGGTAACGCCGGCTTAATATTTATGTTCAGGCGTACCGATATGTATGGGCGTCAGAGTTGCCGTTATTCCCGTCGGCGGCGAGGCGGTGCGCCTCCGGCCTCTCACCGTGGAGACCTCCAAGGCCATGGTCCGCATGCTCAACAGGCCCCTCATAGAGTTCACTCTGGTCAATCTGGCCAGGCAGGGCGTCGAGGAGATCATAATGGGGGTCAGGGGCTACTACAACTATAGAGACATCTACGACTACTTCGGCGAGGGCTACTGGCTCGAGAGGGAATACGGCGTGAGGGTCCGCCTGAGGTACATGCCTAGGGCTGAGACCCGGGGGAACGCGGAGGCTGTGAAGATCTCTCTGGAGTACTACGGCGTGAAGGAGCCGGTGCTGGTGGTGCAGGGCGACAACGTATTCGAGATGGATCTGGATTCCTTCTACAAATTCCACGAGGCCAACAGGGCGTTTATGACCATAGCCCTGAAGGAGGAGGAGAACGTGGAGGAGTTCGGCGTCGCCGCCGTAGACGAGAGGATGAGGATTTTGAGGTTCGTGGAGAAGCCCAAGAGGAGGGAGGACGCCCCCAGCAATCTGGTCAACACGGGGCTGTACCTCCTTTCTGAGGACTTCCTAAACTTCCTGGAGGGCGAGGTGGGGTCGAGGCTCTACAGAGAGGGGCTCATGGACTTCGGGTCCAACGTGATACCGGCCGCGATAGATGCGGGCCTGCCCGTCTACGGGTTCGTCACGAAGGGCTTCTGGTTCGACGTGGGCAGCCCCGATAGATACCTCGCGGCGACGCGGTATCTGCTGGACAACTTGGGGCCGTCGGACCTCGCCTCGGAGGAGGTCCTGCCCCGGGTCTTCGTGCAGGGGACGAGCCCCGAGTCGTTGGCTCTGAAGAGGGAGCTGAAGGAGCGTATAAGCTCGGGCGACGTAAGGGTGGAGGGCGACGTCCTGATAGGGAGACACGTCAAGATAGGGAGGGGCGTCTACCTGAAGAACTCGGTGATAGACAACTACACCATCTTGGGCGAAGGCGCCGAGGTCGTCGACTCGGTGGTCATGGACAGATCCGTGGTGGGGCCGAGGTCCAGGGTCGAGGGATCCATAGTGGGGAGGCACAGCGCCGTGGGCGAGGGGGCGCTCCTGATAGGCTCGGTGTTGGGCAACGACGTAACGGTCGGCAGAGGCGCCGTGTTGATAAACGCCAAGGTCTGGCCGCATAGATCTGTCGGCGACGGGGTCAAGCTCGAGAACTTCGCGCTGACGTAGGCAAAATTTTTTAGGGGGGCCCAAACCGCCGTCCATGGCAACGTTGCCTCGGCCGGGCCTCGGCGTGTATGTGACAGCCGGCTGGCCCAACGGCGCCGTCTTCGCGGAGTTTCTGGACGCGGCGGCCGGGATAGCCGACTTCGTGGAGGTCGGGATACCCACGGAGAACCCGAAGTACGACGGTCCCTTCATCAGGTCGAGCCATAGGTCGGCGCCGGTTAAGGGCATCGCCGCGTTGCGGGGGCTGGAGCTCCCCGAGAACGCCGTCCTCATGGGCTATGCCGAGGATTTCGCGGGCAGGTTCGACGAGCTGGCCAGAGCGGCGGCCGGGGCGGGCGCGGCCTCGGTCCTCCTGCCGGACCTCCTGATAGACATGCCCGAGATGCTGGACGCCTACGTGGCGTCGATGAGGGCGAACGGGCTGGCCCCCGCGTTCTTCCTCCCCGGCAAATTCCCCTACGCCCTCGCCGAGAGGCTCGCGGGCTACGACCCCCTGTTCATATATATAGGCCTGTACGCAGCGACCGGCATAAAGCTGCCGGTATACGTCGAGAGGAACATCAGGCTTGCCAGGGAGCATATAGGCAAGACCTACCTCGTCGCCGGCTTCGCGATAGATGGGCCCGACAAGGCGAGGGCTCTCGTGGAGGCGGGGGCCGACGGGCTGGTGGTGGGGACCGCGGCCATGAAGCGCCTCGCGGAGGGCGGCGTGGAGGCCGCGGTCGAGTTCCTCGCCGAGATAAAGAGGGCTATTAGATGAGGGCGCACGCATATCCGCTCGCCGTCGCCGCCATCTGGGGGCTCGCCCATCCTCTGACCAGATACTTGGTTGCCTACTTCTCGCCCGGCTTCACTCATGTACACCCAGCCTCTATTCCTTATGGTCCTTTCAGCCATGGCCCTGAAGACTCGGGTAAGGCCCAACGAAGCTCTCGGCGTTGTCCTCGGAGTGTTCGGCGTAGTGATCTCGGCGGTCGGAGGCGGCATGGCCCTCTACGACCTACTGCCGGTGCTCGGCGGCCTCATCCGGGCGCTGGGCATGATAGCCTACAGCAAGTGGCTAGCAGAGAGCCCGCCGACATCTGCTACAGCCGCCATGAACGGCGTGGCGGCGTTTCTGTTGCCGATCGCCGCCCTGGCGATAGTCCTGGCTCTGCTGGCCCAAGGCGTAGCCTGGCTTCTGTGGCTCCGCTCCGTGCGCGAGCTAGGCCCGGTGAGAGTCGGCAAGCTGTCGTTGTTGGTTCCCCCCTTCTCCTACTTGGCCTTCGGGGCGATCCCCGCGGCGGATCAAGCGGTCGGATCGGCGCTTATATTAATCGGCGTATTGGCCATCTATATAGGCGCGGCAAAACTTAAATAGAGCCGGGTACTCGCCCCCATGTCGTCGGGGTGGATAGGTGGTACAACATAGGCGCGGATCTCCCCGCGCCGCTCCCCCCTCCCAAGGATCCGGACGAGGGGGACAGCAGAATTGCGTTGCTCACGAAAATTCTGCCCTCGGCGCTGATAGACCAAGAATTCACCGCAGAGCGGTGGATCCCGATACCGGAGGAGGTCAGGGAGGCCTACGCGAGGATGGGGAGGCCCACCCCCTTCAGGAGGGCCGAGGGGTTCGAGAGGAGGCTCGGGCTCAAGGTCCATATATATTACAAGTACGAGGGCGCCCTGCCCGTCGGAAGCCATAAGCTGAACACGGCGCTCGCCCAGGCCTACTACGCCAAGCTGGACGGGGCCGAGGAGGTCGCGACGGAGACGGGGGCCGGGCAGTGGGGCATGGCGGTGTCGCTGGCGGCCGCCCTCTTCGGCCTCAAGGCCGTGGTGTTCATGACCAGGTCCTCCTACAACAGCAAGAGGCAGCGGGTCGCCTTCATGAAGACGTACGGCGCCACGGTCTACCCCAGCCCCAGCGACGTGACCGAGACCGGGAGGAAGTTCAACAGGCCCGACCACCCGGGCTCCCTGGGCATAGCCATCTCCGAGGCGGTTGAGTACACGCTGGCGGGCGAAAGGAGGCGGTATCTGCCGGGCAGCGTGCTGGAGTTCGTCTTGATACATCAATCGGTCATAGGGCTCGAGGCGATTAGGCAGATGCCTGAGGAGCCGGACTACGCCGTGGGCTGCGTGGGGGGAGGCTCCAACTTCGGGGGGTTCGCCTACCCCATGATAGGCATGAAGCTGAGGGGCGAGGGCTTCGGGAGGACGAGGTTCCTGGCCGCCGAATCCGCCGCGGCGCCTAAGCTCACCGCGGGCGAGTACAGATACGACTTCCCGGACGCGGTCGGGGTCCTGCCCATGATAAAGATGTACACGCTGGGGCACGACTTCGTCCCGCCGGCTGTACACGCCGCGGGTCTCCGCTACCACGGAGCCGCCCCCAGCCTCTCGATACTGAAGAGGCTGGGCCTGGTGGAGGCCGTGGCCTATAGGCAGGAGGAGGTGTTCGAGGCGGCCGTCGCGTTCGCGAGGTCGGAGGGCATAATACCGGCTCCGGAGAGCTCCCACGCGATAAGGGCCGTGGCGGACCTAGCCAAGAAGCTTCCGCCGGGTTCCGTCATAGCGTTCAACCTATCGGGGCACGGGCTCCTGGACGTGGACGCATACGAGAAGGCCCATGTCGCTTAGAAAGCTCGGCGAGGGGGGGACCTTGGGCTACGAGGAGAGCTACGCGCTCGCCCTCTCTATGCTGAGAGGGGAGCTGAGCGATGTGGAGATAGCGGCCGTGCTGACGGCCATGAGGGTGAGGGGCGAGACGCCGGAGGAGGTGGCGGGCTTCGCCAGAGCCGCGCGCGATACTTGCGTCAAGGTCGAGGTGGACCTCCCGGCGATAGACACGGCGGGCACAGGCGGCGACGGCCAGAGGACGATAAACCTCTCGACGGCCGCCGCGCTCGTGGCGTCTGCCGCCGGCGCCTACGTGCTCAAGCACGGCAACAGGTCCGTGACAAGCCCGACGGGTAGCGCCGACTTCCTCGAGGCCCTCGGCTACAACATAAACTTGAAGCCCGCCGAGGCCGTCGAGGCCCTCAAGAGGTCTAGGTTCGCCTTCCTATTCGCGCCGGCCTACCATCCCACGTTCTCCCGGGTCGCCCCCGTGCGCAAGAAGTTGCCGTACAGAACCATTTTCAACATAGTGGGTCCTCTGGCCAATCCCGGACAGGTGCGGAGACAGATAATAGGGGTGGCGGAGAGGCGGCTCATGCCGGTGGTGGCCGAGGCCGCCGCCAGGCTGGGGCTGGAGCACGTCTTGGTGGTGCACGGCGAGCCGGGGATCGACGAGGCCTCCATAGAGGGCGCCACGGCGGTCGCAGAGATGAAGGGCGGCAGGGTGGAGGAGTACGAGCTCGCCCCCGAGGATCTAGGCGTGCCGCGGGGCAGAACGCCCAGGGCCGACACCAGGGAGGAGTCGGTGGCCAAGACGTTGAGAGGCTTGAGGGGGGAGGACCGCGACGCCAAATACGCCATAGCCGTGAACGCCGCGCTCGCCCTATACGTGGCGGGCCTGGCGGGAGACGTCAGAGACGGCCTCGAGCTGGCCCTACGGACCATAGAGTCCGGCCTGGCTGCGCGGCACGTGGAGACGGTCGTGAGGGCGAGCAGGCCGTGACGCTTCTGAAGATCTGCGGATTGACGAGGCGCTCGGACGTCGAGCTCGTGGATAGGGTGGCCGACTACGCCGGCTTTATAGTGGATCCTGAGACCAAATCGCCGAGGAGGACGACGCCCGACTTGGCGAGGGATCTGGCGTCGGTTCTGGGCAGGGCGAAGCCCGTCGCGGTCTTCGACTCGTACGATCCGGCGCGGGCCGTGGACCTCGCCGCGCGTTACGACTTCCCCGTGGCTCAGATGCCGCAGATATTCGGCGCCGACGTGGAGGACCTGGCGCGGAGGAGAGGCGTGGCCCTGGCCCCCGTGGTGCTCTTCGGCAGGGACGACGTTCTGCGGAGGGCGGCTCAACTGGCCGGCGGCCGCTACGAGTACGTCTTGGTGGACGCGGTGAAGGGATCTGGCGCCGTCTACAGCTACGGCCTACGCCTGCCTCTGGAGTTGATAGGGGCCGTCTCGACGTTGGGCAGGGTCGCAGTTGCCGGCGGGATTACGCCCGACAACGTGGAGCACGTGTTGAAGTTCAAGCCCTATATGGTGGACGTGGCCAGCGGGGTGGAGTCCTCGCCCGGCGTCAAGGACGGCTCGAAGGTGTACGCCCTGGCCGTGAAGGTGAAGGGGGTTGGTATATAACCGGGGGCGTTCCCGAGGGCTTGTGTTGCTGGTGCTGGTGCACTCCACAGACGAGCGCCTAGCCGCGAGGATCCTGAGGGCCATCCGCCACGTGGAGGTGGCGCCCGGCGTGGCCATCACCTGGGAGCCGGAGGAGAGGGTCGACAGGGCCCTCGGCGCGGCTAAACGCGAGCTGATAGAGCACTGGGAGTCCAGGGGCACGGGCCCCCTCCTCGAATACGCGGTGCTGAGGCTCACCGACGATCAGTACAACGCGGTTAGGCATATGGTGAGGAGGGCCGTGGACGCGAGGGCCTCCGCGCTGGCCGGAGGGCTGAGGAGACTGGCCGCGGACATGAGGAGGGGGAGGGGCCGCGCCCAGGAGCTGAAGGCGAGGTTTAGGCGGCTCGCAGGCGCCGTCGCCGAGCTGAACGAGGCGGCGGCCAAACTGGATATATACACCTCGGCGTTGGACGAGCTCCGGGAGGCGTATCGCGAGGCCAACGCCGAATATCTAAAACTGAGGTGAGATATCCTCCATGCGGAACCCCGAGGAGCTGAAGAGGTTCATCAGGCGGAGCAGCTCGGTGCTGGTGGTCTGGGACGTCCAGGAGGCCCTCGTGAACGCCATATTCAACAAGGAGGAGTTTCTGGCCAAGCTTAAGGAGCTCGTGGACGCCGCCAGGCGGCTGGACGTGCCCGTGGTCTACACTAAGATCACCCAGTTCCCCGAGAGGTTCGCGTCGCCGTTTAGGAGGAGCTGGAACCCCGGCGATATACACAAGGAGGTTTATCCGCGCGACGGAGACGTGGTGCTAAACAAGAACACCACCTCCATATTCGTCGGCACCAACTTCGAGCTGTTGTTGAGGAACGCGGGGATAACCACCATAGTCTTCACCGGCATAGCCACCGACATAGGCGTCGAGACGTCGGCCCGCCACGCGCAGGCGCTGGGATATCTGCCGGTGGTGGCCAGAGAGGCCGTGTCCTCAGCCGACAGGGCCGCCCACGAGAGGTCCCTGTCCAATATGGCGCGTCTCTTCCCGGTGCTGTCAAACGCCGAGATAATAGAGCTCTGGACCAGAAACCAATAAAACTATACACGGACCTTTTATCGGTGTCCGAGATCGAGAGGATATCCACAGGCGTGGAGGAGCTCGACAAGGCCCTAGAGGGAGGCATCCCCAAGGGGAGCTGGGTCGTCGTCACGGGCGAGCCGGGCGTCGGCAAGTCGATACTCTGCATGCACTTCGCCTACGCAGGGCTCAAGGCAGGCGACCCGGTGGTCTACGTGACGACGGAGCAGGAATATAAAGACGTGGTGGCCCAGGCGAGGCAGCTGGGCATGGACTTCTCCAAGTACAGAATGTACAACATAGCGTGGAGGAGGGAGCCTGAGGAGCTGCCCGAGATCGTGGTGGTGGACATCTTCGGCCTGCTCAAGGTGGCGCGCCAGATGACCGAGAAGGCGAGGGAGGAGAGCCCCGAGAAGGTGAGGCGCTACGCCGCCCTCTCCATAGATACGCTCATAGAGGCCATAAACGAGGCCTACTCGATCTTGGAGGTGGCCAAGGAGAGGGGGACGCCGGAGCGTCACGTGAGGCTCGTGATAGACTCCATGTCGGCTTTTTGGGTCGATAGACCGGTAATGGCGCGGAAGTATTCATATCAGCTGAAAATAGCCACGCATAGAGATAACGTTACGGCATTGCTCACAAGCCAATACGCGCCCACCACGGGCCAGGCCTACGGATTCGGGCTCGAGCATATAGCCGACGGCGTCATCCACATCTGGATGGACGACGTCGAAACGGCCAGGGAGGTCAGAAGGCACCTCATAGTCGTCAAGATGAGGATGACGAACCACAGCCGTAAGGCCTTCGACCTTGAGATCGAGACGGGGAAGGGGCTTGTGTTGAGGCAGTAGGGGGGTTGCGAATACCGCTGTTTTTAGCTAGATCATTCTAGCTATGAGCTCGTTTATCGCCGGCCCTCTGTAGCCTAGGTCGCCGCCCTCGGCGAAGCTCTTCTTGACGTCCCTGAAGCCCCCCACGGGCGGGTGTAGCCTGAAGAACGGCTTCAGGTAGGGCACGCAGAGCGTTCTGCCGTCCCTCCTAGGCCAAGTGCCCCTCCTGGGGCAAGCCACTCTCTCTATCTCGCCTGAGACGTAGGCGAGGGCCAGCTCCTCGAAGCTCTGCCATCCGTATTTCCTCAAATGTTCCTCGGTCAGAGGCTTGTCCCCGACGATCCTTCCCCTTTTCGCCAATACCTGGGCCAACGTGTCTGCATCTATCTCGCCCCAAGTGATCCAGCTCTGGGCTTTCTCCAGCATGGCGTTTATATTCGGCTTGGCTACCACAAGCGACATCACGAACTTCCTCCTGAGTCTGAGGTAGCCCAACGTGGCCTCGACCTCCCTAGGCGTGTTGACTACGCCGCGCAGCCTGATTACGGCGTATCGCGGATATACGGTCTTCTCGGCTTGGCTCTCCGCTACCGCGGTCATGTCTTGAACCTATATGTATTCCTCAAGGCGTTGTATGTAGCCAATGCGAAGTTCAGCGTGGTCCTAGTGTCGCCGAACGTCTTGGTCCATACGTCCTTTATCCCGGCGAGCCTGAGCACGGCCTTCGCCACGTCGCCCGCCACGAGCCCTACGCCCTTGGGGGCCGGTATCAGCTTGACGACGATGCTGCCGGACTTGCCCTCGACGACGAAGGGCACCGAGTGGGGCTCGTCGCAGGAGCACCTCCAGGAGCCGCATCCCCTTCTGACAGGCGTTATGTTGAGCTTCGCCTCTCTGACGGCCTTCTCTATGGCCTGCCTGACCTGGCGCGCCTTGCCTATGCCTATGCCCACGTAGCCGTCCTCGTTGCCCAGAGCGACGACGGCTTGGAACTGGCTCACCTCCCCTGCGTCCGTCTGCCTCTGGACTATATTTATGCTGAGCAGCTCCTGCCTCAAGTTGGGAAGAAGCGCGTCGACTATCTCCGGCTCTTTTATCAACATATTGGCCGCAAACACCTCGTCTACAGACCTTATCTTCCCCTCCTTGACCAGCTGGCCGAGGCGCGTCCTCGGTTCCCACATAGAAAGATCTACGGCGCTCATCGCCGTACCGTGTTCCGGCCAATATTTAAACATTTGCCACGGGCTCCGCCTCGATCCCCATGCCGGCCTCTCGTATTTGTCTACGCCCAGAGGCCCCGCCTCCCCAGGCCTCGTATGTACTTCTCGGCGTCCGTAACGACCTCGCTCCATAGGCGGATATTAGCATGTTATGAGGGCGGTCGAGACTTCGGTGGCTCGAGGGGCCGTAGGCCGCACCGGTCCACGCGTAGAGGATTTCGAGGCGGCTTCGAAAAGTTTCCACGCGGCGAGTATGGACGTGCTGCTCAGCGCGATGGAGCGCCGGCCTGCGATGACGTCCGAGCGACGATGCGCATTCGGGAAGTGGCTTCGCGGAACCCGGCGCCCCTAAAGGCCCGACGGTTGGCGCGGCCTTCGGCCGACATCCTATGTCGACATCCAGCCGTCAAGGTCGCCGCCCCGTAGTCTCTTAGACGTGCTCCAGCTGTGCCTAACGCATTCGCGGGCTATCTTGCTGGCGCGCAGCGCGGCGATGGTCCTGCCGTCTGAGGGATAGCCGGAGCCGAAATCCCCCATCTCGGCCTTCAGCATATCCACCAAGCGGTCTCTGACGACCTTGGCCACTATGCTGGCGGCCGCCACTTGAGGTATGCGCTCCGCTTTGTTCATGGCGACGATCCTGCGCCCGGCCATCCTCGAGAGGAGCTGCGCGAATCGCTCTGGCTTGGGGTCGGGGCTATCCACGTAGTAGACGTCGGCGTCGCATAGCCGTATGAGCTCCGCCGCCTCCTCGGCCTCCAGCAAGTTGAGCTTGTGGGAGGCCGTCCATCTGTCTATCAAGTACGGCTCTACAACTACATAGTTTACACACTTCGCGGATTTCAGGATAAGCGGGTAGAGCCTCTCCCGGGCGCTCCGCGACAGAGTCTTGGAGTCCCTGACGCCAAGGGCCTTCAAGGCCTCTCCGTCCCCGGCCACTATGGCGAGGACCATGGGCCCCACGACGGGTCCGCGCCCCGCCTCGTCGATGCCTGCGACAACCACAAATATGGACGTGTCAGGGGTTATATGGACGTGCCCAAGGAGCTGTCTGCCTACCTCCAGATCGTGGAGGAGGGAGGGGTTAGGCACATAGCGTGTAGGAAATGCGGCAAGCGGTTTTTCTCCGTAAAGGACGCCGCGAGACACCTCGCGGCTGTGCACGACGTAAAATTCGCATCCCAATTCTATGAAAAAGTTTAAGTTATAGAAAGCGAAACTCTCGGCGTGATGATACATCCCAAGTGGTACGAACGGCACGTGAGGCATCTCAACGACGCTATCTCAGCCTTTGAGGAGGGCGATCATAGATCTGCTTGCTACAACGCGTACGTGTCCGTGGAGGCGTTGGCGAAGGGGATCCTGGGCTACGACCCGTACGGCCATTTCCAGGACATAAAGAGGTTGCCCGCGCTCGTCAAGGAGATAGCCGGAGTCGAGCCCCCCGAGGACGTGAGAAAATGCGTCGTCTGCCTGGAAAGTCAGGCCTTCGGCGAAAACGGCGAGAGGTGCATAAAATGCGCCGAGCTGATAAGCAACTACCTCTACGTCTTCCTCAAGGCAAGGGAGAGGCAGATCTGGAAGCCCTACTGACATCGCGCGTAGGTCCTCGCCGCATCGAGAACTGCCCTCGGTAGAGCCCGCCCGCGTTTGCACCGCGAGGGGTGGTAGGGCGCGTAGGCTCTCACGGACTCCACGCCGGCGAAGGCGCCGCGGGCGGGCTCGGGCGGCCTGGAGCCCAACGCCCTAGATATGGCGAGCTCCGCCGCCCTCCGAGCGCCACGACGGCCCTTGGTCTCATGATCTCCAACTCCGCCTTCAGCCAAGGCGGGCGGTTAGCGGTCTCCTCTGCGGCCGTCTTGTCGCCCGGCGGCGCGCGCTCGGCCGCCGAGGTTATGTACACACTAATCTCGGTTCCGCCGTCCCCTCGAGACGCCGTAGGGATGGCTGGAGAGGCCCGCCGCGTGTAGAGCCGTGAATAGAAACAGGCTGAGAGATCGCCTGCGGACACCCTGCCGGTCCCCGTGTACGGCAAGCGCCAGGCCTAGCGCCATCGACTCATCCTCGGATCGCCCAGGGAGGGTCCGGCCGCTCCAGTAGGCCGGTCGGCGGATTTAGGCAACGGGGGAACTCCCCCGTAGGCACGAGCCTCGGGCATCTCATGCGCTGGACGAGCGCCCTCAAGAGCTCCTCCATAGAGTCAAGCTTATATAGGGGCCAATAAAGTTCAGCGATGGTCCGCCGTTTTAAGCCGGCCGTTAAGTACAGAAGAGGCACAAGGACCCACGGATGGGGGAGAGTCGGCCAGCACAGGAAGAGCGGCTCGTCGGGCGGCAAGGGCATGGTGGGCTTCCATAAACACAAGTGGTCCTTCGTGATGATACACGCCGAGGAGACCTCAGGCTGGCCGTTCTACGGCAAACACGGCTTCAAGCAGCCCAAAGCGATATCGGTCGCGTGGAGGCCCATCAACGTGGGCAAGCTGGAGGAGCTCTTGGAGGAGATGGAGAGCCGCGGCGCCGCCGTCAAGGAGGGCGAGCGATACGTCGTTGATCTGCCCAAGCTGGGCTACAACAAGCTGTTGGGCGGCGGGAGGGTGTCGAGGCCCTTGATAGTCTACACGCCTGTGGCGACCCGCGACGCCGTCGAGAAGATAGCCAAGGCCGGGGGCGAGGTCCGCATAGTCCACGGAGCCGTCCATAGGTAATGGACTTTCTCGATCCAGTACTGGAACGGCTTATAACGGTCCAGAGGCCCAAGAAGGCGTTGCCTCTGTCCACCCGCCTGATGTGGACGGCGCTGGCGGCCCTTGTCTACATAATAATGACGATTACTCCCCTCTGGGGGATACACAGAACTACGCCGACGGGCGCCGCCGCGTCTATCTTCTACAACCCGCTGGTGTCGACGATATTCGGCACCACCTTCGGGACGTGGGCACAGCTGGGCATAGGCCCCATAGTCGTGGCCGGGATAATTATGGAGATCCTCCAGTTCTCCGAGCTCCTGCCCTTCGACCTCGAGGACAAGAAGGACAGGCTGAGATTCTCGGCCTTCCAGAAGCTCCTGGCTCTGGTCATGGCCGCCGGCGAGGCCGCGGCCACGATAGCCACGGGCACATTCGGCCAGCTGACGCCGCTCGAGGCCTTCGCCGTGTTAGTCCAACTGCTCATAGCCACGCAGATAGTGATCTTGCTGGACGACATGATAGCCAAGGGGTGGGGCTTCGGCGGAAGCGCGATAAATCTGATAATACTCCTCTCGATAACCAGGACGTTCTTCGTGGACCTCTTCTCCTGGAGCATGCCGACGTTCCCCAACGTCAATCCCGCCGACTATCCGGCCATGCAGCTACCGCTGGGCTTCGTGCCGGCTCTAGCCGTCGCCGTGTACAACACGTTGCACGGGGCCTCCCCGGGCCTCCTCGCCCTCTTGTTCAGACAGGTGCCGCCCTCGATATCTCTGCCTGACGTGGTGGGCCTCGCCGCCACGCTGGTCCTCGCATATATATTGGTCTACATAGAGCAGATGCACGTCAACATACCGGCTGCCTACACGCAGTATTGGGGCTTCAGGATAAACATACCTCTGAGGTTCATGTACGTATCCGTCATACCCATAATATTCACCGCCTACTCCCTCATCCTGGCCGAGCAGCTGGTGGCGGGCGTGGCTGCGCTGACCGGCGGCATATCCCCGACGCTCGCCGTGTTGCTCACCGCCATGACTCCCGCCAGAATACTGACCCCCGACTACGTGGTGCTTCACATCCTGCTCTACGTTGCTCTGGCCACCGCGTTCGCGTGGCTGTGGGGACAGATCGGGGGCATCGGCCCCGACGAGTACGCCAAGAGCTTGACCCAATCGGGCCTCCACGTGCCGGGCTTCAGGCAGAGCGAGAGGATCATGGCGCGGGTCCTCAGAAGGCCCATAAACACCCTTATACTGCTCAGCGGGATGATAGCGGGCACGTTGGCCGCTGTCGGCGACATATTCGGCGTATGGGGCTCGGGGATAGGCCTCATACTGCTCATCGAGATAGGCCTGGGCTACTACACGCAGATACTGCAGGAGGGATTGATGGAGGCGTATCCGGGCTTGAAGCGCGTGTTAAGCCAGTAGTATGTCGGCCGCCGGCCGGGATAGACTAGCCAGGAGGCTACGGGACGTGGCCGACGAGCTGGAGGCCGCCGTGGAGGAAAAAGACTGCGAGTCGGCTGAGGAGGCCCTCGACGAGTTGAGAAGCATAATAGACGAGCTGGAGGAGCAAGAGGTATAGCTCTTTTTATATCGGGCAGGTCGCCACGTGGATATCGCCATACCTCACGACGTGTTGGCCGAGGCGCCTGACGACGAGAGCAAGGTCAGGAAGCTGGGCTATATAGCCAGGGGTGCCGCCGTGTTTAGAGCCGAGACGATCGTTATCTACACCTACGGCGAAGGCGTAGACTGGGAGGAGGTGGAGCTGATGAAGCTACTGCTGGAGTACGCGTCTACGCCCCCTCATCTGAGGAGGCGGCTCTTCAAGCTGGACAGAAGGCTGAAGCTCGCCGGCCTCCTGCCTCCGCTGAGGATACCAAGCCACATGCCTCCTAGAGAGCCCTCAGCGGGAGATATCGTGGATGGCGTCGTCGAGAGGTGGGACGGATACTACTCCCTCGTGTATATAGGCGGGGGGAAGTACGCCAAGATCCCCAAGCCGTATCCAATAGGCTCCCGCCTCCTCGTGAGGATCGAGGCCGAGACCAGCCGGCCCGACACGTATAGAGCCGTGGTCGTCAAGAGGCCGCCGGACTACTGGGGCTACAGGGTAGAGGTAAAGCCCTTCAAGCAGCTGGCGGAGGGCTACGACACTGCCATCTATACGGGCAGAGAGGGCAGATCCGTGTGTGAAGGCCTGCCGAGACCCGTAGGCCGCACCCTGGTGGTGTTCGGCGGCCCTAGGGCCGGCGTAGACGAGATAGCGAGGATCGAGGGGATAGAGCTGAAGGGCCTATTTCTAAACTTCATACCGAGGCAAGGCACCGAGACCGTCAGGACAGAGGAGGCTATCTTCGCCGTGTTGGCTCTGCTCAACTACGCAAATATATGTAGCGTAGGGAAGCCCACAAAGGCTGAAAAATAGGTTCGATCCGCCTCCTCACTTCTTCTCCTTCTTGCCCTCAGCCTCGGAGGAAGCCTCTATTCCCAGCTTCTTGGCCTCCTCCTCGGTCGTCATGAACAGGCTAGTCCTCTGCCTTCCGCCCATGCTCCGCAGTAAACTCGCCACTAATAACCTTTTCTGGCCATTGGACGTCGTGCCCCCTCTTGAGCCGGGGTGCCCATGCTCGCCGTAATCCGCCGTCGGCAGATTCACGGAGGCGGTCGAACCGGCCCCCGTGGCCTCCAGCTGGCGGCGAAATCCGCAGGTCGCGGGAGAAGGTCGGACGGCCCTCCTCGACGGCGACCTGTATCGCGCCGTCAACGTCCCGCCTACAGGGCTGTTTTGTCCGATAGACGTATAAGCAACGCCGTTTAGTTGGGCATGCCGCAGAAGCTGAAGTTCTACGACATCAAGGCGAAGCAGGCGTTCGAGACGGACAAGTACGAGACCGTGGAGAAGAACACCGCCCGCGGCCCCATGATATTCGCGGTGGCCACCTCACCCTACACGGGCATCAAGGTCTGGAGGCTGATAGGCAAGAAGAAATAAGGA
>Ga0334722_10001013_pt1 | contig 37460 bp, 44 predicted proteins | sample C3_bottom_MG_FD_207210 | JGI IMG/M metagenome (GOLD analysis project Ga0334722, IMG submission 207210) | Sediment microbial communities from Yellowstone Lake, YNP, Wyoming, USA - C3_bottom | ecosystem: Environmental > Aquatic > Freshwater > Lake > Sediment | place: USA: Wyoming | collected... | reverse complement strand
CTGGAGGGGGAGCACCTTCCAAGGGTTCGGCTGTTCGCCGATTAAAGTGGTACGCGAGCTGGGTTCAGAACGTCGTGAGACAGTTCGGTTTATATCCGGTACGGACGTTAGGAAATTTGAGAAGATCTACCCTTAGTACGAGAGGACCGGGGCGGACGAACCTCTGGTGTATCGATTGTGGCCACCTGCTGCATTGTCGAGTAGCTATGTTCGGAATAGATAAGCGCTGAAAGCATATTAAGCACGAAACTAACTTCAAGATAAGATTTCCCAATGAGGACACTGAAAGAATATCAGTTTGATAGGCGCAAGGTGGAAGCATGGCAACATGTGTAGCTGAAGCGTACTAATAGTCCCATCGCCTTTTTATGTCCTTATCATCAATGTTAATGCTTGCATTAACAGGGGTGATAGGGTAGACTTAACTAGTAATTGGTGTTAATCACCAAATAGTAACGTCAATTTTTTTAAAAACTTGCATCCAAAACGACCGTGTCCAACTTGTTTGGGCATCGAAGTAAGGTTTAGGCTCGCCGATGACTATATGTATCTATGCGAAATGACTTAAGCCTTACTTCGGTGCCCATGGCGCTGGGGAAATACCTGTTCTCATTCCGAACACAGAAGTCAAGCTCAGCAGCGGCGATTATACTGCCACAAGCGGGAAACTAGCACGGTGCCGAATTATATCATAAACCCGCCGAATAGGCGGGTTTTGATTTGCGCTTATTTTTTATTTTGGGGATTTTCTTGCAATAAAGAAGGAGTCCTAATAGGGCTCCTTTTTTCTTTGGTTGGCATATTGACAAAAATATCAAAATACAGTAGTGTATAAGTAATAAAAGCTAAAATAAACAATTAGGAATTTAATAAAAATGTCCGTAGAAAATGAACCAATAGATTCGACTAAAGACGACGAGCATTCTAAAATAGTGGAAGCGCAAATTGCAGACGGCGCGGAGATTGTGGATAGGATCATCGAAGGTACATATGAGGTCCATGACCCAGAAGAAACGCCCGAGGATAAAGAACTTATTGCCGATGAGGTTGAGTTTGAACAAGAAAAGCCAAAAGTTATAGAAGAGGATAGAGAATTGGTTAATGATATTGAGAATAAACAAGGTATTGCCGAACAAAAAGTTGATGCCCAGAGCCCCGAAGTAAGAACTGCAGTTAATAGCGAGGTTAATGAGAGCTCTAGTCAAAAGCCAGGTTTCTTCTCTAAAATACGAAGTATATATAGGCGCTATAAAGAAGATACAGAGAGGGATAAAGATCTGGATATTCTTCGTGCCGGATTTGATCCAAATGTATCTATGTCCGAATTACTTGGAAAAGCGCAAAAAGATATGGATCAACATGAGCAAGATGTTCTATTCACAAGTCTAAGTAAGGACACGAACTCCGATAATTATAGAGCTGCCATGGAACGAATAGCCAAACACAAAGAACAATAATATGTTTGGTATAAAATCTTCGAAATTTACGGAGCTGTGCGGGTGGTATGGCATGATAGCACTTATTTTAGCGTACGCTTTAGTAAGTTTTGGTGTAATCATGGGCAAGGGAATTGAATACCAGTTACTAAATCTAACTGGTAGCGTTGGGTTGCTGATAGACGCAGCGTCGAGAAAAGTTGCTCAACTAGCTATATTAAATATATTTTGGGCGTTGGTTGGTATAGTAGTCTTGATTCACATGATAATTTAAAATTCAAAGTAAATAAAAACGACCAATCTCGCAGATGTGGTCGTTTTTTTGATTGATAATTTTGTCAATCACAGGTGTCATTAATGATAATATACCACAAGCAATATAATTGCAACGGTACATATATAATAAAAAAGTGCTTATGTACATATTGACAAAAAGCATAAGCTATGATAATATCTAAACATACACATATCATGTGTGAGGTAAACGGGGGTTTTCATGTCAGGATATGGCGTGGGGACCTTTTAAATTCTAAAGAGGAGAAATAATTATATGGCAGGAACAAAATTAGGTGGACAAAAAGCAGCTGCTAAAAACTTAGCAAAAGATCCTAGCTTCTACGCAAAGATTGGTGCTAAAGGTGGCCAAAACGGTCATACTGGTGGCTTTGCAGCCAACCCAGAGCTAGCAAGGATTGCTGGTGCTAAAGGTGGCCGAATTAGCCGTCGACCAAAAGTTACAAAAACTGAAGCTTAATTGAATTAACTTCATATAAAAAACGCACGTCAATCGTGCGTTTTTTGTTTGATCTTAATCTCGTAACGCCGCAAAGAGCAGGTCCTGGCTTCGTTAACTTGCCATCTGTGACTGCAAGATGGGCATATGTATACGTACTTTTCGGTTTGTACCCCAGTGGCTTCACATCTTGGGCATTTACTGCGGGCGTGAATCCAATCACGGTAACTGTCGAGGGTAGTTTCAACGATTTGATCGGGGATGATTAAATCATATTCGGGTGCTAATTTTATGGCGTTATCCCAAGCTTGTCTTTCCATGGCTATGAGCTCTATGTCGCGGGCGTAGTTGATATGGCCCAGGAGGGCATGTGATAATTCATGTAATAAAAATATCGATCGGTTTTTGGCGTTATCGTCGTAATAAATTGTGTTATCTGACGATGACCATAGAAAATAATCGCCTAATTTAAAGGAGAATTGGGGGTAATTAACCCTTAATTTTGCTAGCACCGAGACTGTCGAGGGCATAGTAATAACATCCATAAATAACGGCTAATTCTGGGTATTTGGCTTGGACGAATAATGGGCATGGAATATGTGGCGGTAATTTTTCTTTGAGGATATTGTGTAATTGTTTGCCGAATCGGTCGAAATAAGTGCCAATACTGCCACCAATAATGACGACATCGGGTTGCAAAATAGGGATGACGGCCAAGAAGCCACGGCTGATGCGGTCGGCGATTTGATCCCAGGTTCGTTTGCTGGTGATGTCGTGAGCATATTTGCCGTAAGCCTTTAAAATAGCTTGACCAGACGCAAAACTTTCCCATTCGCGGATGACGCCGTCATATTCGATTAAGGCGCGACCAGCCTCGCTGTTGCGTAGACCTGGGTCGATATGGCCTTCGGTTGTGATGCCTGTGCCTATGCCAGTGCTGATAGTTACGTACAGTGACTGTTCGGGAATGGTTTTTAAGAAGCGTGTTTCGGATAAACCGGCCAAGTTAGCGTCGTTTTCGATGAAGATTGGTGTTTTGCCAAGCACGCCCGATAGGGCAGATTTAACATCGAAATTTTTCCAGCCCAAGTTATTGCACCAAACGGCTACGCCATTATCCACAATGCCAGGTATAGCTACAACAATAGCGTCAACAAGTTTACCGGCGTAATTTTCGACAAGCATAGCTCGCAATACTTTTACGTATTCAGCCGGATTTTTGGGAGTAGCAAATTTAATCTGTTGTCCCAAAACGCCATTTTTATCAAAACTGGCTATTAGAGTTTTTGTTCCACCTGTGTCGACTGCGATTATCATACTTTTTAGTTTATCATAACTAACTCTTGGTTGATTTTTATATGAAATAGATGCATAATAATCTTATATCATAAACAGAGGTAGTGTATGAGCGAAATACGACGAACAGAGCAGGGTGGTTCGATTGTAACGTTTATAGTAGTGGGCGCCATATTGGTGCTAGGACTAGTCGGAACGATATATTTCGTTAAAAAACACAGCGAGCAGGCTCGCAAGGATCAGGCAATCGCGGCGTTGGGGCAACAGCAAACCAACCAATCAAATACCGGCAATACATCCACAGGTAACGCCAAAAAAGTGACTGATAATTCGTCTAAGGAGACTAAAAACACCACCAAGAAGTCGACCAGTCTGCCAAAGACAGGAGCCGAACTTTCAATTAGTGAGTTGGTTGGAACGTATCTATTAACCACGGCGACTGTCGGTTACGTGTCGTCACGTCGCTACCTGGCCCGTTCTCTTTGACTTGCGTCTCTATCTGAGGTACAATGTAGGGTAGTCTTGAGGTAATTTTTATATACCTCAGAAATATTAAATTAAGGAAGGAGTCTGAATAAGACTTATGGCAAACAAAGCCACAACAATGGATGAATTGCTCGCTGCCGAAGGCGACAGTGTAAAGCAATTAACACAAGGTGAATCTGTAACTGGAACCGTTCTATCAATTCGTAAACATGAGGTACTTGTAGATCTTGGCGCTCAAGGCGTCGGTCTGGTCCCACGACGTGAAGTCGGCTTTTATCGCAACATGAATGTTGGCGATGAAGTTATGGCAAGTATTGTTGAAACCGAATTAGACAATGGCTACTCATTACTATCTCTCCGCAAAGCGGTCAAGGATCGCGGCTGGGACGAAGTTATGGCAACTATGGAATCAAGCAAAATTATCGAAGTTTCTCCATACGATGCAAACCGTGGTGGTTTGTTGGTGGAATACGACGGTGTCCGCGGATTTTTACCCGTATCACAACTATCAGCTGAACACTACCCACGCGTTGGTGGCAGTGATAAAGACGAAATTCTATCACGCTTAAACGTTCTTATCGGCAAAAAGCTTACTGTTTGTATTTTGGACTGTGATCGCAAAGCTAATAAACTTATCTTTAGCGAAAAAGAAGCTATCAAAGACGGCCTAGTTGCTCGATTTGAAAAACTTGCCATTGGCGACATCGTCAAAGGCGTCGTTACTGGCGTTGTTGACTTTGGTGTATTCGTTAACGTCGAAGGTATCGAAGGTTTGGTCCACATCAGCGAAATCAGCTGGGAGCGCGTCAGCAATCCTGCCGATTACGTAAAAGTTGGCGAAACAATCGACACCAAGATTATTGCTATCGATAAAGACCGTTTGAGTCTAAGTATCAAACAACTAAGCGAAGACCCATGGATGAAAGAAGTCGACCAATTTAAAACTGGCGACAAAGTTGAAGGTACAATTACCCGAATCACTCCATTTGGCGCATTCGTTCAAATCAGCCCAGCAGTCGAAGCTTTGGTCCACGTAAGTGAACTAGGCGGCGGCGACGATGCTGACCCAGAAAAAGTGTTTACACTGAACGAACGCAAGAGTTTTGTAGTTTTGGATATTGAAAAAGATAGCCGCAAAATTTCACTTAGCTTACCTGGTAAAACCAAGAAATAAACGAGAATATTAGCCTATAAGGTTAGAGAAAGGAGTTCGCAGATATGGCCGAGAAAGTTATAACTATTGCCGACTCGATTACTGTGGGCGAACTCGCTGAAAAGCTTAATCTACCCGTAACTAATGTAATTGGTGAACTATTTAAAAACGGAATTGTCGCGACAATTAATCAGCGGATTGATTTTGAGACAGCTACGATTATTGTCGAAGAGCTTGGAATCACTGATGTTGAACTGCAAAAGAAAGCAGCAACAACTTTAAGCGATCGCAAGATTCATAAACTGTCCGATTTAGCGGTCACTCGACCGCCAATCGTGGCAGTTATGGGTCATGTTGACCACGGTAAGACAAGTTTGTTAGATGCAATCTTGAAAACAAAAGTTGTTGATGATGAAGCCGGTGGTATTACGCAGCACATCAGTGCCTACCAGACGGTTCGTAACGGTCGTTCTATTACGCTTTTGGACACGCCTGGACACGAGGCTTTTGCTGCTTTGCGCCAGCACGGTGCAGCCCTAACCGACGTTGTTGTCATTGTAGTGGCGGCTGATGATGGCGTAAAGCCACAGACAATCGAAGCAATTCGATTTGCCAAATTAGCTAATGCAAAAATTGTTGTTGCGATTAATAAGATTGATAAACCAGCTGCCGATGCTGCACGAGTCAAAGCTCAACTGGCCACCGAACACGGCCTCAACCCAGAAGAATGGGGTGGAGACACCGTTATGGTTGAGGTGAGCGCCAAAACCGGTCAAAACATCGACAAGATGCTTGATTTAGTGCTTTTGGTTGCTGACCTTGAAGACCTAAAGGCCGATATTGATACTCCTGCCGAAGGTTTGGTTATTGAATCACACATGGAAGTTGGACGCGGGCCAGTTGTTGGTCTGTTGGTTGAACACGGCATGTTAAGACCAGGCCATTTTTTGGTTGCCGGTACGACGTATGGCAAGGTTCGTACGCTTCTGGACTTTTTAGGTAAAACCCTGAAAGAAGCTGGTCCATCAACCCCAGTTACGGTTACCGGTTTTAAGGAATTACCACAATTTGGTGATACTTTTTCAATTGTCAAAAGCGAAAAAGATGCACGCCATCAAGTTGCGTTAGCTCGTGTTGAACAAGAAAAAAATGCAGCCAGTACAAATATTACTGGTGCCGATTTGTTAAAAATGATGAATCAACAAACCGAATCTCAAGATTTGAATGTTATTGTTAAGGCTGATGTCCAGGGATCACTTACGTCTGTCGTTAACAGTTTGCGAATTATTGATACGCAGGGTGAAATCGCTTTACATATTGTCAGTAGCGGTGTCGGCAATATCAACGAAAATGATATTCGCATGGCACTAGGTAGCAATACTATTATTTATGGATTCAATGTCGATATATCAACGGCTGTCAAACAATTGGCAGTGCGCGATAAAGTTGAAGTTAGACTATTTAAAGTAATTTACAAATTGCTTGATGATGCGCGCACATCAATGGAGGCTTTGTTGGCTCCGGAAGTCGTCGAAACCGAAATCGGCAGCTTGACGATAAAAGGCATATTCAGGACTTCAAATGATGAAGTTATCGCTGGTGGTGAAGTTACAAAAGGTAAAATTGTTGCTGGTGCATTGGCTAGAGTTAAACGCGGCAAAGAACAATTAGCTGAAGTAAAAGTCACCCATGTTCAACGCCAACAACAAGAAGCTAAAGAAGTTTTTGAAGGCGAAATGTGCGGACTAAGTTTGAAAACATCAAAGAAATTGCTGCTCGAAGAGGGCGACAAGCTAGAGCTGTTTACTCGTGAATTAGTCAAGCGCATGTTAAAATAAGGCAAGATTAAACATAGGAAGGACGGGCACATGTTTCAACTAGACGATAAATTCTTAGAAGAAATTGGGCTGAACGCTTTGCCGGAAGAACAAAAAAAGCCTTTTTTGCAGCACATATATGACGAGCTGGAATTGCGAGTCGGGACTAAACTGTCGGACGGCATGAGTGATGAGCAACTTGAAGAATTTGAGTCGATTATTGATCGTAAAGACGACATTATCACCGAGTGGCTGGAAAAGTATGTGCCTGGTTATGTCAACGACGCTGTCTTTATCAAACTGCAAGCGTCGTCTGGGCTTGATGCCAATGATTCAAGTTTGCGCGCCGAGTATGCCGCGACTAAATGGCTTGAAGTAAATCGGTCTGATTATCGTGACGTTGTTGCAGCAGTTTTAGATGATCTAAAAAAAGAAGTTATTGCTAACCGAAATGTGATTTTGGGCGGCGCAGCTATTTAGGCTGATAACCGTTGATAAAATCGCGAGCCGACATAACCCGTCCGCTTGGCGCAATTAATTCATCGATTGATAAAAACTTGCCGTCTAGACACAAAATATCTAGCGGTGTCTTTTGTCCGTCAGAAACGTGTGATTTTGTAATAATGATGTCGTGCCCAAGTATATTTAGCTTGGTTTTTGGAAAACCTAAATGCGCACGGACTAGTCGCTCGGCGGCGTCAGCTGTTGTTTCGGTCGGTTTCAGTGTTGCATCGGCTTTGCTGAGCAGACTGCAATACACAGCCTTGCTGTCGTCTTGAGGGGTTGGTTGAAGTGTGCCATCGAGAATGCTTGGCAAAAGGCTTAATAACGTGGTAGCACCGGCGCCAGCGAGTGTTTTGTAAAGATCCATGCGAGTTTCGCTGCCCGATAAATCGTGGGTTATTTGGCCATAAACTGGTCCGTTATCCATGCCGGCTGCTAATTTCATTATCGATACGCCGGTGGATTTGTCACCGTTTTCGATAGCCGTTTCAATAGGCGTTGAGCCACGGTATATTGGCAAAAGCGATGGATGAATGTTGATTATACCTGGTGTAAACAAGTTGATTGTTGATCCAGGTATGATTTTTCCAAAACTGGCTAGAACGCCGGCAACGTCGGGGCCTAGCGCTCGAACATCATCATTTATATCAGCTACCTTAACGGGCTGCCAGACTGTGATGTTGTGATTCAGGGCAAGAATTTTGACATCAGGCGCTGTCAGCGCTTGGCCACGGCCACGTTTGCTGTCGGGTTTAGTGACGACGGCCTTGACGGTATATCCGGCTTCTATCAGGCCTTGAAGGGCGACAACACTAAATTCGTCAGTCCCAAAGAATACTATTGTCTTTGACTTTTGCATAATCTAAAGGTTGTAGCTCGCCTTCCTGGTCGAGAGTGTAAAATGCATCTTGTTCGTCACGAATATGGTCAATAAAGACGATACCGTTTGTGTGATCAACTTCGTGTTGAATCACGCGTGCTAAAAAACCATCGGCCTTGAACCTAACTTCATTACCATCGATGTCGAGCGCTTTAACGCGAATCTTGTCATAACGGGGGACTTTGCCGTAAACACCTGGCACACTAAGGCAACCTTCGTAATCTTTAGTCACTTCGCCGTCATATTTTACAATTTCGGGATTAAGCAGAGCGGTAAATTCACGCACAGCCTTGTCATCAAGGTCGCTTCGAACAATCACAACTCTTTTTAGTTGGCCGATTTGTACTGCCGAAAGGGCGGCACTGATTTCGTGGGGGCGTGAATCTTCCCAGTCTAGGGCGACCGACGTCATATCCGAAACCAACTTTAAAATATCGGGCGTCGCTATGTTGACCCGAACTGATCTTTGACGTAAACGTGAGTCAGGAAGGGATATGATATCTTCTTTTTTCATTCAGTCTACATTATACCAGTGGTCGTTAGAGCAAGCTAGTCGGATCGAGTTCGAACTGCCAATGGGTTGGCGGAATCAGACGTAGTGCATCAATTAAATATTCGCGTTTTGGACTTTTTAAGACTAATTGCCAGCGATATGTGTCGCGTTGTCGTTCGTAAAAAGCCGGGGTTGGTCCTAAGATTTGAACTTCTTTATTAATTTTATTACGCAAATCTTTGGCTAATAACTGGGAATTTTTAATGGCTGCGGCTTCGGTTTTGTATATACAAGTTAATTTGAGTAGGTGAGTAAAAGGTGGGAATGAACCACGTTGACGTTCAGAAAGTGTGTGTGCGTAAAATGATTCGTAGTCTTGGGACAGTCCGTTTACGATAGCGGGGTGAGTTGGCTGATAGGTTTGCACGATAACTTGAGTTTGGTGTTCGTTACGTCCAACACGGCCAACAACTTGGGCGAGTAGCTGAAACGTCCGCTCATTGGTGCTAAAATCCGGCAGCGCCAAACCGGCATCGGCTTGAATGACACCGACAGTTCTTAGGTGTGGTAAATCCAGGCCTTTGGCGATTGTTTGAGTGCCGATAATAATGTTAATCTCGCCGCTGTACAGGTCATGGTAACGGGCGTTTATCGCCTCGTCAATTGCGTTGTCGGCGTCGAACCTGGCAATGTTAGACTTGGGGAATAGTTTTCGTAGTTCGGATTCGATTAATTTTGTTCCGATGCCTTTGTGAATAATATTTGTGCTACCGCAGGTTGGGCACGAAGTCGGCACTTCCGCGGTGAATCCGCAAATATGGCAGCGGAGATGATGGTTGTCGCTATGAAGAGTTAATGGCAAGAAGCATTTTGGACAACTTGCCATCCAGCCACAATTTTCGCATAAGGTCGTGCTGGTGCTGCCACGACGATTATGGAACACCAGTACTTGTTTGCCGATTTGGAGCGTTTCAGCCATCTGTTCGATTAATTGATTTGATAGAAAACGATGATTTTTAAAATTGGTGCGTTTGGTCATGTCAACCAACTTAACCGACGGCGCAATACTACCGATACGAGCAAGTTTGGTTAAAGCAAGCACTGGGCGGTCGGACTTATCGGCTAAGTAGCGATCAATAACGCTTGGGGTGGCACTGCCAAAAATAACCTTTGCTTTATGGGCGCGACCGAGCATGGTTGCGACGCGCAGGGCAGAATATTTTGGGGTTTGTTCTTGTTTAAAACTTGGCTCGTGAGCCTCGTCAATAATAATTACCCCGATATTATTCAGGGGCATGAATAGGGCGGATCGGGGACCGATAACAACTCGTGGTTCGGTGCTATTTAACGCTTCAGCCCAGACGATATGTCGAGATGATTCGGACATTTTTGAGTGAGTGACTAGCAGGTTATTAAAGTGGTTAGAAAACTCAGAAATTAACTGGGGCGTTAGGGCAATTTCGGGAACAAGAATTATAGCCGATTCTCCGCTAGTAACAGCGGTTTTTGCGAGATTTATATATATTTCTGTCTTGCCCGATCCGGTAACTCCTTGTAGTAAAAACGTTCCGGAATCATGTACAGACAGTGCCTTCAAGGCGTCAGCTTGTTCCTTATTGAACACAATATTTGTTCGGTCTCGTTTGGTAATTTGTGTTTGGTTTGACTGGGGTCGGCGCTTCTTTTGTAAGCCTCTTGGCAGTATTGTTTGTAGAACATTAGCAAGGTGGGCGACGTAATATTTAGACATCCACAAGGCCGTTTCGACTAGTTGATGGGGAATAGGAGTTTGCTCGACGACAGACGTTACGGGCTTAGTTTTATAAGACGGCTGTTTAACTGATCGCAACACTACTCCAATCATCTGTTTTTTGCCGACCTCGATTGAGACTATCTGCCCAACCGGTAGCATTTGTTCAGATGAATACGTAAAGAACGCACTGTCTGTGCGGACAATTTGATTTGGCGCCACCTCGTAGTAGTGCATAAGTACTAGTATACTGCTAAACTGGTCTTATGTATTTCGAAAACCGTGAACAGGCTGGGCAACTTTTAGCGGCTGAACTAGTAGAGAAGTATCGCTATGAGGATTGCGCGGTAGTTGCGTTAAGCGATGGCGCTGTTTTGGTTGGCGAGCAAATTGCCAAGGCGCTGCACTGTATTTTGACGATGCTTTTAATCGAAGAAATCGAAATTCCTGGCGAGAACATGAGTTTTGGTGGTGTTTCGCAAAACGGCGGGTTTACCTATAATGGCATGTTTTCGGCTGGTGAAATGGAAGAATATGTTAGCGAATATCATGGATATTTAGACCAACAAAAACAACAAGCATTCGAGAGAATAAACCGGCTACTAGGTGATGGTGGACTAATAAATAACGAAATGTTAAGGGATAGAGTTGTTATTTTAGTCGCTGATGGGCTAGACACGGGTGCGTCATTGGATGTGGCTGTCGAATTTTTGAAACCGATTCGCATTAAGCGTCTGGTTGTGGCGACGCCGATATCTACGGTGCAGGCTGTCGACAAATTGCACATTTTAGCTGATGAACTGCACGTATTAGATGTAAAAGCTAATTTTTTGGGCACGGACCACTATTACAATCAGAACACAATACCGTCACATGAAGATACAATTGCTAAGATAAATCAGATTGTTTTGAACTGGCATTAATAAAATCGTTGCGTAGCGTTGTAATATTGTGCTACGATAGTGATTAAGCAAATGAGACAGTAAGTGTGTAAGGGAGATTATGTTAGACGTTTTTATCACATCCAGAGTGCGACGAAAAATTGTTGTGGTGTATGCCAAATATCCTGATTTCCGTACTCATGTCCGCGGTCTGGCTAAACTTATCAAAGAAGATCCAGGCAATATCCAACGTGAGTTAAAACGTTTGGAGAAAGTTGGCTTTTTGACTAGCGAAAAACAGGGAAACACCAAGATTTACTCGACAAACAAGCAGTTTCCAATTTTTAAAGAATTACAGGGAATTGTTATCAAGTCGCAGCAACAAGCTGGTCGCCCTAAGCGTTCATCGTCTGACTTCTAGAAATGTCACTGTTTGATAAAATTCTTGCCGCCAGGGGCCTAAGCGCCGAATCAAGGGCGGCTTTTCTTTTGCCTGATTATTCCAATTTGATCGATCCGTTTTTGTTACCAGATATGAATATGGCCGTGGAACGATTAGTCGTAGCCTACGACAAGCAAGAGCGAATCACAATCTATGGCGATTATGATATCGATGGCCTGACTGCAACAGCGGTACTGATGGACGCGTTTGATAGCTTTGGGTTTAAAAATGTCGACGTTTTTATCCCAAATCGATTCATTGAAGGATATGGGCTGACGATCGACGCAGTCGAACAGATTGTGGCTGGCGGAGCGCAATTAATTATTACCGTTGACTGTGGTAGTCAAAGTGAAAAAGAAATTATCAGGGCTAATGAATTGGGCGTTGACGTAATTGTGACCGATCACCATGAAGTTGCAGACGTTCAGCCACCAGCGGTGGCAGTGGTTAATCCGAAACGCTCTGACAATTCTTATCCATTTAGCGACTTTGCGGGCGTAGGCGTTGTTTTCAAGCTGGTCCAAGCTCTGCAAACTAAGCTTAATGGGTTACCAATCGGTCAAGAAAAATGGCTGTTGGATTTGGTTGCGTTAGGAACGGTTTGCGATGTCGTGCCGCTTATCGGCGAAAACCGAACCAATGTGTATTGGGGGCTAAAGGTTCTAAAACAAGCAAAACGTCAGGGTTTAAAGGCATTAATGGCGGTTGCGCGCATCGAGCCTAAATTACTAAACGCTAGGTCACTTGGTTTTGGTTTAGGCCCAAGGATGAATGCGGCTGGACGCCTAGAGACGGCGCAGCATGCTTTGGAAATGTTAGTTACCGATAATCCTGAAATTGCATTTGAAAAAGCCCAATACCTGGACGAATTAAATGTATCTAGGCGAACAGACCAAGATAAGATTTTGAAAGAGGCTATTGTTCAAGCCGAAGGTTATAACCACGATTCTGTTTTGGTTGTAAGTAGCCCAAGTTGGAACCATGGGATTGTCGGCATAGTGGCGTCAAAACTATTGGAAAAATATAAAAAACCGGTATTTGTATTACAAGAAATGGGTGATGAGTCAAAGGGTTCGGCACGTAGTTTTGGTGATTTTAGTGCTGCCTCTGCTATTCATGCTAGTCAAGATTTGATTACAAAAGGTGGTGGGCATAAACTAGCTGCTGGCGTGACAATGCCGACGAAAAATATCGCTGCTTTTAGACAAAGAATTAATGAATTTTATAAAAACCAGAAGTTAATAAATCAAAAATCGTTACTATTGCCAAAAGCTGACGCGTCAGCTGAACTGGGCGAAGTGACCGAAGAATTAGTTGACCTGATTAGTCAATTAGAACCATTTGGATACGGCAATACTCAGCCGGTAATCAAAGCTGACGATTTGTTGGTCATTGATGTGCGCAAAATGGGTACCGATGCTCAGCATTTGAAATTAGCATTAAAAGATGGCAACGGTAAAGTAATGCAGTTTTTGGCGTTTAACGCTCACGAATCTTTGATGGTTGAAATTGGCGCGCGTATATCTGTTTGGTTTCATCCAAATATCAACGAGTGGCAGGGCAGGCGTTCGGTTGAGGGCCAATTGTTACATTTAGAAAAATCAGATTAGTCCTAGTGTTGCGCATTATCAATCTCTCTGTTACAATACCTCTATATGGTACAAGTAATACGTAAAGATGAACGAGAAGCAAACGAGAACCTGATTCGTCGATTTAATCGCAAGGTTTTGCAAAGTGGCGTGCTTGCAGAAGCAAAGGCTGCTATGCGATTTGAAAAGCCAATTTCTAAGCCAGAGCGACGCGCTAGTGCGATTGTTCGCAAAGCACGAAAGGCCGACAAGTTAGATAAAACTCGCATGGGACTTCGTTAAAAAGTGGCCCTAAAGCAACAAATTGATAACGATTTAAAAGCCGCCTTATTAGGCGGTAATCGTTTTGCTGGCGAAGTTATGCGCAGTATCAAAGCCGTGATTTTAAATGAAGAAGTCGCTCAAGGCAAACGCGACGAAGGTTTGGACGATGCAACCATCGAACAACTAATCGCTCGCGAAGTTAAAAAGCGAAATGAAAGCGCCGAAATATATGATGGTGCTGGGCGACCGGAACTAGCCGAAAACGAACGTGCCGAAGCTAAAATTATGGCAAATTATTTGCCAAAACAATTATCTGAAGACGACATAAACGCAGTCGTTGTTCGCATAATCGGTGAAATGGGCGTCACTAGCCCAGCCGCTTTCGGACAAGTAATTGGTGCTGTCAAAAAAGAACTTGGCAATACAGCCGACGGTGCTGTTATAGCAAAAATCGTCAAAAATGCGCTAAACTAAAAACAAAAGGGGATAGTTCAAATGATTTTATTCTTTGGCCCGGCAGGTGCTGGTAAAAGCGTCCAGGGGCAGTTTTTGGCGGCTCGACAGGGCTGGCGATGGCTTTCGGCCGGACAATTATTGCGTGACACTCGCGATATGGAAGTATTGAAAGCGCAACAAGAGGGCAAATTGGTTACTTCCGAAAAAGTTGAACAAATTATTGGCGATGCACTAGCTCGTGCGACAGATATCGATCAAGTCGTACTTGATGGCTTTCCTCGACAGTTAGACCAGGCTAAATGGCTAGTCGATAGCAGGCCTCAACACGGTCGCTCAATCGGCTTGGCTGTTGTTTTGGAAGTCCCACGTGCTGAACTTATGAAGCGACTTCATTTACGTGGACGCGTTGACGATACGCCCGAGGCAATTGATGATCGTTTGCGTATTTATCGCCAAGAAATATATCCAATATTGAATTATTTTACCGAACAAGGAATTAACATCGTGCATATCGAAGGCGCGGGTACTCCCGGTCAAGTGCATGACAAAGTTATGGAAGAGCTGGCTGCGCGCAAGCTTGTATAAATATCATGATTCAGCCTATCAAAACTCCCGAAGAAATTAACGCAATGCGTGAAGGTGGCAAAATTCTTGCTACTATCTTTGATGGTCTAAAAAAGCGCGTTGTCGTTGGTATGAGTGAAATGGAAGCTAACGACTGGGTAGCAAGTGAAATTAAATCACGTGGTGCCGAGGCGACCTATTTAACATCTGAAGTTAATTTCCCGAACGTTATTTGTGTATCGACCAATGACCAGTTGGTACATAGCGTTCCAACTGATTATCGATTTGAAAAAGGTGACGTTGTTAGTTTTGATTTAGTGATTACGTACAAAGGTATGAAGACCGACAGCGCGTTTACGATGGTTGTAGGCGAAGAACCAAAAGGCGTCAAAAAACACCTGCTAAGTTACACTGAACGTAGCTTGTACGCTGGAATTGATGCCATCAAAGGCCCGGTTTATACTGGCGATATTGGTTCAGCGGTTGAAAAAGTTTTAAATGAAGGCAAACTAGGAATTATTAGAGATCTAGTCGGACACGGCATTGGGCATAATATGCAGGAAGCGCCTGAAGTTGCCAATTATGGCCGAGCTGGCAGCGGCGTATTATTACACCCTGGTGATACCATCGCGATTGAACCGATGGCGACGTTAGGTGGTGAAGCTATAAAAACCGAAGACGATGGTTGGACAATCAGCACTCGCGACGGTAGTCTAGCAGCTCACTTTGAACACACTGTGCTTATTACTGAAAACGGTGCCGAAATTTTAACTAAGCTTTAAAAGTGTTTTAACGCGGCGACCGATGGCTTCGGACGGTTCGATAACTGTGGCGCGACCATGCGCCAGATTGACAACCGCATCTTTAATCCAGTGGTAATGAGTGCATCCGAGCACGATGACGTCGGCTCCATTATCACAGGCATCATTTATGATTTGGCTGATTAAGTGATAGTTAATCTGGTTTTCTTCAATCATTTGCGCCCACGTTTTGCAATCGGGCTCGATTATATTTAGGCCGGTACCAAACTTTTGGACCAATTGATGGTATTTATCGCTGGCAAGCGTTGCTGGCGTGGCGCAGACGGCAATCGTGTGTGTATTTGTTTGGTCGGCAGCAGCTTTTATCATCGGTTCGATGCCGATAAATTTTTGATGTGGATAATTAGATCGAAGGTTGTCGATTGCTAGTGCGGTAGCGGTGTTGCACGCCAAGATAATAATGTCGCAATCGGCTACCAGTAAAGGCTGAATGGCAGTATCAGTTAGTGATATAACTTCACTGGCTGTTCTATTGCCATAGGGGATATGGGCGCGATCATTTACGGTTATTATTTCGGCATTTGGAAAGGTAGATTGCAAAGACGCTGCAATTGCTTCGCCGCCGATGCCACTATCAAATACGCCAAGTTTCATATACCCATTTTAGCTTGTTGTTGACGCTAGGCAAAATGTCACATAAGCGATATACTTTATGCATATGCAAGAAGCATCTTCTAAGTACGCAGTCGGAATCGATATTGGTACAACGACCGTTCGTTGTGTAGTAGGGCACATCGATGGAACCACGGGTGTTCCAACGATTGTTGGTGTCGGCGTAGCTCCAAATAGTGGCATGCGCAAAGGTACAGTAGTTAACTTGACTGGTCCGGCTCAGGCGATTGATATCGCGTTGGGTGAAGCTGAAAGAATGAGTGGTTATCAAGTCGATGCGGCAACGATTAGTATCAATGGTTCACATATTTTAAGTACTCACGCTGACGGCATGATTGCAGTTGGTAGTGCCAATCACGAAATTACAGACGAAGATTTAATGCGCATCGAAGAAGTCGCCACGCTAGGCAAAGTGCCAGCAAATCGCGAGATTCTTGAGGTTATTCCTCACGCCTATAAACTTGACGGTCAAGACAACATCAAAAGCCCAATCGGTATGACTGGTACGCGCCTAGAAATTGATGCTCATGTTGTATCAGTTTTATCGCCACATCTTTCGAATTTACAAAAAGCCTGCGAATCTGCCAAAGTAGCGCCACGCTCAATCATTGTCGCTGGTGTCGCAGCTGCCAGAGCAGTTTTGACAGAAGCGCAAATCGAAAATGGCGTAGCCTTAATCGATATTGGTGGCGCCACAGCTAACGTTGCTATTTATGAAGAAGGCGATTTGCAATTTACTGCCGTTATACCTATTGGTGGCGTAAATATTACCAACGATTTAGCAATTGGTTTAAAGACTGATCCTGAAATAGCCGAAAAGCTTAAACTTGAGCATGCAACGGCCGTACCGCGCCATGATTCGTCCGGAATTAGCCTGAAACATAACGGCGAAATACATAGTTTCAACACATCCGAAATTGATGAAATTGTCGAAGCCAGATTAGAAGAAATTTTTGAGGCAATCAATCGAGAATTAAAGCGTGCTGGTCGTGCCGGCAAATTGCCTAGCGGCGCTGTGTTAACTGGCGGCACCGCTAAACTAAAAGGTTTAGCCGATTATGCCAAAGAATCATTAGGCCTAGCTGCTCGTGTTGGAGTAACTTCAGGCTATGGTGGTGTCGCTGACAATATAGATCAACCGCAATTTGCTACCGTTTTGGGGCTTATGTTGATTGATGCCGAAGCTGGCGGCGCTATCAAGCGCGGCAACAAGCAAAAAGGCAAAAATGTACTATCGCACGGAATTGGCGTGATATCAAAACTACTAGGCAGCTTCCGAGCATAGTGTTTTTTTACCCAAGTGTTATACTAGATAATGAATAAGAGTATTGGAGATAATTAAAGACATGCCTGAAGTAAAACCAAGCGATATACAAACTTTTGCGAGTATAAAAGTAGTTGGCGTCGGCGGAGCTGGCGGCTCGGCTGTTAACCGAATGAAAGATGCCGGATTAACCGGTGTCCAATTTATTGCTATGAACACGGATGCGCAAGCATTACACAACAGCAAAGCTGATGTAAAGTTACATTTGGGTAGCAATACTACCGGTGGACTTGGTGCTGGTGCTGATCCTACGACTGGTGAGGCCGCCGCTAATGAATCGCGCGATCAAATTCGTGAAGCCTTGACTGGCGCTGACATGGTTTTCGTTACAATCGGTGCCGGTGGTGGTACGGGCAGTGGCGCAGGCTACATTGTTGCCGAAATCGCTCGCGAATTAGGCATTTTAGTTGTTGGTGTTGCGACAAAGCCGTTCAGTTTTGAAGGCGAAAAACGCCGCAAAAACGCCGAATGGGCAATTTCTCAATTGGGTCGCCAAGTCGACACGTTGATTACTATTCCAAACGACAGACTACTTCAGACGATTGATCGTCGTACGCCATTACTCGAAACTTTCAAGATTGCCGATGACGTTCTGCGCCAAGGCGTTCAGGGAATCTCAGAGCTTATAACTGAACATGGTTTGATCAACTTGGACTTTGCCGACGTCAAAGCCATCATGAGCAATGCCGGATCAGCCCTTATGGGTATCGGCCGCGCAAGTGGCGACAACAGGGCAGCCCAAGCTGCACAACAAGCCATCGAATCACCACTCATCGAAGTATCAATCGATGGCGCCAAGGGCGTATTGTTCAATGTCACCGGTGGTTACGATATGAGTATGAGTGAAATTCAAGAAGCTGCCGAGATTATCACCAGCGCTGTATCACCTGATGCTAATATCATCTTTGGTGCAACATTAAAGGCCGATTTGGATGACGAATTAATTATTACGGTTATTGCAACTGGTTTTGATTCGGCATATTTTCACCAAAAACCTACAACTACCGACGAAACTCCGGCAAAAAATGCCGACGTACAACTAACAGACGAAACTGTCGGTAATATCGACTTGAATCTTGATCACTCTGAATCAGCAACTATCTTTGCCGAAGAAGAATCTGGCAATATTTGGAACCAACCCGCAGAAGATGACGAAAAGTCAGATATTCCTGCATTCTTGCGCCGTCGCAAAAAGAACAAAAAATCAGACGACAAGGATAAGTAGATCATAATGGCCAAATACAACATTGGTGACAGCCGAGTAATCGAATCGCGCGAGGTCAGCGATGGTATTACGATTCGACGTCGCCGTGAATCTCCGGACGGCAAACGGTTTACGACGTACGAACGAGTTGAAAAACCTAACCTAGCGGTTATCAAAAAAAGTGGCGATCGCGAATTATTTGATCGCGATAAGTTATCGATTGCAATCAAACGTTCAGTAGGAAAATTTTTCGCGTCCGAAGTCGAAGTTGAAGAAATGATTTCTGAAATCGAAGACGCATTGTATGCGATAGGCGAAAATGAAATTACTTCAAAGCAAATTGGTGACAAAGTTTTGGACGAACTAGCTAAACGCAACGAAGTCGCATATGTTCGTTTTGCAAGTGTCTATCACAAGTTTAAAACTCTTGATGACTTCGTTAAATTACTTGAACAACGTCGTGGGCAAAAGAACGAATAGGTGGGATTATGCGCGTAGTAGTGATTTATAAAGACAACACGGATTATACTCGAACAGTACTAGATTATCTGCATGATTTTGAGCGTCAAACCGGCCACGAATTAGAAACACTCGATCCCGATACGGCCGGCGGTACTCAGTTTTGTAGTACCTATGATATTGTTGATTATCCGACGATTATAGCAATCAGCGATGCTAGCGTTCTACAAAATTCTTGGCGCGGATTACCGCTACCGACAATTAGTGAGTTAAGTTATTATGTTCAACAAAATAATTAATTTTTTTACGCATAAAGAACAAAAACTGCGGCGCAATCGCTGGATGTTTGTGATTATTCTGGTTACGGCTTTATTGGGATTACTGGCGGCGTTTGTACTTTCGATTGACGCCTTCGAACTTTTGAAAAACCCCAACGCACAACTTAGTTGCAGTATCAACGCAATCATCAACTGTGCGACTGTGGCTAAAACTTCATACGCAACGCTTTTGGGATTCCCAAATAGCTATATCGGCATGATGGTCGAACCCGTTTTTGTCGTTGTGGCAATCGCTGGTTTGTACGGTGTAAAATTCCCGCGTCAATTTATGTTTGTGGTCCAAGCTTTGGCATTCTTCTCGCTAGTGTTCGCGTTCTATTTGTTTCATGTCAGTGTAATTATCATTCAAGCGTTATGTCCATGGTGTTTACTGGTCGACGTTTCGACAATCGTCATGTTCTTTGCACTGACTCGTTATAACGTAATCGAAGACAACTTATATCTATCGAAAAAAATCGCGGACAGCGCCAAATCATTTATTCAAAAAGATTATGACAAATTGGCAGCGGTACTGCTGATTGTTGTTGGCATAGCCATAATTGTCGTTAAATTCGGCAATGGCTTGTTCGCATAATCAGTTAACCCTTGCAACTACTAGAGTATCTGACTATAATAACCACCAGAGCATCTCAGCAATGGGTTAGTGGCTATCAACCACGAACGCTCAAACGACAGTCGACTCGTCAGATCGAAAAACTAAGCGCTAGAAAGAATCTCTTTTTAGAAACTGGATGGTACCGTCCGCCGAAGCTTTATGCAAAGGTGGATTCCAGTGACTAAATAGGGATTTTTTGTTTGGAAAGGAAAAACCCGTGCCCCATACGACCAATGATTTTACCATCAACGTTACGCAGGCCGACGATGTCGAGCCGATTGCTCGTATGATTATGCAATCTTGGTTAGAAACCTATGTTAATGCAGATTATGGCATATCAGAAGCGTGGGTGCGTCAACGCTATGAAGCCAGGCTGAAGCCAGAAGCAATAAAAGAAAAGCAGCAAAAACTTGAGGAGAACATAGATAACCCTAACTTTGGTTCATTCGTAGCAAAAGATAAAAGCGGCAAAATAATGGGGATGACGGCGCCTTATCGCGATAAGGACGGCAAACAACAACTCGGGTCTCTTTATGTCGTTAAGGAATATCACGGTAAGGGTGTGGCGGGTGAGCTTATGAAAAAAGTAATTGAGTGGTCCAACCCAACAGAGCCGATTTATCTTGGCGTCGCTACCTTTAACGAGAGGGCTAAGGCTTTTTATAGAAAATGGGGGTTCAGTGAAATCCCGGGTTCTGAAAGAATGCACGATGATATGATTCCCGAAATAGTAATGATCAAAAAAGGAGAACAGCGATGAAATTTAAAGCCAATACCCGCCGACGAGCAATCGAATACGAAAAAGATTTGGTAGTTCAGTGGAAAAAGAATAAGACTTTTGAGAAGTCGGTCGAAATGCGATCAATCGATAATTCGTACGTTTTTTATGATGGTCCTCCATTTATTACAGGGGTACCACACCATGGAACGTTGTTGAGCAGTATCGTCAAAGACGCTGTGCCTCGTTATCAAACGATGAAAGGTAAGCGCGTCGAACGCGTTTGGGGTTGGGATTGTCACGGATTGCCAGCTGAAAACTTTGTCGAGAAAAAACTTGGCATCACTGACCGACATGACATTGGTACTAAAATTAGTCTAGCTGAATACATTACAACTGCTCGCGAGAGTATGGTGGCAACGAGCGATTTGTGGGAAGACACAATTAATCGAATTGGTCGCTGGGTAGACTTTAAGGGTGCCTACAAAACGATGGATAAACCGTACATGGAATCGGTTTGGTGGGCTTTCAAGCAGCTGTACGAAAAAGGCAAAATTTACGAAGGCGAACGCGTGTTAATGTATGACACCAAATGGGCGACACCACTTTCAAAAGCTGAAGTCACGATGGATGCCGGGGCGTACGTCGAAGTCACCGACCCAAGCGTTTATGTAAAATTTAAACTAGTTGGCGAAGATGTTACTTTGCTGGCTTGGACGACAACACCATGGACACTGCCCGGCAATACAGCCTTGGCTATCAATAAAGATATAACCTACGCTGAAGTTGAGATTGATGGTGAGCGTTTTGTGTTGGCGGCTGATGTACTGGACACAGTGCTGACGGACGTAAAACATAACGTTTTGAACTATAAAGTTATTCGTAAATTAAAAGGCAAAGACCTAATTGGCAAATCGTACGAACCACTATTTGGTGACCGCGGCGAAGGTGCTCACAAAATTTGGTCGGCAGAATACGTAACGACCGAATCAGGTACTGGCATCGTTCATATCGCGCCAGCTTATGGCGAAGAAGACTTTGTGTTGGCCGCTGAAAAGAAAATTCCCGTTGTTCACGTATTGGATGAATACGGCATATATACCGAGACCGAATGGAAGGGCAGCGAGATTTGGGATGTCAATAAAACTATCGCCAAAACTTTGCATGAACGCGGCATTGTCTGGAAGATTGATTATATTCGTCATGAATATCCTCACAATCCACGTACCGGCAACCGTTTGATATATCGTGCACACCCAAGTTGGTTTATGGATATCGACAGTCAACGCACGCAAATGTTGGTTGAAAATACCGAACATATCAATTGGTTTCCAGATCACATCAAACATGGACGTTTTGAAAAGACTGTTGAAACCGCACCTGACTGGAATTTGTCGCGCGATCGTTTTTGGGCAACGGCTATGCCAGTTTGGAAGGGAATTGATAAGGACGGTAAAGAATTAGTTAAAGTTGTCGGCAGTTATGCCGAACTGAAAGAACTAAGTGGCGTTGAATTAGAAGATTATCATCGACCATGGGTTGATGATATTACCTTTGAAATTGATGGGGTCAAATATACACGTATCGACAAAGTTATGGATTGTTGGTTTGAAAGTGGCAGTATGCCATTTGCGCAATTTCATTATCCATTCGAAAATGTCGAAAAGTTTGAACGTAATTTCCCAGGCGACTTTATCGTCGAATACGTGGGCCAGGTTCGTGCTTGGTTTTACTATGTTCATGCCGTAAACGTTGGTCTGTTCGGTCATAACGCCTATAAAAACGTGATTGTTACTGGCAACGTGGCTGGTAACGACGGACGTAAAATGAGCAAAAGTTACGGCAATTTTACTGATCCAAATGTCTTGATGGACAAATTTAGTGCTGACAGTTTGCGATTTTTGTTGTTGTCTAGTCCGCTACTTAGTGGCGAAGATTTTGCCTTGCAAGACAAAGAAGTTGGTGACGTAGCCCGCAAACTTTCAATGGTTTGGAATATGTATGACTTTTTCACTATGTATGCCGAAGTCGATAAATGGGAGTTTAAGGGCGATTTGAGCGATCCATCGGAATCACTAAATAATCAATTAGACCAATGGGTCATCAGTCGCGTTCACCAATTGACGGCTGAAGTCGAAAGGTGCATGGATGCATATGATATTCCGAATGCCATGAAGCCGATTTTGCCGTTTATCGAAGATGCCAGCAACTGGTATGTTCGTCGCAGTCGCCGTCGTTTTTGGAAAACTGGTGACGACGCTGACAAAAACAATGCGTATCGAACTTTACATTACGTATTAGTTCAACTCAGTATGGTGATGGCTCCATTCACGCCGTTTTTGGCAGAGGAATTGTATCAAAAACTTACTGGCGGCGAGAGTGTTCACTTGCTTGATTGGCCTAAGGTCGGCCACATGAACGAACTATTAGTAAATGATATGGAAATCGTTCGTGATTATGTTAACCAAGGTCTAAGCATTCGCGCTAAAGAGCATCAAAAAGTTCGCCAGCCACTAGCTAGCGTTACGGTGCCAGCCCTGGGTAAATTCGTAGATTTTGCCGATATTTTGACCGAAGAATTGAACGTGAAAACAGTTAAATTAGGTGACGAATTTGCGCTTGATTTGGTAATTACCCCAGAGCTGAAGAGTGAGGGAATCGCCAGGGAGGTGATTAGATGTATTCAAGCTGCTCGTAAAGACGCCGGCCTAAATATAGACGATAGAATCGAGCTGGTATTAGATACTGATGACGTTGAACTAAAACAGGCGATTGTTAATAACAAGAAGGTTATCGCCGACGAAACACTTGCGACCGATCTAGCCGACAAAGGAACAAAATCATTCGTTGTTTCAGTAAAAATTGATGGTATTGATTTGACCGTGTCACTTCAAAAAGCGTAATTACATAATTCTAGTGTGTTAATATGAAAACATAAACAAAAAGGAGTAGTTGAAATGGATCCAAATACTGAGCTTAATAGCACACCAATGCCCGAGCAACCTACCAATCAGTACGGACCGCAATTATCGCCAGCTACTGAGCCTATTCAACCCACTAGTCAAACTGCTGTCGTAAAACCAGTCAAACACAATAAGATTTTAATAATAGCTTTGGTAGCTATCTTGATGTTTATTGCGCTTGGGTTAGTGGCGCGTTGGGTTACCTTGTCTGCGAATCGTAAAATTGTTGCGATTACTAGGACCACCAGTGCTCAGTCGGATGCTTACAAAGCAAAATTAGTCGCAGAACTATATGACGCGGAAAATGAAATCTACCCGGCAACAACTCAAGTATTTTATGTAGATCTCTTTGGGTCAAAATTAAAAACCGACATAATTTTATTACCTGGAACCGAAACATCGCCACTGAATTCGAACAATGGGGGTGACCATATCACATGGTCTTGTTTGGAAACTTGCAACAAAACACAAGGTGGCAAGATTACTTATTGGGACTTTAAAACCAACGCCGTTTCGACGGATGTAATTTATGTAGGCGATGCGAACTCAAACTCGACTTTTGTAGCGCCGATGAACTAGCTTACTTATAGCGTTATTATATATAATATATGCATAAGCATAATAAGATAACGATTCAACCAGGATTCACTATTATTGAGTTGTTGGTGGTTATTGTTGTCATCGGTATTCTTGCTGCTATTACTATCATTTCTTATACCGGGATTGTCCAAAAAGCCAAAATAGCTACTTTTCAATCCGACCTAACAAATGCGTCTAAACAAATCAAAATATTCCAAGCCACTAACAATAATGGCGATTACCCAACAACCGTAGATTGTACTATTCCGGATAGCACTATAAACAAATGCGTAAGAGCGAGTGGTACGAACACATTTTCATACACTCAACAAAATAGCTTAAATCCAAAGGCATTCACTTTGGATGTTACTGACGGGTTTAGCATTTATAGGATCACTAATGATTCGTCACCGGTAGCGGTCGTGGCATTATCTTGTCCAAGTGGTTATATTGTTGTGCCTGGTAGCAGCACTTATAGTACTAGTGATTTTTGTGTTATGAAGTATGAGGCAAAAAATGTTAGTGGTATTGCTACAAGCCAAGCCAGTGGTACGCCATGGACTGACATCACTCAAACCTCGGCAATCACAACCTCTGCCGCTGCTTGTTCGGGCTGTCATTTAATTAATGAGTCTGAATGGATGACGATAGCTAAAAACGTATTGGGCGTTGCCAGCAACTGGACGGGTGGAACTGTCGGATCTGGGTCTATGTATATTGGGCATAGCGACAATAGCCCAGCGAATGCATTAGTGGCCGACGCGGGAGGCGATGGGTATTTTAATACTGGCAATACAACTGGCAGTACTCAACGCCGCACATTAACTCTTTCCAATGGAGAAATTATATGGGATTTGGCTGGGAATGTTTTTGAATTAACATCTGGTTCTGCAAGCGCTGGCAAGCCAGGAGTAAGTGGTGCTGGTTGGGGAAATCGTGATTGGACAACTGTTACTGCCCCTGGTAGCCTTACTCCAAATATATCACCAGCTGGTACTGGTATTGCTGGATCGGGTGGATGGGGGAACAGTCAAGGTATGGGTGTAATTAGTAGTGACGCAGACGATGCCACCGCCAAAGTGTTCATTCGAGGTGGTTATTGGGGATTGGATTCATCGATGTCTGGTATATTTTCTGTGAACATAGGGCAGACTGCTGGTGGCACTTCCAGCCCGGCTACGGGGTTCCGCGTTGCTAAATAATTGACAATTAATCGTTTTTATGCTTAAATTAATACAAAGGTATAAAAACAAAAATGTCATTACTAAACTATCTGCAATTCCAAGAAATCGATTCGTCCAACGACGATATTGCTGATACACATCGCCAGCAAGATGACATTTTGTTGGATGAGCCGATGGACGAAGGTACGTTAGAGAAATTTTGGGAACAAGTTGTAGATGATATACACAAAGATCCCGATTGGTTTTCGTTTGCTGATGAGTAAGAGGTTATACTGAATGTATGACTGATTCTGAATTTGATAGTTTGATTACAAGGGCAATGAATGAATTGCCTCAAAAATATATTCAGGGCTTGGACAACGTAGCGATTGTGATGGCCGATCAGCCATCATCAGAACAGCGCCAAAAGATGCATCTGGATAGCCAGCACACTTTACTAGGGTTATATGAAGGTATTCCGTTAACCAAACGGGGGACAAATTATAATTTGATTTTGCCTGATAAAATAACTTTGTTCAAAAATCCAATTTTACAATCAACCGGCAATGAAGCAGAATTATTTGAACAGGTAAAACGGACACTTTGGCACGAAATCGCACACTATTACGGATTGGGTCACGACCGAATCGACCAATTACAGCGCGACGCCGAATAATTTACTGCGGTCAGTACTCGCTTTTTATGTATAAGTGTTTTATATTAGTACTATCGTGAAAGCGAAAACAAACAAAAACAATAAACTGATTCAATCGGCTATAAAACGCGTTAGCCATCACTTTAAGATGGCGGTTGTCCCTCATAAAAAGAATGATTATCGACCGCATCTAATCAGACGATATGGAATCATAGCAATCGTTTTTGTTGTTATCGGTTTGCAGATGGGGTATAACGGCGCGACTACCGGTAGTGTGTTGGGGCGCGAGTCCAATATTACAATTAGCTCGCTGCTGATTCAGACGAATACGGCCAGGGTCAAAGACGGCGAAAATAATCTTAATTTGAGTGACAAATTAAACAAAGCGGCGTATTTGAAAGCCAAGGATATGTTCGCTAAGCAATATTGGGCACACGATGCGCCTGACGGCACAACACCGTGGAAGTGGCTGGGGGACGTTGGTTATAACTATGACCAGGCCGGCGAAAACTTGGCCAAGAATTTTACATCGACTGGCGCTGTTATGACAGCGTGGTTGAATTCGCCCGAACATAAAGCGAATATATTGAAAGATAGTTATCAGGACGTTGGTTTCGCGGTTGTTAGTGGCGAAATGGACGGCCGGCCGATGTCGCTAGTCGTAGCACTGTATGGTTTACCTGCTGAAAGCGCCGTTGCGGGTACGCAGAAGACTGTTGAGGCGGCCGCTACGACCGGACAGCCAAATATCCTAACACAGTTTGCGGTCGCGGCTCAGTCGGCTACGCCGGCCTTGGTTGGAAGTTTGGTATTGTTGGTGTTTGAAATTATCGTGTCCGTGGTAGCGCATTTATATCGACGCAAATTACCTAAATCAATCAGGCAATCATGGTACCGACACCACGGCATATATAAAGCAATAGGGCTAGCGACCTTTAGCCTGATTATTATATACATGTACGGCGGCGGACAAATCTAAGTTGGCAAGTGGAATATGGCTATTAGAATATGGCGGTTAAATTCAAAGCTAATAGCCAATAGCTAAATTCCAATAGCTATTAAAGCTATTGCCTCAGCCTCTCATATCTGTTATAGTGGACAACTGATTAATAAAAAGTAATAAGGAATTATATGACAAAAGCAGTCGTTAAGATCGGTGGCAAGCAATTTATTGTCGCCGAAAAAGAGACCCTACTGGTGGACCTCCTCCAGGAAGGCACAAAAGAGCTCACGCTTGATGCACTGTTGGTTATTGATGGCGATAAAACGCAAGTCGGTAAACCAACCGTTAAGGGTGTTAAAGTAACCGCTAAGGTTATCGATGACCTCGTTAAAGGTGACAAGATTCGCGTTATTCGCTACAAAGCTAAAAAACGCGTTCACAAAGAAAATGGCCACCGCCAAAAATACAGCAAAATCGAAATCGTATCAATTAAATAATTGAACAAATGATTTAAAAATCCCCGTTTTGAAGCGGGGATTTTTTTATACGCTCATGGTATAATACATTCAAAAGAGAGAGGGAACATCAACACGTGGCAACTGTAATATCGGTGACCAATCAAAAGGGTGGCGTAGGCAAGACGACAACGGCTGTCAATTTGGCGTACTACATTGCCAAAGCTGGTCGCAAGACGTTATTAATTGACTTTGACCCACAGGGCAACGCTACTAGCGGCCTGGGCATCGACAAACAAGAGTTGCAATTGACGATGGCAGAAGTCGCCATGGAAGCGGCTACGTTGGATCAGGTGATTATACCAACGGCTTATAAAAATTTCTTTCTGGCTCCAACGACGCCTAATTTAGCCAATACCGAGGTGCAATTGGCTCAGGCTGATAAGCGTTTTTCGCGTTTGAAAAATGCAATCGAAGCAAGCACTGGCGAGTATGATGTGATTATTGTCGATTGTCCGCCTAGTCTTAGTTTGTTGACCGTAAACGGTCTGGTTGCGGCCAAATATGTGTTGTTACCGGTCCAAGCCGAATTTTATGCGCTTGAGGGCCTAGGGCAATTGCTGGAAACGATGAAATTAGTTCGTAAGGGCATGAACCCTGTGCTTGATTTGATTGGCGTTCTGCCAACAATGATGGATAGCCGCACAACCTTGAGTGGACAGGTACACGAAGAGATTAAAAAGCATTTTCCGGGCAAAGTATTTAACAATGTTATCCCACGAAATATTCGCTTAGCTGAAGCACCAAGCCATGGATTGCCAATTGGTGCATACGATAGGTTTTCAAAAGGTGCGCGTGCTTACAAGGCGCTCACAAAGGAGGTGATGAATCGTGCCAGCATCTAACAAAAGAGGATTGGGCCGTGGCTTCGAGTCTTTGATTCCAACCGATTTATTGGACGAATCTTTTGATCCAACCGCAACTCAGGATCAGCAAATCAGCGAATTGCGTCAGATTAAACTCGATCAAATCGTAGTCGATCCTGATCAACCACGTCATCAATTTGACCAAGAAAGTCTAGACAGCCTGGCTGATTCAATCAAAGAACACGGTGTGGTACAGCCAATCATCGTTGCGCCATATAAAGGCGGTTACCAGGTTGTAGCCGGCGAACGCCGATTTAGGGCCTCAAAAATCGCTGGCTTAGACAAGATTCCAGCATTAGTCCGCACATTAACCGGTCAACATAAATTAGAGATTTCATTAATTGAAAACTTGCAGCGCAAAGATTTGAACGTTATGGAAACGGCTACGGCATATTTGAAACTGCGCGACCAATTTAATATGTCACTAGAAGAGATAGGCACGCGAGTTGGTGATATGTCGGTCAGCGCCGTCAGCAATAAATTACGTCTGTTAAAACTGCCACATTTCGTTCAAGAAGCATTGGTTAAGGGCCAAATTTCGGAAGGCCAGGCTAGACCACTGATTGGTCTGGACGACGCACTACTTAAAAAAGTATTGCCAAAAGTGATTAGTGAAGAGTGGACATCGCGCAAAGTGGAGCAGTTTATAGTTGATTTGAAGAAAAATCGCACTGACAAACAGATGCCATTGTCGCGCCAAATTGCAGAACAATCATACATGAAACAAGTTGAAAGTATGAAAAATCGTTTGAAAACTGATGTAACTATCAGGTCTAACTCGAAGGGTGCTGGCAAAATTACAATCAAATTCAAAGACGAAAAAGATTTTGAACGTTTGCAAAAAATTCTTGGCTAAATTTTAGAACGATCGAATGTGATCGAATGGGAATATTCGGAAACTAACTGGTCCGACGACGTCGTATAGGGGAATGGTGCCTAGGCCGTTGCGTGAATCGTAAGAATATGAATCTTGACGGTGGTCACCTGATACGAATAATTCGCCACTTGGTACAATCGTATCGACGGCGCCACTGGTTGGACTACCTGGTTCGCCGTGGTTGGCATCATCAGGGTTAAATCCATTAGGATTTTGGCCGTTATATACGGTGTAATGGCCGTCTTTTAGGACGACACGTTCGCCTGGTAGGCCAATAACTCGTTTGACTATGTATTCATCACCGATGCCTTCGGTAAATTTTGGGTTTTTGAAAACGATAACTTGACCGCGGTCGGGCGTATAGGTTTTGTTTTCGATTTGAGCGATTGTAGCCGGAATACGGTTTACGATTAGGCGATCGCCAGTGTAAAGCGTCTTTTCCATACTTGGCCCAACTACGCTAAAGCTACGGAAGACAAAAGAATTAATCAGTAGCGTACCGATTAGTACACATATGATAAAAATAGTGATGCTTAATGCATCTTTTAGGAATGGATGGCGTTTTGAAAAATTAACTTCCATGCTTAAACCCACTATACACGGTTTGTCGGTATATGGGTAGAAAAACAGCTTATGGTTCGTCAAGGTTTTAATTCGTCTATAAGTTAGGTATAGTAGTATAAGCATTTATGAAGAAGAACAAGAATTCCTCTATTGATGGTTTCGTCCCTAGGCAAGCTGGAAATCAGCTTGGTGGTTTGCATCGCGATGATAATCCGCAGGTTTCGACGGAGGTTCCGGAGTACAAGCCTTTGCACACGACAGGCAGTGACGCGGTGCGTAATTTAGGTGAACCACAAACTGGTCATGGACTTGGCCGATCAGATATTGACGATTCATTGCGCGACATTGACGACGATACAAAAGAGCCTGTCAAAAAGCTCAGCCGCAGGCAGCGCCGACGCATGGCCAAACAGCTGAAGCGACCAAGATCTTTGACTAATCGTATTATTAGATGGTTTATTTTGATTTTAGTAGTAGCAGTGTTGGCTGTTGGTGGGTATTTTGCGTATAAATTTATCAATGCTGGTGGCAATGTTTTTCAGGGGAATATTTTGGCCATTTTTGAAAATCAACCACTAAAACAGGACAGTAACGGTCGTAGTAACTTCTTGATACTTGGTACCTCTGAGGATGACCCAGGGCATCCCGGTTCGACTTTGACCGACTCGATGCTGGTTGTAAGCGTCGACCAAAATCAAAAGAATGTCTATATGTTCAGCGTGCCACGTGACTTGTACGTTCAGTACGGCGCGGCTTGTACCGCGGGTTATGCAGGCAAAATAAACGAGTACTTTAGCTGTTCAAATAGCGGTACGACGAAAAACGACGAACAGGACCGATTGGCTAAAACTCAAAAATTTGTTGGTAATATATTTGGGTTGGATATTCAATACGGTGTCCATGTCGACCAAACGGTGATAAAGCAAGCAGTTGATGCCGTTGGTGGTATTGATGTAAATATTGAAGGGGATGGCTATCCAGGAATCTTAGACCGCAATTTCGACTGGCGCTGTAACTATACGTGCTACTTGGTTAAATACGATAATGGCATACATCACTTGGATGGAGCGCACGCATTGTATCTGTCGATGGCACGTGGCGATGTGGCGCCGACCTATGGATTAGCAAACTCAAACTTTGACCGCGAGAAAAATCAACAAAAGATTATTATTGCTCTTAGAGACAAAGCTATTAGTACCGGTACGATCACCAATTTAGACAAGATTACCAAATTAATTGATGCCTTGGGCAATAATCTCCGTACGAATATACAAACCAGTGAGATACGCACGTTAATGCAAGTCGCTGGTGAGGTTAAATCTGGTGGTATACGCATGCTAAGCTTGCTAGACGCAATAGATTCCAGCAAATCCGTCGTAACAACTGGTATGTACGGTGGTGCCAGTGTAGTTATGCCTTCGGCTGGTATCTTTGATTACAGCGGTATTCAGGCGTTTGTTAAAAAGAATCTTTCTAGCGATCCAGTCGTTCGTGAAGCAGCACCGGTTGTGGTATTAAATGGTAGCGGTCAAGCAGGTTATGCTCAAACAAAAGCCGATTCTTTGACAAGTCAGGGATTCACGGTATCATCGGTTGGTAATGCACCAGCAGGTAAATATGGCACAGTTGTGATTTACCAAATCGGTACCGGCAATACCGGAACGGCTGAAAAATTGTCAACCCTGTACGGTGTGACGATTAAAAAGACAGCTCCGCCAGTAACGGTTGATGCCAGTGTTAAGTTTGTAATTATTTTTGGAACCGCCAAGTAACGTAGGCCACACGTGGTATACTAATAACAGATATGGAATTTCTAAAGACAGCTAGGCGTCGATCATTTCTTAACGAAGCAATTTATATAGCATTAAATGTGGGTTTGGCGATATTGTTGATGTTTATCGTAAGAACCACCGAATCGCTATTGCCGGCGTTTGGGCTTGTTTTGCTTAGCATGTGGCGGATATTTGCTGTACGCCCTAGGTTTTGGTTTGCAAATATTCAGACAAACCTGGTTAGTACGATTGTGAGTGTTAGTTATGTTGTTTTCTTGTACAACACCAATATTGCCAATATCAGTGACTCACAGGTATTTATCGTCCAGGCGATTTTGGCAGTGCTTTATGCCGCGTGGTTGCTGTTTTTGAAGCCTCAGTCAAAACGTATATATGTAGTCGCTCAAGCCGGTGTGGCACTGTTTGCGGGTATCACGGCGATTTACGCCATGGCGTACGGATGGATTGCATCACCTGTGGTGTTGTTGGTTTGGTTAGTCGGCTATGCGACTGCCAGACATGTGCTAAGCAGCTATGACGAAGAGAGTCATATAATGATGCTAAGTTTGGCTTGGGGTTTGGTGTTAGCCGAAATTGGCTGGCTGGCGTATCATTGGACAATTGCGTATCGTTTGCCAATAGTTACTAATATTTTGCTGCCACAAGCATCGTTAATAATGCTATGTTTTGGTTTTGTGACATACAAATCGTACGACTCTTACTATCATCATCAAAAGATTCGTTTTAACGACATTCTTTTGCCGTTGATATTCACAGTCGGTATTATTGGCGTGTTAGTAACGGCATTTAACGGCGTCTAAGAGCAACCGCGTAATCTAATTTTTGTACCAAATCAAAGGATTGATTGTTAGCATATTCAATAATTGATTCATGTTGGACTGGGTCGGCCTCAAGGACAAGATATCCATTTTGGTCCAGTAGTTTATTTGCTTGAACGATTAATTTTTCAATCAGGGCTAGTCCGTGGTTATCGGCAAATAACGCCAAATCGGGCTCAAAGTGAGTTTCGGTCGATCGTTCCCAGACTTTGTCGACGTATGGCAAATTGGCGATGATAATGTCTGGTTTTTCGGTGTAGTTTTGCAATAAATCACTTTGAATGACGGGTACATCGACGGACAGTTTAATGGCGTTTTGTTGGGCTATTTGAAGCGCATCGGCACTAACATCGGTTAGCGTAACGTTCAAATTAGGAAATTCTAATTTGGCCGTAATCCCCAATATGCCACTGCCGGTGCCAACGTCGACAAGTCGGGGATTGGGGGTTGGGAAATGGGAAATGGGGATTTGTTTTAATAAATCGATAATTGCTTCGGATTCGGGGCGGGGGATTAGGACGGCTGGGGTGGTGATGAATGGTCGTCCATAAAATTCCTTATGGCCTATTATATAGGCAATAGGGACGCGTTTAATCCTCAGATTTAGTCCGGCATCTGCTTGTTTGATTTGGTCAGTATCAATTATTTGTTCGGTACGAGAGTGCAAATAGGTGCGATCTTTTGACATCGCATTTGCCAAAATAATCTCGGCGTCCAAATTGGCGCTGGGCACACCGACATCTAATAATTGGCGCGAAGCATTCGCTAGCCAATCTTTAATTGCTGGCATTGGCGGCAGAGAGTTCGCGTTCATAAGATTGCAGCTGCTCGATTAAATCTTCGATTTCGCCGTTCATTGCGCCAAAAATATTACTGCGTGAATAGCCGATTCGGTGATCGGTAATACGGTCCTGAGGGAAATTGTAGGTGCGGATTTTTTCACTGCGGTCGCCCGATCCGATTAAACTGCGGCGTTCGGCGGTTTGTTTAGCTTGTTCGGCATCGATTTTTTGTTGCAGCAGTCGGCTACGCAAAACTCCCATGGCCTTTTCTTTGTTTTTGGTCTGAGATTTTTCGTCCTGGTTGATAACGACCATTCCCGAAGGGATGTGGGTAATACGAACGGCGCTGTCGGTCGTGTTGACCGATTGTCCGCCGTGACCACCTGAACGATAGATGTCGATTCGTAGGTCATTTGCACTGATTTCGATGTCGGTTTCTTCGGCTTCGGGAAGTACAGCAACAGTCACGGTGCTGGTATGGATTCGACCCTGTGATTCGGTGGTTGGAATACGTTGGACACGGTGAACACCAGATTCGAATTTAAGTTTAGAATATGGGGCGTCGCCTTTGACGCCAAAAATAACTTCCTTGTAGCCACCGCTGTCATTCCAGCTTTCGTTGATTAATTCGGTGCGCAATGAATGAGTTTCGCAGTAGCGTAAATACATACGGTATAGTTCAGCCGCGAAAAGACTGGCTTCATCACCACCAGCACCGGCGCGGATTTCGACGATGATATTTTTTTCGTCGTTGGGGTCTTTGGGTGCCAACATAGCGAATAATTCGTCTTCAAGTTTTTGTAATTTTTCTTTGACTTCCTCGACTTCTTGTTTAGCCATCTCGGCTAATTCGCCAGTGCCATCGGTTAAAATCCTAGCTTCAGCCAATTGGTTCTCGAGTTTTTGGCGCAAAGTAGCTTTTTCGATAAGGATGTCTATTTCAACCAGTCTTTTATTTTTTGCAGAAAATTCAGGGTCAATATATGCCGATGGGGAAGACAAAAATGAAGTAAGCTCGGTTTTCTCGAGTTGAAGTTCGTCGATGTTGAGTGATATTTTAGCCATAGTTTTATTCTATCTTGTCCTATTGTAACAAAAAAAGAGACCATCGGTATGACAGTCTCTTTTTAGAGTTACGCTATTTTTCAGCTTTTTTGGCTTTTGTAGCTTTAGCTTTCATAGCCTTGCTGGCCAAAGCAACTTTGCGAGCTTCTGCAGCGGCGAATTTAGCTTTAAAGCGGTCAACGCGACCTTCGGTGTCGATGATTTTCTCTTCACCTGTAAAGAATGGGTGAGATGCAGACGAAATGTGCATCTTAATTAAGGGATATTCGTTGCCGTCTTCCCATTTAATTGTTTCGGTAGTTTGCGCAGTTGACTGTGTCAAAAAAGCAAACCCAGCCACCTCGTCGCTAAATACGACAGGGCGATATTCGGTTGGGTGTAATTTGGTTTTCATAATTGACCCATTGTATCTGTTTTTGAACAATTTGTCAAAGGGTGAACTGGCTATTGAAATTTATCTTCTAAGGGGTTATAATAATCGAGTAAACAATTTTAACGAAACAACCTATGCGGATAACTCCTGGTAATTAATCGGGCGCGTAGGTGAAGAAAAAGGAGTTCAATGATATGGCAGATACTGTCGTAGATATTAAAGCTTTACTTGAAGCTGGTGTTCATTTTGGACACAAAACAAGTAGTTGGCACCCTAAAATGGCGCAATACATTCACAGCAAGCGCCAAGACAGTCACATCATTGACTTGGTCAAAACTGTCGAAGGCTTGGAAGCGGCTTTGCCGTTTTTGGCTCAGACTGTATCAAAGGGCAAGCAAGTTTTGTTTGTCGGTACAAAAAAGCACACCAAAGATAACGTTCGTTTGACAGCTGAAGTAACTGGTCAACCATACGTTACTGAACGCTGGTTAGGTGGTACGCTTACAAACGTCGCAACCGTCACTCAACAAATCAAGAAACTAAAAGATCTTGAAAAACGAATGGCATCTGGTGATTTGGAAAAACGTTATTCTAAGTTGGAAGTCCAACGATACCAAGAAGAAATCGATGCTTTGAACGTCAAATACGGCGGCATCAAAGACCTAAACGGCAAACCAGGCGCAATCTTTGTTATTGACGTTATTGGTGACATGAATGCTATCAAAGAAGCGAACGTATTGGGAATCCCAGTCGTTGCGATTGTTGATACCAACGCTGATCCAACCTTGATTGATTACGTTATTCCAGGCAATGACGATGCAATCAAAGGCGTACAACTAATTCTTGATTACGTACGCAGCGCAATATCAAAGAATGCGGTAGCCGCAGCTAAACCAGTCGAAAAGGCTGAAGCAACTGACACAAAGGAGAAATAAGCGATGGGCGTATCAATTGAGGACATTAAAAAATTAAAAGAATTATCAGGCATTGGTTTGACCGACGCAAAAGTTGCTTTGGTTGAAGCTAATGGTGATTTTGACAAAGCTTTGGAAGTTTTACGCAAAAAAGGTATCACCAAAGCCGAGAAAAAAGGTGATCGCGAAGCTCGCCAGGGAATTATAGACAGCTATGTTCACGGTGGACGCATTGGCGTAATCGTCGAAGTTAACTGTGAAACTGATTTCGTCGCTCGCACTGACACTTTCAAGTCATTTGCGCACGAAATTGCATTGCAGGTTGCTTCAATGGCACCAGTTTATGTTAGTGAAGCTGATATTCCAGCGGCAGAACTAGAACGAGTACGCAATGAAGCCAAAGAGCGTATCGTTGCCGAAGGCAAAAAACCAGCCGAAATGATTGATAAAATCGTTGATGGTCAGGTTAAAAAACACTTTGCAGAAAAAGTTTTGATGCAACAAGAATATATCAAAAACGAAAAGCAAACTGTTGAAGATTTCGTTAAAGAAAACATTTCAAAAACTGGTGAGAATCTAATCATTCGCCAGTTCCGTCGCCTTGAGCTTGGTGTAAACGAATAACACTGACGTTTGAGAATAAATAACCACGTAGAGATTACGTGGTTATTTTGTTATAATGGGGACATTATGTTTGACACTAAACCCTATGAAAACAGATTCGATACAGTCGTTGCGCACTTCACAGAAGAACTAAAAAAAGTTCGTACCGGCCGAGCCCATCCTGGCCAATTGGACGGTATAAAAGTTGAGGTTTACGGTACATTAATGCCTCTAAATCAAGTCGCTAACATTACCGCACCAGAAGCTCAATTATTGCAAGTAACACCTTTCGATCCAAGCAATATTCAGGCAATCAGCGCTGCTATTCGTGCCGATCAAAGCCTGGGTTTTAACCCAAGCGACGATGGCCGAACAGTGCGGGTTCCAGTACCGTCACTAACCGAAGAACGTCGTAAAATGTTGGTCAAACAGACCAGCGAAAAAGTTGAAGAGGCTAGAATTGCTCTACGTAACATTCGTCAAGATGCTCAAAAGGAAGCCAAGCGCAAGAAAGAAGCTAAAGAGTTGTCCGAAGACGATGTAAAGCGCGTTGAAAAGATCATTGATGGTTTAATGGCTAATATCAACGTAAAAATTGACGAAGTCTTTAAAGCCAAAGAGAAAGAAATGCTGACGGTATAATGGCAGATTTAGTAATTCCTAAACACATTGGCTATATCGTTGACGGCAATCGTCGCTGGGCTAAACAGCACGGGCTTCCAACTTATGAAGGCCACTTGGCTGGCTACAACACAGTTCAAGAGGTTGTAGAAGCGACTTTTAAGGCAGGTGTCGAATATATCTCGGCCTACATATTTAGTACTGAAAACTGGAAACGTACCGAAGACGAAGTTAGTAAGTTGATGGGGTTGGTACTGCGGTTATTAACATCGGATTTGCCGATTTTTGAAAAAAATAACATTAGATTGCGTGTTATTGGATCGCGCGAAAAAGTTAACGAGCGTATTTTAAATGCAATCGATAACGCCGAAGCGGTAACTGCTAATAATACGGCTGGTACACTGGCAATATGTTTCAATTATGGTGGACAATTAGAGATTGTTGATGCGGTTAAAAAAATTATTCAATCAGGTAAGTCGGCCGATGAAGTTACAACTGAATTAATCAGTCAAAACCTATACGCCTCCGAGATGCCGCCGGTTGATATTGTG
>Ga0334722_10001012_pt1 | contig 37474 bp, 39 predicted proteins | sample C3_bottom_MG_FD_207210 | JGI IMG/M metagenome (GOLD analysis project Ga0334722, IMG submission 207210) | Sediment microbial communities from Yellowstone Lake, YNP, Wyoming, USA - C3_bottom | ecosystem: Environmental > Aquatic > Freshwater > Lake > Sediment | place: USA: Wyoming | collected... | reverse complement strand
GCACGTAGAGCTTCGCCTTGAACTTCTTGTGCGGCTTGATCGACCCGGGCGCGCAGATGACCTGCCCCCGCTCGATCTGGGTCTTCTCGATGCCGCGCAGAAGAATGCCCACGTTGTCGCCCGCGCGGGCGTCGTCGAGCAGCTTGCGGAACATCTCAAGGCCCGTCACCACCGTCTTCTGCGTGTCCTTGATGCCCACGATCTCCACCGTCTCGCCGACCTTGATCGTCCCGCGCTCGCAGCGGCCCGTCGCCACCGTCCCGCGGCCCGTAATCGAGAACACATCCTCGACGGCCAGCAGGAACGGCTGATCCGTCATGCGCTTGGGCTCCGGAATGTCCTTGTCCAAGGCGTCCATCAGCTTCTGGATGGCCGGCTCGCCGAGCTCGGAGGAGTCGCCCTCCAGGGCCTTCGTCGCCGAACCCCGCACGATCGTCACCTTGTCGCCGGGGAACTCGTACTTCGTCAGCAGCTCGCGCACTTCCATCTCCACGAGCTCGACTAAGTCCTTGTCGGCCACGTCCACCTTGTTGAGAAACACCACGATGTGGGGCACGCCGACCTGCCGCGCCAGAAGAACGTGCTCGCGCGTCTGCGGCATCGGGCCGTCGGCCGCGGAGACGACCAGGATCGCGCCGTCCATCTGGGCGGCTCCCGTGATCATGTTCTTGATGTAGTCCGCGTGGCCGGGGCAGTCGACATGCGCGTAGTGGCGGTTGACCGTCTCGTACTCCTGGTGGTGGACGTTGATCGTCACGCCGCGGGCCTTCTCCTCAGGCGCGTTGTCGATCTCGTCGTACTTCTTGGCCGTCGCCAGGCCCTTCTTCGAGAGATAGTGGGTGATCGCGGCCGTCAGCGTCGTTTTGCCGTGGTCGACGTGACCGATCGTGCCGATGTTGACGTGAGGCTTGGTGCGCGCGAATTTAGCTTTGGCCATGGTGGTCCGGTCTCCTTGTTTTCTTTAGACGTCCGACTTTTTTCAACGAAAACAGCTGGGAATGGGATTTGAACCCACGACCTTCTCCTTACCATGGAGATGCTCTACCAACTGAGCTATCCCAGCGTCTTTGCGATCTGGAGCGGGCGATGGGAATCGAACCCACGTAACGAGTTTGGAAAACTCGTGTTCTACCATTGAACTACGCCCGCGACTGTCCCACCCGACCGCGGCGTCCGGACACGACGACGCCCTTGAGCGTCGCAACCGTGACGGGAAGACGACCGACGGATGGCGGGAGCCAGAGTATAGCGAAACGCCCCCGAACATGTCAACGCCCCCTGGACGGCGCGCGACATCAGGGCTATCCTTATATACATGCCGGGCATGAGGCGCCTGCTGTATCTGCTCGCCCTGGCCCTGGCCGTGGTCCTGCCCCTGCGGACCTGGGTCGCCGAGCCCATCACCATCGCCAGTCCCTCCATGGCGCCCGCCCTCAGGGTGGGGACTCTCCTGATCCTGGACAAATGGACCCTGTCCGCCCGCCCGCCGAGGCGGGGGGAGATCGTCTCCTTTCGAAGTCCCGTCGGGACGGAAGACTTAGTCAAGAGGGTCATCGCCGTTCCCGGGGAGACGGTGGAACTCCGGAAAAAGAAGGTTTTTATCGACGGCGAGGAGCTCCGGGAGCCCTACGTCGCGCACTCCCGCCCGGAGGAGAGCCTGGAGGGGGACGATTTCGGCCCGTTGACCGTGCCCGAGAAGTGCTACTTCGTCCTAGGCGACAACCGCGACGAGTCCAACGACTCCAGCGTCTGGAAAACCACTTCCGGCGAGAGGATCTACTACGTCTGCGCGGAGGCCCTCCAGGGCCTGGTCCGGCGCCTGCCCTGGACCCTCTAGGCCTTTGGGCCTAAAAAGGCCTGGGCCCATGGCCCCTGTGGGCGGGGCGGTTTCGGGGCTAACCTGTAGACATGAAGTCCTTCCTGGCCGCCGCGATCCTGGCGCTGACGCCCTCCCTCGTTTTGGGGGTTCCGGTCGTTTCCGAGGCGCGACAGGTGGAAGGCCAGGACCGGCTTCTTAAGGAAATCGAGGTCTGGAGCGGGATGTACATGACCCAGCCGCCGGACCGACTGACCCTCTGCTATAAGCCCCGCTTAGACGAAATCAAGGCCCAGGTCGCCTCCGCCGGCTCCGCCGAGAAGCTCATCAAGACGGCCAAGGACTTCCAGGAGTGGAAAGAGTCCCTTCTCCGGCAGAAATTCGCCGAGGTCAAGGCCTCGGGTTCTGCGGGGGGGGCCAGCCTCGAGTCTTACCAGAGCGAGCAGAAACGGACCGCCGAGGTGATGGCAAGCGTTCGCGAACAGATTCGCCGGTCGTCGGAGGGCTCCCAGTTCTTCGATGGGGCCGGCGCGGCGGCGCCTGCGGTCGGAGTCGTGACCGTACCTCCCGCCTTCGACGTCAAGGATCCCGCCCGCTACGCCAAGGTTCGCCAGATCCTAATCTCCCAGGGTGCTGATCGCCGCATCGTCGACATGGCCATCAAGGAGGCCATTCGCCAGGACGCCGATCCCCTCCTGGTCCTCTCGGTCATCAAGAACGAGTCGAACTTTGACAGGGATGCGGTCAGCAGGGTGGGCGCCCGGGGGCTCATGCAGATCATGCCCGCCACCGGCCGGGACCTCGGGGTGAGCGACTCAAATCGTCTTTTCGACGCCAAGACCAACATCCGCGCCGGCATTCGCTACCTCAAGCAGATGTGGACTCGCTTCTCCGATGTCGAGATGGCCTCCCTGCAGGAGTTGGGCGCCGCCTCCAAGAGGGGTGCGAAGTTCACGATCGCCGCCTTCAACGCCGGTCCCGGGGCCGTCTCCAAGTACAAGGGAGTTCCTCCCTACCGCGAGACCCGCGGCTACGTCAAGAAAGTCCTGGCCTACTACGAGAAGCTCCAGCAGTATTTGGGCTGAGGCCCCGATCCTTCCGAGCGCGCGAAAAGTTACCATTGGCAGCGATGCGCCCGCCCGACCATATCCTGATGGAGTACTGTCGCGGCATCGCGGCCGCCCGCGGCGACCTGATGATGTGCTCCCTCCAAGACCTTTTTTACCAAGAGAAGAAAGCCTTCAGCTATGGCGAGGTCCGGCGCGCGTGGGCGAGGGTCCTGGCGGATTTAAGCGCCCCGGCGCAAAAACGCCTGCAGCTCTACGTCCATATTCCCTTCTGCAGGAGGCGCTGCGCCTATTGCATGTACCAGAGCGACGTCTTGAGGGACGCAGCGCAGTTGGAGGAGAGCCTGGGCTATCTCTCCTCCTGCTTCGACTACTTTTCCGGGACCTTCGCCGGGAGGGAGTTCCAGGAGCTTTACATCGGAGGAGGCACCCCGAGCATCCTCGAAGAGCGTCACCTGAAGACCCTGCTCAAGCGGCTGCAAGACCGGTTTTGCCTCGCCTCGCGGGCCCGGTTTACCTTTGAGATGAAGCCGGCCGACGTGACGCCCGGCAAGGCGCGGATGCTCAAGGCTTTCGGCTGCAACCGGGTCAGCCTGGGCGTGCAGACCTTCAATCCCCGGCTTTTGCGCGCCGTCAATCGCACGGACCAAACCCAGGCGACGGTCAAGAGGGCGATCGCTTGCCTTACGCGCGCCGGCATCGAGGACGTCAACTGCGACCTTCTTCTGGGGCTCTTGGGAGACACTCCCGATTCGCTTCTGGCCGGAGTCCGTAAACTCCTCGACATGGAACCGACCACGGTCATCCTCTACTACATGCAGACGCAGGCGCAGGTACGCTATTTCGATGCCATGGCGTCGGGAGATTTCGCGCCGTTCGTGGCGTCGCTCGAGCAGGCCGCAGCACCGGACCTCCGGCGCCTCGCCGAGTCGCGCGGCTATCGGCTGGAAAGGAACGCCTACGCCTATTGCCTGGACCGCGCGCCCCGGACGGTCGGGACCGACCCCCTGCGGAAGGTCGAGCTCGGCTTCGGGAAATACAGCAACTCCTCCCTCAACGGGTCCATGGAGTATCAGAACCGCGTCAAGAATTTCGTCTTCGGCGATCAAGATCGCCCCTTCGCCGGCACCGTCTACTCTCTAAACGATCGAATCGCCCGGTTTGCGCTCAATGGCTACTGCGCCCTCGGCCACATCCCGCTGAGTCGCATCGAGGCGGAGTTCGGGGTGCGCGGAGAGAGCTATTACCGCGGCTCCCTGCGGCTATTAGAGAAGGCCGGGCGTATCAGGCGCGAGGAAGGCCGCGTCTTCCTGCTGGCCGAAGACAAGCGCGGGCTGATTGCGGACATGCTCTTCCTCCTGGACTACGGGCGCCTGACCGCGGTGCGGAACTTCCGCAAGCCCGACAAACTGTTGTAAAATACGTTCGCCGGGCAGTTAGCTCAGCGGTAGAGCATTGTCCTCACACGACAAGGGTCACAGGTTCAAATCCTGTACTGCCCACCATCTGACCCGACAAAACGAAAGCCCTTCTGAAAGGAAGGGCTTTTCTTCTTGGCAAGGGGATGCGCGCCCGCGGTCAGTCAGGGGTGCGCGTGCAGGAAGCCTTCCACAAATGCGATGAGAAGAGCCCGGCCGTCTCGGCGCTTCTTGTTAGCCGCGTCCTCAAATTGACCGAAGGCCAGTGCATCCATGAATGCTGAGTACAGATCCTCTGATTCCTTCGTGAAACGCTCGACGTAAACGGAGGCTTCGGGAGAGGCCAGTCTGCGGACCTCCAGGCCCAACAACGTCGCCCCGGCGGTTTCATAATCCGGATGGTGGAGGCCCGAGTGTCCCGCCAAGTCGAAGCGTCGGGCGTCATTGGTGCCGGAGGCGAAATTGCGCAGCCAGTACTCGATGTCCTTGGCATCGTCGCGATGCTTCGGGTCTTGCCGGGCCCTTCGGTCCAAGAAAGCGACGATCTTGAGCAGGACGAAGCCCGGGACCGTTATGACGGGAAGGGGAAGGTCGTTGGATTTTCCGGCCTTGCGCGCCGCCGCGCAGACTTCATCGAAGCCGGTGACCGTCATCTCAAATCCGGATTCCGGCCAGGTCAGCTTGCCGTAGGGGGCGATCTGCGCGCCGTAGGGAATCAGATCCACCATCGTCGCGCCCCGGCAGAGGCGATGCTCGATCTTGGGATTGGCTTTGAATCCGCGGGCGATCAGTTCGCCGTGGAGTTTCTTGAAGGTCTCCCAGTCGTGCACGGAGACGCCGAAATCGGCGTCGTTGGTTCCTCTAAACTTGGGATAGCCGGAGCCGATCTCGGGAGTAAATTGAGCCATGAGCGCCCCGACCAGCACGACCCTGATCTCCAGCTTCTCGGCGGCAGAGCAGACTTCTTGGACGGTTTCCTTGAGTTCACTTTCCACGGGGCACATGAGCCTCGAGGAACCGTTCGTAAATCATCTCAGCCGCCTCGAGTTCGCGTTGCCCGCCGTCCTGGAGGAGTTCGGCGTAAACGAGAAGCGGTGTGGCCAGGGGCCAGGGGGCCTGAGGCTGGGCGGCCAGAAAAGCCGGGTCGGGCAGTCGCAGGAGCGTCACGTTGCCCCCAGTCTCGTCGCGCAGCAGGGGTTCCTTCTCCAGCGCCGTCCGCGCGTGATCATCGACGAAGAGGGTGACGGCATCAGGCTCGAGATAGTGGGTCATTTCGCGCGCCGCCAGGCCGCCCGTTACGGCCCAATGCCCTTCCATTCCGGCGAGGCGCTGCGTCAATCCGTCAAGAATCTCCTGAGGCGCGTTTTTCTTGTGCCTGTAGCGCCCAATCACGCAAGCCGGCCTAAGCTTGAGTGTGTAGCCGCGCACGAAGAGTTCGATCAAGCCTTTAAGGTTCCCGAACCGGGCTTTACCGCCGGCCGCGGGCAAAAGCCATTGAGCGCGCCTGAGCTCGCCTCTCACGGCATGCGCCGTTCCCAGGGCCACGCCTGCCCCCTGGGCGATGGCACGCAGGGGGGTGCCGGCGGCCTCGGGCTGCGTCAGCAGGTAATGAATGACCTTGAGCCCGCCGGGTTCGATGAGGCGCCCCGGTTCGGCCTTCTGGGGCCGTTCGGGCTTTCGGCCCCGGATATCCACCAGGATCTGGGGCGGCTTTTTGATGAATGCGTTTCCCTGGGCATCCGCGAAGAATACGCCGGCTTCCCGGAACTCCTCAGCGGCTGGCTCAGGGATCCAATCAGCGAAGACCATTCCTCCGATCTTGTCTCCGGTGTGGCGCCGCAGTTGGAAGATGATCTGGCGTGCCTGATTGCGGGTGGCGATCCGGGCCTTAGCTTCCACAGCCAGGCGCAGGGCTGGTTTGGTGCCGAGGAGGAGGTCGAAATCATAGCCGCGTTGCCCCGCGGGCGTAAGTTGGGTGTGGAGGTCTGTGCCGAGGACCTGCTCAAGGGCCTTGCGGCAGGCTTCGGCGATGGCGGCCGCGTTGTTCTCAAATATGTTCATGTTCATTTATAATGAACAGTATAAATCACAGAACATACTGCGTCAAGGGCCTGTTATAGTCGCAGGCTTGCGATTTCGGAGTCGCTTTGAATCAAGCGCAGTCGGCGCCTCATCGCCCTTCGCGCCACTGGGCATCCTGGTCGGCATTGTACTGCCGCCGCGCCACTCGCGCGACCTCGGGCTTGAGATAGTCGAACACGCCCCGCAGATCGGGGCCTTTGCTCTTGAGGCCTTTGAGGAAGTAGTAGGTGAAAAGGCCGTGGCCCTTCTCGCGGTAGCTGTTGCTGATCTGATCTGCGGCCGAGGCCGAGATGACAAGCATGTGAGAGGGCACGTCGCCTTCGACGACGTTGACCAGCGGCCGCGCGCCTTGGGCGATCACCGAGCGCCCGCCCGCGCCGGAGAAGCAGGAGTCCATGACCACCGTGGTCTTTGAGGCGGGAAGCTTAGCAAGCTGCGCGTACATCCGCTTGATCGAATAGCCGGTCTGATCGATGTAGGTCGGGTCGGCGTCGAAAGGCACCATGTAGGCGTCGCCGGTCCGGGGGTTGGGGGCGCCGTGCCCCGAGTAGTAGACGAAGACCTTGCCGCCGCTCTCGACCCGGTTGGGCAGCCAGCGCTCGAAATACTTCTCGAAGTCGCCTTTCGCGGCGCGGTCGTTGACGAGCAGGGCGAGGTTCTCCTCGGGCACGCCGAGCACGCGCTTAAGATACTCCGCGGCGAGACGCGCGTCTGCGGCGGCGAAGTCCGCGGCCGGCAGATTCTCGCGGTAGCGTTCGATTCCGATGACGATCCCGTACGCTTTCGGGTCCGGTCGCGCGTTGGACGGCGGCAGGGCGTCGACGTCGGAGGCCGGCGGCTCCGGAGCCGCTGCGGGCGGGCGCGGCGACGACGCGGTCTGCTCCGCCGCGGCGGGGCTACCCTTGCCCTTGTTTTGCGCCAAGGCGAGCAAGGGGGCCGATTTATACAGCGCGTCTTCCAGCGAGCGCTGCGTTTGGGCGAGGGCGCTCTCGACTGCTGCGTCGAACGCCGACGGAACGTCCGGGAAATGAATCTTTTCCTTGCCCGAGCCCTTGACGACGTCGAGTTGCTGTCCGTCGGGCGTCATGAAGATCAGCGAGACGTCGATCGTCGTCGTCTGCCAGGCGCGTATGCCGCCTTCGCCTCGCACGTCTAAAACGGCGACGGCGTCGGCGTGGACCGCGGCGGCGTCTTCCATCCGATCGATCTTGACGGCGCTCTTGAACTGCCTCGGGATGAACTCCGAGGCGAGCTGGCCGATGTAGCGCTCGATCTTGGGTCCGAAGGTCCCGCGCGAACGCAGGACGGCGTAGCTGCGGGCGTAAGTGAGGGTGTTCTCCGTGTTCTGCGAGACGAAGACGGCCACGGTCAGGTCTTTATACGCGGCGCTGTTCGTCGGGCTGCCGGATCGAAGACCGATGAAGGGATCCACGGCGGGAGGCGCGCTGACGCAGCCCGAGATCGACAGGAGGCCGAGCACAATCAAGCGTTTCATCCGGGTATTCTAACTTTTTGATGATTGCCGCTTTTAGCGCAGGCGGGTAACGTTTTAGGGGAGCGCAATCTTGAAGAGCTTTTCTTCCTGCGCGGACCAGTCGCCGGGGGTGCTCTTCTTGCCGCGCGTGATTTCGCCGGACATCAAGGCGCCGTAGAGACGGGCCCACTTCGCGGGCGGCAGGCGCTTCCCCGACGGATCCAGCTGCTTCTTCAGGCGAGACAAGCTCTTCCTGATATCGCCGCAGTCATCAAGCGTCGAATTGTAGCGGGTCTGAGCGTCTTTGAAGAACGCCATTTCCACTTTATGCCTTGCGCGGACTTCTGGGCTCATGGTTCTCCTCGACGCTGTTGCGACAGCAACAGTGTACCAATTTTAAAAATCATCCTATACAGGGGTCCTTCCCTTTGATAAAATGTGCGTCCGCATGGCCCTGACCAAAGAAGCCCTCCAATCTCTCGTCGCCCTCCAGAAGAAGGACGCCTTCCTCGACTCGATCCAGAAGGAGATCGACGCGATCCCTCCGCGCATCGCCGCGCTGAAGGCCGACCTCGAGGGCGAGAAGCGCCACATGGAAGCGGCCAAGGCGAAGATCCTCGAGCTGGAAAAGAAGAAGAAGTCCAAGGAGCTCGACGTCGCCGCCAAGGAGGACGCCGCGCGCAAGCACGGCCTCCAGCTCAACGAGGTCAAGACCAACGACGCCTACAAGGCCCTCCAGGCCGAGATCGAAAAAGAGAAGGCCGCTGTCGGCGACATCGAGACCGAAATCCTCGTCGTGATGGAGGAAATCGACAAGGCCCGCGCCGAGGAAAAGGCCGCCGTCGTCGAATTTAAGAAGACCGAGGAGTTCGCCAAGAAGGACTTGGAGCGGCTGGAAGCCGAGCTTTCGCACGCCAAGGGCCGCCACGCCACGGCCAAGGCCGACCGGGACGCGGCCGCCGCTCCCGTTCCTCCGGAGCTCATGCGCGTCTACGAGCACATCCGCTCGCGGGGCAAGCCCGACGCGATCGTGCCGGTCGTCGACGGCCACTGCAGCTCCTGTCAGATCAACATCTCGCCCAGCATGACCGCCGACATCGCCAAGCAGAAGGCCCTGGTCAACTGCGACAGCTGTCAGCGCATCCTTTATAAGCCCGAAAAGGCCGCGCAGGCCGCGGCTTAAACGATTTCAGGGACGGCCGGGGGGTCGCTCGCCGCAAGGCGGGAGGAACTTCCGGACTCCGTAGAGCACGACGCCCGTCGAAAGGCGGGGAGGCGGGGGCCAGAGCCCCCGTCGACGGACAGTACCACAGAAAACAACCGCCTCCGCAAGGGGGTAAGGGTGAAAAGGTGGGGTAAGAGCCCACCGCGCGGCCCGCGAGGGACGCGGCATCGGTAAACCCCGTCAGGAGCAAGGCAGTTGGGTGGCGCGCGCTGCTCGCGCAGGCCCGGGCGAAAGCCCGGGACGGCCGCCCGGTGGCCGCATTAGAGAAATGATCCTCACCCTCGCAAGGGGGGACAGAATCCGGGGTACAGGCCGTCCCTGAATCCCTTTACTCGCGGGCCGTTCGCTCGCCGCGGCCGCCCAGGCCGAGTTCCTTGCGGTACTGGGCGATGGAGCGCCGGGAGAGCTCGACGCCATGGAGTTCCCGCATCTTGACGCGTAGACGCTCGTCGCTGAGCTCGGGGTCTCGGAGAATAATCTCGTGGAGGCGTCCCAGCAGCAGAGACTTGCGGCTCGGGACAAAGACGCCCATCGGAGCCTCCAGTCCCCAGGGCAGTTCCACGGACTTGTTGGCGATCAGCCGGTTGAGCACGCTTGGCGAGATCTCGAGGCGTTCGGAGAGGTCTTTCTGGGTGAGAGGGCGCCGCCGCTGCGGGTCTCCGCTGGAGAGGAATTCGGCCTGAGTCTCAAGAAACGCTTCCAGGACCCGGTAGAGCGTGGTCTTGCGGCGGTCGAGGAAATTAAGCTCGCTTAGGAGTTTCTCCGCTTTGCGCGCGTCCTTGTGCGGCAGGGCGGAGAGCATCTCCGCGCGACGGTTCTCGTCGATCTCGTAGCGCTTGTTCCAGATCTCTCGGTGGAAGAAGCTGAGAATCGGCTTGCCGTTCTCGAGCGCGATCCCGGCCACGGCGCTGAAGACCTTCGCGGGGGCCGCTTCCGCCGAGTGGGTTTCGAACTCCGCTTGGATGTAGACCCGGTCGACGAACTCCCGCAGGCGGCTCGCCTCCTTTAAAGAGATGCCGCAGGCCTTGGCGCGCGCTTCATCCGGAAGCCCTTCGTCCTGAAGGAAGCATTCTTGAAATCGCTCCTGGCCGAGGCGCTGGATGAGCGCGACGACGTCTCCTTGGCCGTCGATGAGTTCCGGGAGCTCTCCGCCGGAGGTCTTGACGTTCCAGCCCCCGAAGCGCCGCGCGGCAAAGCGAGCCTCCGAGAAGGACCCAAACCGCACGACCCCGGCCTGCCGCAGGCGCGTAAAGAGCGGGTCGGCCTCCAGCTCGCGCGCGCGGTTCTCGACGTCCCGCTCGGGAAGCTCGAGCAGGCGCGCCAGCTTGAGGGCCCCGTGAAGGCCGGGCCTAGTCGAGACCGAGGCGCGCAGCCCCACCCTAAACCTTCCGGGTCCGCTCGAAGTCGGAGAGAATCTGCGCCAGGATCTCGGCCTGGCGGACCATCATGGTCAAAAGCTCCCCGGACTCTTTGGGCGGGCAATCCTTGAGAAGGGCCGCGGCACTCCTCAGGCTTGAGCACTGGGAGTTGACGTCGTGGATGAGCTTGTCGAAATCAGCGGTCATGGCCGGAACTCCTTTTAAGGGAAGCGTAGAGAAGGCGCGTCGAGATCTTCAGGTCCGAGAGGACCTTCGTCCTCTTCCCCTCGTTGGCCTCCAGATTGCGGACGACGAGGTCGTCGACGAAGCGGTCGACGGCCGCGTCGAGCCCCTTGTCCAGGGCGAAGCGATACTGTCCCTCCGTCGTGAAATCAAGGCCGCCCTCCTGAGTGACGGCGTCGGCGAGCAGACGGCCGACCGCCTCGGGGGTGACGCTTCCTTCATGGCCGGCCACCAGGAGATCGACGAACTTCTTAAGCTCCCGGACGTTTCCCGGCCAGGAGTGGCGGCTTAAGAGCTCCTTGGCCTCGGGGGTGAAGTTCAAGCGCTTGCCGCCGCGCGTAAAGAAGGAAAGGAGAGGGAAGACGTCGCCTTTCCTTTGAGAGAGGGGCTTGAGCTCCACCGTCAGTCCGTGTATGCGCTGGAAGAAGTCAAAGCGCAGCTTGCCCGCCTTGATGAGGCCCTGGAGATCTTCAAGCGTGGCGCTGATGATCCGAAACTGCGATTTCTCGGGCTTGTCGGAGCCCAGCGGGTAGAAGGATTTCTCCTCGATGGCTTTAAGAAGCTTGGTCTGCATCTTCAGGCTCATCGAGCCGATCTCATCGAGAAACAGCGTTCCCTGGTGGGCCGCGAGCAGCTTGCCCTTGCGGCTGTCTCCTGCGCCCGTGAAGGCGCCCTTGCGGTAGCCGAAGAGCTCCGCTTCGAGGAGGTCCTCGGTGTAGGCCGAGCAGTTGATGGCGACGAACTCCCCGGTCCGGTGGGAATGGTCGTGGATGATCTGGGCGAGGCTCGTCTTGCCGGTGCCGGAAGGCCCGAGGATGATGATGGGGAGGTCTGAGGGGGCGTACTTCAAGGCGTCGGTGATGAGCGCGCGCATGGCGGCGTCATCGGTGATGAAGCGCTCCGCAAAAATGTTTTTGTCGGACTTTTCCCGGCGTCCCAAAAACCGCTCCAAGATCCGGCCCACGTTGACGGCCTCATTGCCCTTGGAGTAGAAATCGTCGCAGCCGAGGGCGTAGGCCCGCTCGACGAATTTTTCAGAGTCGTGGCCTGACATGACCACGGCGTAGGTGCCTTGGGCGGTCGCCAGGGGGATGAGATTGAGCCCCGAGGACTCCTTGCCGTCGGCCAGTTCCAGGTCGATGAAGCAGAGGTCGTGGCGGCCGGTCTTGAGCTTCTCCTTGGCGGCGGCCTCGTCGGAGGCGAAATCCACGGCATGTTCCCCCAGGTGAGAGGCCATCACCTTTCGGGCGAGGGGGTCGTCTTCTACAACGAGGATCGAGAGTTTCGGCATGAGGGCTATTATAGCAAGAGAGGATGTTTTCATTTGCAAATAAGTATTTTCAAAAATTAGAACAGAGAGGTCTTTGAGGGTCAGAGGGCGATTCTGTTCGTTTTAATTGGTGGCATAAAAATTGATCCACGATGGGTGCGCCCTGCAAAAGGCCGAGAGGCTCAGGCAGAGCAAACTAAAACACGAGGTGCCATGACATGATCCGCCAACGCCGAGCCGTTCTCGCCGCCGCAAGCCTGGTGATGACTCTGACGTCCTTTGCCGGGGCCGCCGTGACGACGTCCGTTCTGTACCGCCCGATCCAGCCTCCCTGCGGAGACTACATCGACGACTGTCCTAAGCCGCGCCCCCACCCGTTCCCCGATTGTCGTTATCGGCCCTGCCGGCCGGACTTCGACAGGGGCATCGTCCAGATCCAGGCGCAGGCCGCCGACATCACCGGGGCGATCTCCGACGGGAAGATGGATCAGGCCTCGGAAGGCCTGAACAGCTTCTTCACTGGAAGCGGCGCCAAGGGAGATTCCTCCCAGGGCGTCGTCGTGGCGGCGGGGGAGTGGTCGGCCTCGCCGAGCGTTGCCGTCGAACTGACTCAGTTCAAGAGTTCCTCTCACAGAGAGGTTGTCATTCCATTGATCGAGAGGGACGGTGATGCGCGGTTCGGCGGGGCGCGCGTCGTTCCGGTCGGGTTTGGGCGAGAGGTCGGCGTGGGGGTCGGCATCGAGATCATTAAAGAGGGGGTTAAGCAGGCCAACGAGGCCGCGGAGCGATACGTCAATCGCGATCAGACGAATGAGTCGAAGGAGAAATACGGCGGCTGCCGCATGAAGGGGACTTGCTCCAAGTGATCCCTGTCGCCCTGACTGACGTCCCGTCGCAAAGGGCCGGGACCCGCGCAGCGCGGGTCCCGGCCGTGGGCTCTTCAAGCTGTGAGACAATGAAGAGCGATTCTCTTTTTCGGGGTATTTTAAGTTTCTTGTTTATTGGCGTGGGTTTGTCCTGCCTTCGCTTTGCTCTTCTGCCCATGGAGAAGAACTCTTTCGGGATGCTCGCGGGCGGGCTTATGACGGGGGCCTTGGTCCTGGCCTATCTCGCCTATCGTCGAGCCTTGTCGAGGCGAGCCTGGAGGATTTTCGGTTTCGTCAGGCCGACCTTGTTTGATTTGGGCGTCGGTGTCTTGGCGGGTATAGCGAGCTGGGCGTGTGGGCCTGCGTGCGCGTTTCTAGGCTTGTGTCGTTCCGGTTTGGGATCAAATAGGTTTCCTCTTTCCGCTACAGGCTCTGGATGGATTGCGGCGTATGGACTGGGCGTGGTGGGGCTGGCGTTTTCAGAGGAATGTATTTTTAGGGCCTATTTGATCCCGGCATTTGAGGAGCGTTTTAGATCCTCCTATGCTGTCCTTCTGAGTTCGTTGATTTTTAGTTTTTTTCATTTTCAAGATGCCGTCCCAACCTTTGCGTCGGGCCTGATTTTGGGGACTATTTTCATCCGACGTCGCAGTCTCTGGCCCTCGGTCATGGCTCACGTGCTCCATAATATCACGATCACGTTGCTCGGGTATTTTCTACTGGAGCGTGCGGTCCTTAAGTAGGAAGTGCGGGCTTGGTTCTCAGAGGACTTTGTAGAGGGTCAGGGTCTTCTGCTTGCCGCGAATGTGGATGTTTTCGTGTTTCTCGAAGGAGGTTTGCTCTCGGAGAGCGGGGCTGAGGCGATCATAAGCGTCGCTGCTGATGAGGATGGTGGAATTGAGAGCTTTATTCTCGCTTTCGATGCGAGAGGCGATGTTGACCGTGTCGCCAATCAGGGTGTACTCCATTCGCTTCTCGGTACCGACGTTGCCGGCAACAAGCGGCCCCGTGTGAATCCCGACACCAAAACGCACCGGCTCGCTCATGAGGCCCTTGGCGTTGAATTCGGCGAGCTTCTCTCTCATTCCCAGGACGGCTTTTAAGGCGTCGTCGACATGACTGTGTGAGCCGAATTGAGGCGCGAAGACGCCCATCACCGCGTCGCCGATGAATTTGTTGATGATCCCGTTATGCGCCATGATCGGCTCTGTGACATGCGCGAAGTAGGAGTTTAGGAAGCTCACGACGGCCTTGGCGGACAACGTCTCGCTGAGGGCGGTGAAATTCCTGATGTCTGAGAACATGATCGTGGCCTCGATGTCCTCGCCGCCCAGCTCGATGGCGCCGCTCTCGATGAGCCGCCGGGCGACCTCGACGGAGAGGAACTTGCCGAAGGTGTCCTTGATCCGCTCGCGCTGGGCGAGCCCCGCGACCATGTCGTTGAAATGGGCTTTGATCTTGCCCAGCTCGTCGTCCGAGAGAACCGAGGTGCGGATCGTGAAGTCTCCGTTGGCGACGAGCTCCATCTTTTTGACGAGCTCGGCGAGGGGGGCGGTGATGCTTTGGTAGAGGACCTCGCAGTAGCCGATGATGTAGCAAAGGGACACGATGACGATGGAGATCGGGACCGGCCAGATGGCGGAGAGCGATTGGTGGTGCTGGACGAGCGAGGCCGTGACGAGGATTAGGGGCACGATGACCAGGCTGACAATCATCAGCCAAAGTTTTAGGCGGATGCTTAGAGTGGCGCCCCGCTTGCGCTCGAAAAGTTCGGTCCCCTCGTAGAGGGCGGGCATCACGTCGGTGAAAAGATAGGGCTCGAGGCACAGGATGCCGAGGTAAGCCAGGTAGTAGCCCTCGGCGATAGACTGGATTAGAGTCGAGACGGTTGTTTTTATGTCGAAAGCGGCCAGACCGATCGCCAACATGGGGAGGGTCGATATTGCGGATAAGACGACGATGAAGCGATAGATGCCGCCGGCGCGTGCGCGGGCCATTGACTTAAATTCTTGACGACCGGACGAGATGAAGAGTTGGATGGGTCTGACCCACCACAACAGCGCGGCAAGATATAAAAGGCACCAGATACAGAAGAACCTGGGAAACCAGTGCGGGATGTCCGCCTCTTGCGGCAAAAGGGAGGAGAGATGGCCGCTGAAGGCTAGCATGCAGAAGAATGCGAGGATGAAGGCGAAGAGGGTCTGGGCGTAGATTTGTGAATGAGGCCTCGTCCTTCCTCCGGCTCGAGGCAAGCTCTCTAGCCAGCCTCCCAACAAAACGCCGATCAGCGCGAAGGGAAAAAGGAGCAGTGCCATGAAGATAATGGCGACAAATCTCTCCTCGGTTTTGGGGAAGACGGTGTACACGGCGTAGAGGCTCGGAAGAATCAAGAACGGGTAGAGGAGTGCTCGGCGGCCCAAGGAACCTCCCAGGGGCATTCCGAAGAGGAGTCCGATCAAGGGGCAGGTGACGACGCTTGGGAGCAGGTCCACATTGAATCGATAGAGGATGGATGCCGTGATGAGGATGCTGAGGACCGTCGCGGCGATGATTGCGCCGACCGTCTGAGTCCATCCGAAGCGCGGCGAACGTTGCATGGAGTGTCTTCTAGATTCGGTCTTTCTCGATAACAACCGCCGTGCCGTAGCAGAGCACTTCTGTGGCCGCGCTCGTCTTGGTGCCGACTTCCGAGGCGTCGTAGCTGAGGCCCACGATGGCGTTGGCGCCCACCTGCCGGGCATGCTCAATGAGCAGGTCGTAGGCCTGTTGCCTTGTCTGCTCGCACATCTCCGTGTAGGACCCGATCGTGCCGCCGATGATGGACTTGAGCCCCCCCAGTATTCCCTGGGTGATGGTGGGCGCGCGCACGACGATTCCGCGCACGACCCCCTTATATTCCTTGATCCGGAACCCTTCGATGTTGAACGTGGTGGTGACGGTGATATCCATGCCCCCATCGTAGTAAAAATTTTCGTTTGGAAATAGTTCATTCCAAAGTGGGATATGAGAATCGTTTGTGCTGCTTAAAAACGAGGTAATCCTTTGTTTTACTGCTGGCATAAAAATTGATCCGTCGTTGGTATATGAGAACAAAATCTTTCCGGATCATGCTGGCCTTCGTCGCGATCTTCCCCGCGCTCACGTGTCGGGGTGCGATGGCGGGTTCCCTGAGATTGGCAGAGCAGAGCCAGGTAGTGCACCTAAGCCGTCTGACCTCGACTTCTCAGGCGTTTCGAAGATCGAGCCTCACCTATATGCCGTCGGTCGCCCGCGTTCAAAAGGCGCCGGCGGTGAGGGGCGTCTTAATGCGAGGGGGGGAGCTTTTGATGATCCCGTTGGGCCAGGACGTCTCGATTCGAGGTAAGATGAGAATTCTTGGGGGCTTTCGGCAGGCCCCCGAATTTAAATATCAGCTGGCATTCGCGTTCAGGCTGTCCATATGATGTGGGTTTGTGCCGCGTCTCAGTATTGCCCTGAGAGAGGGGGTGGCGGTCTGCCTCTGTGGCCAATGACTACAATGAAGAACGGTTCTGGAGAGAATCAACGCCTATGAGAACGGCCCCACAGGGTTCTCTGAGGGAAGATAAGGTCGCCCGCTAGATGAGGAACTTGCCGTTCTTCATGATGACCCGGCCGTCGGCGACGACGGTGGGGCTGAGCAGCAGCCCGTCGTTGTGGGCCCGGCTGTTCCACCGGGCGCCGGTCGAGTTCGGCAGTGGGCTGCCCAAAGCGAGGTGAACGCTGGGGAACTTCTCGTCCTGGAGCATGATGCCGATGAGCTTTTTAAGTCCGATGTTCGTGCCGATGGCGAATTCCCCGGCCCGGTTTGAGTTGGCGTCGGTTTCGAAAGTGTACCGATCGAACACCTTCTTCAACTCCTTGTTCTTGCAGGACACGCTGCCGCGGATGCAGCGGCCGTGTTTAATTTCATAGGACAGGGGAGCGCCTTTCATCCCGCCGAATTTCTTTGTGGCGATGTCTCCCATACAGCCGTCGACGACCACGATCCCGTTGACGTCGTCGGGGGCGGTGAACACCTCGCCGTCCGGCAGGTTTGTCCACTTCCCCGGCTGGATGTCGCCGTCGCAAATAACCCATTTGAGTTTTGGGCTTAAGCCGACCTCTATGTCCGTGCCGGCGGGGGTCGTGACCCGGATTTGTCGGGCCTTGCGAACGATCTCGTAAACTCGGCGGCTCAGTTTTCGGATCTGGGTGTAGTCGGCGGCCATGCCCTGGCACATCATTTCCTTGACGAAGCCCGGCATATGGGCGTGGCGCAGGAGATGTTTCTCGACGAGGGCGGTCATCGGGTGCCGGAAGCTATTGAGCTCCCCGAGCCTGACGGACGCGATGTAAAAGCTGACGTCGGCGTGAGCCATGGAGTCGCGTATTGCAGAAGGGAATCGGAGGGGGGCTTTCCCATCGTCGGGACGGGGGCCGAACTCCTCCATGATGAACTTTCTGACAAAGCCGCCCGCCGTTTCAACTTGACGGGCGATGGCGTTGCCGAGCTTCTCCGTTTCAAGGTCGGTGATGATGACCGTTTTGTCGCCCGGTTTTACCTTGACGCAGTTGACCACCGCCTGACGGGCTCCAAATTCAAATGAGTCCATGCGGCCTCCTTGGCGAAGATGAAGGTCTAAAGGGCGTCCCAGAAGCGGCTGTCGGGGTGACGGCAGTCCTTGTCGCGGCGCAGATCGTGCCAGACGAAGTCGCAATACGAGGCGTTCTGGGTGAGGGTCTGGGTGCGGGTGAGGATGAAATTCAGATTGGCGGCTTTCGCGGCGGCAAAGTCGTAATGGCAGGCGATGGCGTAGGCGTATTCGGGGTCCGAGAATTCGGCCAGGATGTTCTTCCAGCGGCACTTGCGTATCTTGACTCCGACGCGGCCGTCTTCCAGGTCGAATTCGCTGCAGTCGAAGCTGTCCTTGAAGAGGCCGGCCGGCTGGTTGCCGGCCCAGAACATCCCCTCGATGGACGAGACCGCCTTGATGGAGAGGTTGTGGATGTCCCGGTCGAGGAAGTCCATCCACGCCGCCAGGGCGTTCTTCTTAGGCATGAGGATTTCAAGGCCGCTGACTTTCAGGTGCGCCAGCTTCAGATAGGCACGGATGGCGTCGGCCGAAAGGACTTCCACGGGGCGTCCTTCCGTGAGGCGGTCCAGACAGTTGAGTTCTCCAAGGTAGAAGCGCGCAGCGCTGCGCAGGAGATTCTCCTCCTGAGACCAATTGCGCATCCCCTTCAAACGCGCCATGTAGGGCTCTGGGAGGTTTTCGAGGCGGGCCTGCCGGTTTAAGGTCTCCGTCAGCGCCTGGGTGTAGTCGGGCAGACGCTCCGCGGCGAGGGGGCGGACATAGTCAAGAAAACGGTCGAAGCTGCCCAGCCTGCGGTCGAATAAGGCCGGCACGTCGACGCGGCACCTCGCATCTTCGACGTAGGCGTAGCGATAGGTTTTCACGACCCAGTGGGATTAGGAGCCGGGCTCTTCGACGGTCTTGGCCCAGAACGCGAGTTCTTTCTTCAGACCCGCCTGACCCTCGGCCGAATCAAGGAGGACGGGCTCGGCGTCCGAGCCCTTGATCCAGCGGAGGGCCGAGACGAGGGTCATGCCGCGGTCGACGCGAAAGAGGGTGAAGCGGTCCCCGGAGATCAGGGAGAAGACGATTTGATTTGAGTCGTCGTTTCCGACATGGACGAAGTGGACTCCGTCCTGATCGGAGAGACCGACCTGGCGGGCGGGCCAATCCTGCCCCGGCCGGCACAGCGCCAGCATCGAAGCCCCTTTGGACGAGATATTACTCTTGGCGCCGTATTGCTGGGCGTGGCGGAGGATTTTCTCGAATTGGGCTTGCGAGAGGGTGGTGGAGGTTCCGATCGGGGAGGTTTTGGCGGTGGAGACGTCGACGTCCGGAGGAAGGGGGATGTCCCAGTCGTTTCCGCGGATGCCGGCCAGGAGGACCCCGAGGGTTTTCGATTCGTGGGGGAGCGCCGAGGCTTGGAGGACGGCAACGAAAAACGAAGCGACGGCGACAAAAGCAAGCCGGCCCGGCATGCGGGGGAGGTCCATGAGGGTATTCTAGTCCGCTACGAGGCGTCGAGTGAGGGACGACTGGTCCCTTGGGCCGCGCTAAACGGCCCAGGGCGGCTTAAGGCGGAGGACCTAGGAACTTTTTCGGGGGTTGCTTCGTATATTATTGTGGGCTTTAACGGCATTGACATACACTGTTATACAGGCTACCCTTTATGCGGGTAGACTTTCTTCGTTGCGATGAGGAGACGGAACTCCATTTGTGGTCGCGGCATCAGGTCTCGCCGCGCGAAGTCGAGGAGGCCGCCTATCATTCTGGCCTGACGCTTCGCGGACGAGGGAAGGGCGTTTATGAGGTCTATGGGCGTACGGAGGCTGGCCGCTTCTTGATGATCGCCGTTCGTTATCTGGGGAGGGGAGAGGCTCGCGTCATTACCGCCCGCGACATGAGCCGCACGGAACGCCGACGCTACGAGAAGATCAGAGCGCACTGAGGATATGCCCAGAAAACCAAGAGAGACGACGGATCGCAGGGTGAGGAAGCTCTACGACGAGAGTTCGACTCTCGCGGAGGGCGGGAGGGTCCGCGCCGTCAGTATGAGTTTCCCGAAGCCGCGGCGGCTCATCGCCTTGCGTCTTGAAGAGGAGACTCTCGCAGGCGTGAAGCGTTTGGCCTCTGAGCGGGGGCTCAATTACTCCACTCTCATGCGGATGTGGATCACGGAGCGGTTGCGGCGAGAAGGCGTTTAAGCCTACTTATCGAGGTGATGGGGCCGCGACTCAGCCCACGAGGCGGAGGTGATGCGGATAAATTCCGCCTTCTTCCAGAAATCGGGGAGGCTTGAGGCGCCCGAGTAGCTCATGCCGGAGCGCACCCCGCCGATGAGTTGATGGATCACCTCGGCCACCGGCCCCTTGTAGGGCGACATGGACTCCACACCCTCGGGGACGACCTCGGCGACTTCGATGGCGTCGAGATCCTCGTCGCTTCCGCGCTCCTTGGTCTTGCGCGTCAGAGTGGCTCCAAGCGAGGCCATGCCGCGGTAGATCTTCCAGCGCGACCCCCCGCGCACCACGGTCCAGCCCGGGCTTTCCTCAGCCCCCGCCAACAGCGAGCCGAGCATGACCGAGGAGGCTCCTCCTGCGAAGGCCTTGGCCAGGTCTCCCGACTCGCGCAGGCCGCCGTCGGCGATGATGGGGACGTCTTTTTCGCGGGTGATGCGCGCGCAGTCCATGACCGCGGTCAGCTGGGGCACGCCGGCGCCGGAGACCACGCGCGTCGAGCAGATCGAGCCCGGGCCCACGCCCACCTTGACGCCGTCGGCGCCGGCGGAGGCCAAGTCGCGAGCGCCCTCGTAGGTGGCGACGTTGCCGGCGACGATCTCGGCTTCGGGGAGCTTCTTGCGCAGGTGCTCGACAGCCTTGATGACGTGGTCGGCGTGGCCGTGGGCCACGTCGACGACGAGACAGTCCGCCCCGGCCTCGAGGACGGCCGCGGCGCGTTCCAGGTAGTCGCCCACGACTCCCACCGCCGCGCCGACGAGCAGACGCCCCTTGGCGTCGGTGGAGGCGTCGGGATGGTGCTGGCGGTTCTTGATGTCGCGGGCGGTGATGAGGCCTTTGAGTTTCCCGGTCTTGTCGATTAAGGGCAGCTTCTCGACTTTGTGATCGCGCAGGATCTCGCGGGCCTTGTCCATGCCGATGTCGGGCGGGGCGGTGACGAGCTTGGTCGTCATGACCTTGCGCAGGGACTCGCCGGCCTGGTCGCGAAACTGGAGGTCGCGCTCGGTCACCAGTCCGCGCAGGGCGCCCTTGTCGTCGACGACGAGAAGGCCGCCGACTCCGTGCTCGCGCATGCGGGCGCGGGCGCGGCCCACGGTCTCGTCGGGCCCGATGGTGTAGGGCTTGTCGATGACGACGTTCTCGGCGCGCTTGACCTTGGCCACTTGGGCCGTTTCTTCCTCGATGGTGAGGAAGCGGTGGATGATCCCCAGGCCTCCGAGTCGGGCCAAGGCCACGGCCATGCGGGATTCGGTCACCGTGTCCATGTTGGCCGAGACGATGGGAACCTTGAGCTTGAGGCGGCGGGAGAACCTGCCGGTGGTGTCGACGCGCTTGCGGGAGGCGATCGACGATCTTTTGGGGACGAGCAGGACGTCGTGGAAGGTCAAGGCTTCTCTCATGTCCATGGGGGGTGATTATAGTAAAATGCCGCTCATGGCCTTCCCCATCACTCGTCCCCGTCGTCTTCGTTCTTCGGCGGCTTTGCGGAGCTTGATCCGCGAGACCGAGCTGTCCGTCAAGGACTTCGTCTTGCCCCTGTTCATCCGTCCCGGCAAGGGCGAGAAACGCCCCATCAGCTCCATGCCGGGGCACTTCCAGTATTCCGTCGACGAGGCCGTCAAGGCGGCGGGCGAGGCCGTTAAGCTCGGGGTGCCCGCCGTCATTCTCTTCGGCATCCCGGATAAGAAGGACGCCAAGGCCTCCGGCGCTTACGCCCCCGACGGAATCGTGCAGAAGGCGGCCAAGGCCATCAAGGCCAAATACCCAGAGCTTCTGCTCATTGCGGATCTCTGCTTCTGCGAGTACACCGACCACGGCCACTGCGGCATTGTCAAGAACGGCAAGGTCTTAAACGATCCTACCCTGGAGCTTTCAGCCAAGACCGCCGTCTCCCAGGCCAAGGCGGGCTTCGACATCGTAGCCCCCTCGGGAATGATGGACGGGCAGGTGGGTGTTATGCGCCAGGCCTTGGACGCGGCGGGATTTGAGGACACCCCGATCTTGGCCTATGCGGCCAAGTACGCCAGCGGCTTCTACGGCCCGTTTCGCGAGGCCGCGGAGTCTCCGCCCTCCTTTGGGGACCGCTCCGGCTATCAGATGGACCCCGCCAACTTCCTGGAAGCCATGCGCGAGGTCGCCTTCGACGTCGAGGAAGGGGCCGACATGCTGATGGTCAAGCCGGCCCTGCCGTACCTTGACGTCCTCAAGGCCGTCAAAACGCGTTTCGGCCTGCCCACCTCCGCCTACCAGGTTTCCGGCGAGTTCGCCATGATCAAGGCGGCGGCGGCCAAGGGCTGGATCGACGAGAAGCGGGTGGCCCTTGAGGCCTTGACGAGCATCAAGCGCGCCGGCGCCGACTTTATTTTGACCTACTACGCTTTGGAGGCCGCCCGATGGCTTGCATAAAGAAGATGGGGACAAAAACTGGCAGGAAGGTGAAGAGGCTGAGCCAAAAGGCTCTGTTTGCTCGGGCGTGTAAGACTTTGGTGGGAGGGGTCAACTCTCCCGTGAGGGCCTTTAAATCCGTGGGCGGCACGCCCCTCTTCGTCGAGTCCGGGTCCGGCGCGTACCTCCGCTCCATGGACGGTCAAGTGCTGGTCGACTACTGTCTCTCCTGGGGGCCTCTGATGTTCGGCCATGCCCGCAAGGAGATCGTCGAGGCGGCCAAGGCCGTCCTGTCGCGCGGCACGACTTTCGGCGCGGCGACGCTGGCCGAAGTGGAACTGGCGGAGTTCATCAAGGACGCATTCCCCTCGATGGCGCTCTTGCGCATGACCAGCTCCGGCACCGAGGCCGCCATGAGCGCGGTGAGGGTCGCGCGCGCTTTCACCAAGCGCGACTTGATCATTAAGTTTTCCGGCTGCTATCACGGCCACGTCGACAGCCTTCTCGTTTCCGCCGGTTCGGGGGCGACGACGCTTGGAACGCCTGATTCCGCGGGCGTTCCCAAGGCCTTCGCGTCGACGACGATCGTCCTGCCGTTCAACGATCTAGCGGCCGTCGAGGCTGCCTTCAAGAAGCACAAGGGGCGCATCGCCGCGATCATCGTCGAGCCCGTTCCGGCCAATATGGGCGTGGTCTTGCCGGCCGGCGGATACTTGGCCGGCTTGCGCAAGATCGCGACCCGGGAGAAATCTCTCCTAATCTTCGACGAGGTCATCACGGGATTTCGGGTGTGCTACGGGGGAGTGCAGACCTTGGCCGGCATCAAGCCCGACCTCACGATTCTGGGCAAGATCGTCGGCGGCGGCCTGCCCATGGGGGTCTACGGCGGGCGCAAGGACGTCATGAGCCTGGTGGCCCCCGAAGGCCCGGTCTATCAGGCCGGAACCCTTTCCGGCAATCCCGTCGCCGTGGCGGCGGGACGAGCCATGCTGGACCTCCTGAAACGGGAGAAGCCGTATGAGCGCCTGGAGTGGATGAAGAACTGCGTCTGCGAGGCCCTGCGCCAGTGCGCGCTTAAGGCGGGGGTGTCTTTGCGCCTCCAGTCCATCGGCTCGATGTTTACGCCCTTTTTCATTGAGGGAGAGGTGACGGACTATGCCTCGGCGCTCAAGGCCGACAAGGCGCGCTACGGACGGTTCTTCCACGAGATGCTCAAGCGAGGGGTCTACCTGCCGCCGGCGCAGTGGGAAGCGGCCTTCGTCTCCGCCGCGCACGGCGAGCGGGAGCTGGATTTGACGATCGCGGCGGCGCGGGAAGCCTTCCTCAGGATTTAGGAGAAAATCGCCATGGCCATGCGTGAAAATACGATCCTTCGCTTGAAGATCACCAGCGCGACTCTCACGCCTCAGGATATCGAGGCCAAGCTCGGCGTCAAGCCCGATGAGTCGTGGAAGATCGGAGACCGCACGGGCGTTTTCGGGGCCGTCGAGAAGACGCATTGCTACGCCCTCATCTCCTCACAGCTGCCGTCGGCGTCTTTCGAGGATCATCTCCGTTCGCTGATGCAGCGTCTCTCGCCTCTGGCGCAGAAGATCGGGGAGATGGCGGCTCAGGCGACGATCAAATTCATCTGCACTCTTCAGCGCAAGACCATCCCCTCCATCGTCTTCGGGCGCGACGACCTGCGCTGGCTCGGCGTGATGGGAGCTCAGCTCGACGTCGAGATGAGCCTGATCGTCGAGCGGCCAAGCGAGCCGGCCAAGAAACCCGGGACCCCGGGGATCATGGAGTTCTAAGTCCGCTCCGCGCCGGCGCTACATCTGCTCGGGGGCTGAGACGCCGAGCAGGCCGAGCCCTTCGCAGATGACGTCGCGCACGCCCGCGATGAGCAGAAGGCGGGCCTTGGCGACCTCGGCGTCCTCGGCGGTGGCGACGGGGCACTTCTCGTAGAAGGGGTGGAAGAGCCCGGCCAGTTCCAGGAGATAGTTAGCCAGGGGATGGGGGGAGAGAACCTTCTCCGCGTCGAGGAGGACCTCGGGAAACCAGGCGAGCTTGAGCAGGAGGGCGCGCTCCTCGGGCGAAGTGAGATAGCGGGCGTTGGGCATCGGCAGGCCGGCGCCGGCCGGGAGCAGCCCGATCTCGGCGGCCTTGCGGAAGATCGAGCAGATGCGGGCGTGGACGTACTGCACGTAGAAGACAGGGTTTTCACTTGACTGCTTCTTGGCCAGCTCCAGGTCGAAGTTGAGGTGGCTGTCCGGGGTGCGCAGGGCGAAGAAGAAGCGGCAGGCGTCCTTGCCGACTTCTTCGATTATTTCGCGGAGCGAAATAAAGGTCCCGGCGCGCTTGGACATCTTCACCGCTTCGGTTCCGCGGAAGAGGTGGATGAGCTGGTGGACGATGGCGTGGTAGGAGTCCGGGGTCTTGCCGAGGGCCGCGATGGCGGCTTTCATGCGGGGGACGTAGCCGTGATGGTCGGCGCCGAAGATGTCGATGAGGCGGTCAAATCCCCGGTCGTACTTGTCCTTGTGGTAGGCGATATCGGGCAGGAAGTAGGTCGGCTTGCCGTCGCGCTTGACGAGGACGCGGTCCTTGTCGTCGCTGGAACCCTCGGCCCCCGCCGTGCCGAGCCACACCGCCCCATCTTTCTCGAAGACCATCCCGCGCGACTTGAGATAATCCAGCGTCTTGGGCACCGCGCCTGAAGCGAAGAGTTCGCTTTCCAGGTACCAGCGGTCGAAATGCGTGTCGAAGACCTTCATGTCGTCTTTGTGGGAGGACAGCAAGGCGTCCATGGCGTAGCGGCCCCAGGCTTTGGCGTCCCAGGCTTCGCAACCGGAGGGCGCGGCTGCCGCGAGGTCGTTGAGATACTCTCCCTGGTAGCCCTTTTCCGGGACGGGCGTGTCCTTGCCGTGCTGCTGGTCGTAACGGGCCTGAGCCGACGCGCCCAGCAGTTCCACACGTCCCCCGGCGTCGTTGACGTAATACTCCGCGGAGACTTGGCGCCCCAGGCGCCTCATGATCCGCACCAAGGAATCTCCCAGCGTCGCTCCCCGGCCCGAGGCCATGTGGAGAGGTCCCGTCGGATTGGCGGAGACGAATTCGATCAAGGTCTTCGCAGGCGTGCCGTTTTCTTCTTTCCCGTAGCCTTTGGGGTCGAGGGTGATGGCCTTGAGATTGGCGCAGAGGGCCGTGTTGCGGACCGAGATGTTGACGAATCCCGGGGGCGCCGGCTGAGCGGATTCGATCTCGGGGAGTGTCGCAAGGGCCTCGGCCAGGGATTTCGCCAACTCCATGGGATTGCGCTTGGAGGCTTTGGCGGCGGCCAAAGGCCAGGGAAGCGATAAATCGGCCCGCACGTGGGGGGGCGGGGCGGAGACGGCGAGCGTTTCGGGAAGACTGACGCCCGCGGAGGCGGCCCAGTTTTTGGCCTTCATGGAGAGCACGCGGCGCAGCTGGGCGACGATCATGGGTTCTGGGCAGCGGCCGCGAAGGCCGAGCCGGCGAGCTGGCGCACCGTATTGGGGTCGTGGGCGACGGCGAAGGCGTCGTTGGGCTCAACGAGGCCCTGCTTGACGAGCAGGGCGAGGTTCTGGTCCATGGAGATCATCCCGTGCTTGGCGCCGGCCTCCATGGCCGCGTAGATCTGATGGGTCTTGCCCTCGCGGATGAGATTGGCGACGGCCGTCGTCACCCGTAAAAATTCACGCGCGCAGATGCGCCCCCCGCCCTTGCGGGGCAGGAGCTGCTGGCAGACAACGGCCTGAAGGACGCTTGAGACCTGTAGGCGGACCTGGGCCTGCTGAGAAGCGGGGAAAACGTCGATGATGCGGTCGATGGTGGAGGGGGCGTCCTGGGTGTGGAGGGTGGCAAAACAGAGGTGCCCGGTCTCGGCGGCGGTGATGGCGAGCTGGATGGTTTCAAGGTCGCGCAGCTCTCCGATCAGGATGACGTCGGGGTCCTGGCGCATGGAGTGGCGCAGGGCTTCCGAGAAAGACTTGGTCGAAGATCCGACCTCACGCTGAAGGACGATCGAATTCTTGTCTTCGTAGACGAACTCGATGGGATCTTCGATGGTCAGCACGTGGGCGTTGTGCTTTTGGTTGATCTGCTCGATGAGGCAGGCCAATGTCGTCGACTTCCCCGATCCCGTCGGCCCCGTCACGAGGACCAGGCCGCGCGGAAGGTCGACGAGGTTGGAGACGGACGGCATGAGGCCGACCTCGGCGGGGGTCGGAATCTTGGAGGGGATGGCGCGAAAGACGGCGCCGAGGCCGTTTTTCTGGCGGAAGACGTTGAGCCGGAAGCGCGCCGCCCCCGGCAGGGTCACGGAGCCGTCGAGTTCCCAGCGCTCCTCGAAGCGGGCGCGCTGAGACTCGGTCAGGACCGCGTAGACCATGCGCTCGCAGTCCGCCGAGCCGACGGCCGGCAGGCCCGGCAAGGGGACGATCTTTCCCTGAATTCGGGCCATGGGCGGCTTGCCCACGGCCAGGTGGAGGTCGCTGGCCCCCGCTTGAGCGGCCGTCCTGAGGATGTCGATTAGTTCCGCCATGAGATTTCCTTGGCGGCGTCATTGAGCTTTTCAAGCCCGTAGAGCTGCCGGGCCTCCGCCGTCATCAGGTGGACCATGAGCCCGCCGAAGTCGAGCACGCGCCACTGGTCGCTCTGGGGGCGGGCGCGGCGGCAGAGTCCAAGTCCCTCGCCGAGAAGATCCTCCTCGACTTGCCTCTCCAGGGCTTCTAAGTGCGGGCGCGAGAGCGCGGTGGCGATGACGAGGTAGTCGACGAGGGGGCTGGTCTTTCGCACGTCCAGCACCACGACCTCCTCTGCCTTCTTGCCGTCGGCGGCGCGCGCGGCGCGGACGGCGACGGTTTTAAAGGTTCGGGGCATGGGACCTCAAGCGCAGGCGTTCGCGGAGGGCTTCGTCGTTGCGGAAGTCGATGTTTTCAAGGGCCGAGGTGAGAAGTCTCGCCGCCGCGCCAAGAGTGCGAAGGATCTCGGCGCGCTTGGTTTCATCGAGCGGCGACTCCGCGCGGAAGCGCAGGAGCGCCAGGAGGCGCTTGGGCGAGCGGAGGGCCAAGACGAGGGTCTTTTCGTCCTCCCAGCGCTCCTCGGGCCCCGCGGGAGGGACGGGCTCGGGGCCGTCGGGGCCGATGGTCCGGCCATGGCGCGCGGCTAAATCCATCTCATTTTCGAAAGGGTTATAGGCTCTGGCTTCGGCCGACCAATTCCCTTCAAGATACGGCAGGAGCCTGTCGAGGGTCCGGGTGAGCAGTTCTTTGGGGCCGGAGACGGGAGAGAGGAGCAGGGAGGAAAGATCGTAGAGGAGTGCGACTTCGTTGGAGGTTTGCCGCAGGCGCCGCGATTGGACTTGGACGAGTTCGGCGAAGAACTCCATGGCGAGGCTCGCGTCCGACTCAAGCCACCTCTTGAGGTCCGCGCGCTTCAGGCACAGGAATTCGCAGCGGCCCTGAGCGTAGGCGCTGGCCGAGCGGGGGATGTCGTCGAGGAGGGCCATCTCGCCCAAACAGTCGCCGGGCCCGACCGAGGAGAGGTCCTTTTCTCCCCCGTCGGAGAGGCGTTTGCAGATGCGCACCCGGCCGGAGGCCACGAAGTAGAGGCAGTCGCCGTGGGTTCCTTCCGCGAAGATCCTTCGGCCATCGTCGAAGGAGACGGGCTCGAGGTAGGCGGCCAGGGCTTTGAGCCGCTCCTCGGAATATTGATCGAAGAGCTCCAGCGAGCGCAGGATCCGGAGGCGTTCGGGGGTGTCCATTCCTACATCAAGGAGGCGACGCTGCGGCTCGTGATGCCCGCCAACTGCTTGAAGGTCTCGGGGTTGTTGGCCCGGTTGAGGGCTTCCTCAGGATTGACCAGGCCTTGGCGGACAAGCTCGGCTAAGGCCTTGTCCATCGGGATCATCCCGTGCTTAGCGCCCGTGTCGATGGCTCCGTAGATCATGTGCGTCTTGCCCTCGCGGATGAGGTTTGAGATGGCCGGCGTCATGATCATGACCTCGCGGGCGGCGATGCGGCCCTCGCCGTCCTTGCGCGCCAGGAGCTGCTGGCAGACGACGGCCTGCAGGACGACGGCCAGCTGGACGCGCACCTGGGTCTGCTGATGCGGAGGAAACACGTCGATGATGCGGTCGATGGTGGAGGGGGCGTCCTGGGTGTGGAGGGTGCCGAAGCAGAGATGTCCGGTCTCGGCGGCGGTGATGGCGAGCTGAATGGTCTCGAGGTCGCGCATCTCGCCGATTAAGATGACGTCGGGGTCCTGGCGCAGGGCGGATTTAAGCGCCGCCGAGAAGGATTTCGTGTTCTGGCCGATCTCGCGCTGGCGAAAGACGGCCTTCTTGGACTCGTAGACGAACTCGATGGGGTCCTCGACGGTGAGGATGTGGTCGGCGTACTTGGTGTTGACGAGCTCCATGATCGTCGCAAGCGTCGTGGATTTGCCCGAGCCCGTCGGCCCCGTGACGAGGACCAGTCCGCGGGGGAGGTCGGCTAAGTCCGTGATGGACTTCGACAGCCTCAGCTGTTCCGGGGTTGGGATCTTAGAATTGATGACGCGCATGACGGCCTCGACGCCGTTTTTCTGAAGGAGGACGTTGACGCGGAAACGCGCGAGCCCCGAGACCGAGAAGGAGCAGTCGAGCTCCCAGGTCTCCTCGAACTTGGCGCGCTGCTCTTCGTAGAGGATGGAGTAGATGAGGCGCTTGGATTCCTCGGCTGAAATCTTGGGCAGGCCCGCGATCTCGACGATCTCGCCGTTGAGGCGCATCAGCGGCGGCTTGCCGATGACCAGGTGGATGTCGCTGGCGCCGGCTTGCGTGGCGGTCTTGAGCACTTCGACGAGTTCCATGAGAGAGTCTCCTTAGGTCAAGGGCCGCTTGCGACGGCGCGGCCGAAGGCTTCGGCGCAGTCTTCGCCGAGTTCGACGCTGACGTCCACCGCGCGTGAAGGGTCCACGCGGGTGGCCGTACGGGCCGACGGGCATCCAAGGCCGTTCCTCGCCTCGGCGGCACGCCGAAAGTCCCCCACCCTGTCATAGACCAAGGTTCTCTTGCGCGGGCGCGAGCCACCCATGGCCATGACGTCGATGCCCCTCAATCTCAGCATTTTTGAAGCGCGGGAGGCGAGGCCCGCCTCCCCGACGCCGTTGAGCACCTCGGCCGTGATCGCTTTCTCCTTTGAACGGCGGAGGTCTGCCGCGAGGACCCAGCCCAGCAGTTCTAAACTCTCGGCGTTTTCCGGCATGCGCCCGGAGCGGATATTTTCCAGGCGCACGCTCCTGAGTTCCAGGGCGAAAATGAAATTCTCGAGGGGGCTTTTGTCTCCCGAGAGCGTGCCGCCGATGAGCGCGCGCGCCAGGGAGAGCCACGCGCGGGGGGAACTCGCGCGGGCTTTCAGGGCCAGAGACGTCGCGACGGACGGCTCGTCCTCCTCGAGGAGGGCAGGCAGGTCGGCCCTCAGGATCGCCGTCGGCGCGGAGGCGCCTTCGATTGACGGAAGATCGTCGAACTTCGTTTTTCCGGGCAGATGGGCAATTGAGAGGAGCCGGAGCACCGGGTCGTAGGCGGCGAGATGGAAAGACGTGGGCAGGGAGGGGGAGGATTGATGGGCTTCAATCCAAGCCAGCCACGGCGTTCCGTTTTGGATGTGGGAAGAGAGTTCGCAGCCGCGGGTGGCCCAGGCCGCGGCGGCGGCCGCGGCCAGGATGAGGGCCGCCAGCGAGCGCTCGACGGCTATCGCGCGGCGAGGCGGTTCCATAGGGATGCGGTCAGGAAGTGCAGTCCGGCTCCCCGAGAGAGGGCGTGCTGGAGCTTGGCGGCCACGCAGAGCTTGAGGGCGGCGTCGAGATCTATGAAGGCCAGAGCCCTGATCCCGGAGGAAGCGGGGTGGCGGCGGTCATGCGAGCAGGCGTCGGCGACATAGACGATCTTGTCGAGCAGGCCCAGCCGAAGGTCGCCCAGGGTGTGTTTCCGGATCGCGGAGAGGACCTCGGAATCCAAGATCTTGAATTCCCGGCGCGCCAGATCGGCGGAGACATGGGCGTGGAGGAGGAGGGGGCCGAGTCTGCATGTCTCTTCAAGCCTCGGAACCTTGAGCCGTCTCCTTCGGGCGTAGGCGGCCATCTTTGCCGGCGTCATCCGGCGTCCGATGTCGTGGAGCAGTCCGGCAAAGCGAGCCTTCCGCGCGTCGGCGCCGTGGCGGCGGGCGAGGGCCTCGGCGAGGGCGGCGACGTTGAGGGAGTGTTCGCAGCGCGAAGGGGATAGATCCCTTCCGAGCCGCTTCAAAAGGTCGCAGCCGTAGAGCCCAAGACGGCGCACGGACGCCAGGACTTCTGGGCAGAGCGCGTCCGAGCAGTCTTGGCCGAGGGCCAGGGCATTGCGGAGTTCCGTCGAGGAAATATCCGGGAAGAGGCCGGGAAGCTTCCGGAAGTGAGCCGGCACGGGGGAGCGCTTCCCCGGACGCGAGCCATACCACCAGGCCGCCAGGCTCTTGAGGCGCGCCGGGTCCTTCCACTTCCCGAAAGAGGCGGCGGAGTCCTGTCCGCAAACGAAGTAAAGCACTCCGCGGGGGTCTTCCCGCTTCAGGCGAGCAAGGGTCTCGACGGTATAGACGGGACGTCGAGCCTGGGTTTCGGAGAGGTCGAGGCGAGCGATGCGTTTGAAGCGCGCGGGCAGACGCCCCAGAATTCCGCGTCTGGCCATTTCGGCGCGGGCGGCGGCCGCAGCCGAGGGGGAGTCCTTCAAGGGTGCGCGATAGGCGGGGACGATCAGTATCCTGTCCGGGCGCAGACGCTCGGCGGCGGCGCGCAGCAGGCTTGAGTGGCCGCGGTGGGGAGGGTCGAAGCTTCCGCCGAAGACGAGGGTCTTCATGAGGGGACATTCTACCGCTCGTGGAGCGTCTTGACAACGCGCGCAGAAAACCGGGATGATGCCCGCATGGCCGACGTGCGTCCATTCCGCGGCGTGCGCTACGCCGCGGCCGGGCTCGGCGCAGCACTCTGCCCGCCCTATGACGTCATCAGTCCGGAGCTGGCGAAGGTCCTGCGCGTTTACGCCCGCAATGCCGTTCATCTTGAGCTTCCCCGGGGAGGAGGCGCGGCCCGTTACGGCCGGGCGGCAGCCGCCTGGCGGCGCTGGAATCTCGACGGGACGCTGACGCGGGACGCTCGCCCGGCGTTTTATGTCGTCGAGGAGCGATACGTCTTGGGCGGAAGGAGGCTCGTCCGGCGTGGATTTCTTGCGGCTTTGGGAAGCACGCCAAGGGCGGCGGGCGCCGTCATCCCGCACGAGCGCACCCTCTCCAAGCCAAAGGCCGATCGGCTTCGCCTGTTGGGAGCCGTTCATGCCAACATCAGCCCCATCTTCGGGGTTTTCTCCGATTCCTCAGGCGAGACCCGCCGGACGCTGCGGGACGCCGCGCGCGGACGTCCTCTCTCGCGCGGGCGCTCGAGCGCGGGCGTCTCTTATCGGATGTGGCGGATCGACGAGCCTCGCCAAGTCGAGGCCTTGCGCCGGGCCCTGGCCCCCCGTCCCATCCTCATCGCCGACGGGCATCATCGCTATGAGGTGAGCCGCCTCCATTATCTTAAGACCCGCCTTCCCGGTTCGGACGCGGTGCTGGCCTATCTCGTCGCCGACGAGGATCCGGGTCTGGTGGTCCTTCCCACCCACCGTGTCGCTTCAAGGAGCCTGCTGTCTCGCGCCGTGGCGCTGGCGCGCCTAAAGAAGCTTCCAAGCCTCCGGGCTCTTGAGGCTTCCTTGGCGCGCGCGGGCAATCCTTATGCGTTCGGATTGGTCGAAAAAGGATATTATCTCGGCTTGCCGAAATCCTCGGGAGGCTGTCGAAGCGGTTTGTCCGTCGAGTGGCTGGCCTCCCGGCTTCTGGCGGGAGTGCGGCCCGACGAGCTGGGCTATACGCCCGACGCGGCACTCGCCGCGCGCAGGGCGCGGGCCAGCGGCGGATCGGCGGTCTTGGTCAAGCCGTTTGACGTTCCTAAAATTCGCCGCGCGGCGAAGGCCGTCGGCCTTCTACCCCAGAAATCCACCTACTTTTTCCCAAAGATCGCGACGGGCCTGGTTTTTCGGAGTCTTGAGGCATGAAATTCTCGGTCATCGTCGCCGCGCACAACGAAGGGCAGCAGATCTCATCTTCGCTTAAGCGTTTGCGCCAGATCTCCAAGACGAGTCCGGTCGAGATCATCGTCGTCGACGGCGGGTCCGACGACGAGACGGCTTCTTCCTCGCGGGAGTGGGCCGACGAGGTTTTGGTCCTCGACAAGCCCAATCGCGGCGCGCAGTGGCATGCCGGCGCGCAGAAGGCCTCGGGGGACCTCCTTTTCTTCCTGAGGGCCGACGTGCATCCGCCGGGAAACTGGCAGCAGGCTCTCGAGCATTTCTGGCTGGTCACTCCAGTCGCGAAGGTGTCGGCGGCCGTGTTCTCGGTGAGCTACGGACGCACGGCCGGCTTGCGGATTCTGTCGGCTTGGTCGAATGCGCGCGTGCGCGCCGGGCTGGCCGCCGCCGATCACGGGCTGTGCACGACCCCGGAAATTTATAAGGGAGTCGGGGGGTATCCGCCTTTCGCGGAGCTGGAGGATTTTGAGTTCAGCCGGCGTTTGAGCGCGAAGGGCCGCATCGCCCTCCTTCCCGAGAGCGTCCACGCGGCGGCGCGCCGCATGCGCTCCCATGGCCCTTTGACCTACGCCCTCAGCCGCGTCTGGAAGGAGACCTGCTATAAGCTGGGGGCTTCTCCCGAGACCTTGTACTCCGCGTCCTGAACGGATTTATTCCGCCAGCAGGACGGGGGCGGCGGGAGGGGGAACGGCGGCGGGCAGACGGTCGAAGAAGTCGGCGATGATGCGGCGGATGTCCGCGCAGTCCATCGTCGCGCAGACTGCGACCCTCATGGCCTTGTTGTGGGGCAGGCCCTGCGTGTACCAGACGGTGATGCGCCGCATGTTGAGCGCGGCCTGGCGCTTGCCGAGGAGTTCGATCTCCAGGTCGAAATGCCGCAGGAGAGTCTCCTTTCGCTCCGTCACGTCCGGAACCCGGGGAGAGTTCCGTCGGCCGTCCAAAACTTCCTCCAGATTGCGGTAAATCCACGGATTGCCGAGCCCTCCGCGTCCGATCATGACGGCGTCGCATCCCGAAATCTCGATTAAGCGGCGGGCGTCGCCCGGCGTCAGGACGTCTCCGTTGCCGATGACGGGAATCTTCACGGCGCGCTTGACCTTCCCGACCGCCTCCCAATCGGCCTTCCCGCCGTACTGCTGGGCCTGGGTCCGGCCGTGGACCGTGACGGCGTCAAAGCCCGAAGCCTCGGCGCGCACGGCCAGCGCGACGGCTTCTTCGCCCGAGGGATTGTGGAAGCCCTTGCGCATTTTGACGGTGAGGGGCGTTTTTTTGACGGCCGCTCGCACCTTCTTAAACAGTTTCTCGGCCTTGTCGGGATCCTTGAGAAGGGCGGAACCCTCCCCGTTGGAGACGACTTTTTTGACGGGGCAGCCGCAATTGAGATCGATCAGGTCAAATCCCATCTCCTCGAGAATCGCCGCCGCGTCGGCCATCATTCCGGCCTCGCATCCGAGGAGTTGGGCTCCCAGCGGGCGGTCCGAAGGATTCGTGAGGAGGAGACGGCGGGTCTTTAGGTTGCCGCGCGTCAGGGATTGAGCGGAGACCATCTCCGCGTACGCGAAGCCAAGCCCCTTCTCTCTCGCGATAAGACGAAAGGGAAGATCGGAACAGCCGGCCAAAGGCGATTGGACGATTTTCGACGGCAGGCGGAGTCGGCCCAGGCGCAATGTCATGGGCGCGTATTGTACCACCCTAACGCCAGCGGGCGAGGAATCTCAGGGCCGCGGCCGTCATGGTTTCCAGTCTCTCCAGAACGAACGGCGTGATCTCATCGCGCAGTCCGACCTCGGATCGGGTCAAGGCCAAGGCCTCGTCAAGCTCTCCGCGCAGGCGGTGGGCGAGCAGGGCCTTGCGGCCGGGACTTGCGTCGCCGGCGAGCGCGAGGCGGGAGAGATCGTCCAAGTGCAGGCGCAGGCCGGCGTCTTCCACGCGCTTGTTCCACGAAGGGTCCCTTCGTTCCGGCGGGAGGGCTTCCTTGTCGAAGAGAGTGAGGATCTTCGCTCCGTCGAGGACGGTTCGCGTCCCCTCCAGCCGGGAGGCGGGCTCTCCCCCCGCTTCCAGATGGAAGGAAAGATCGGCGAAATCGTGGAGGGTGAGCAGGGTTTCCAAGGTCTCCTTGTGAGCCTGGATGGAGCCGGGAGGCAGGAACGACTTGGCGAGATCTTCAAGGAGGCGTTTGCGCGCATCCCGGAAGAAACTGGTCTTGAGTTCCCGGAGGGGGCCTTCCGTGGCGAGGAGCTTGCGGCGCAGATACGCCCAGGGATCGTCTTCGTGGCGCCGGATTTTATCGTCCCAGTGAGCCGCCTCGGACAGCCGTGCCAGGAGGGCCAGACCCGGTCCCCCCTCGCTCATGGCGCCTTCTCGGGCAGGACGTGCAGGAAATAATCGGCGGGAATCTTCCCTCCAAGATCGTGCGAGTCCCAGGCCTCGAAGGCGAAAACCTCGGGCTTGCCTTCCTCCCAGGGGTCGAAGACGAGGCAGGCAGGGTGCGAATCATCCTCTTGAGAGGCGCAGAGGACGGCCCCGGTATGGAATGGTCTGGCCTGTCGCCGACGATCCTCGACCGCCCAGTAGGACGGGTTCAGGGTCGTGATTTCCGACCAGATCATGTCGGACCAGTCCCGGCAGAGGCCTTTTTCGCGCCCGAGCTTGGTTTCCGCGGCCTTGAGGTCCGATTTTTTTGCGTTGAGGCGGCGAAGGGTGGCCGCGTGTTCCGGAGCGTCGGGGGGGGCTTTGGCCAGGGTTTTCTCGAGAGATGAAACCTCTTGTTGCCGTTTCTGGACCGAGGCCGCGAGGAGCCTGGCGGGCTGGAAGGGCTCGTCGACGTCTTCAATGACCGCCTCGGTGAGGACGCCCTCCTTCCAGCCTTGGTCCAGCCGTTGGGACACGACGTCGACGTAGCGGAAGTAGAGTTTTCGCAGTTCCGCCCGGGCTTCCACCGGAAGGGCATCGAGTCGGGCGCGGGTCCGCAGGGCCGGCCGGCCGGGGGGCTCGGCTGAGGCAGGCAGGACCAGGAGCAGCGCCAAGGGGAGGGCTCTCACGCCGACATGGTAGCCCCGTCGCTCGTCGGCGTCAAGCCCTGTTCCGGACGGCCCCAAAAAGGTAGAATCGAGTTCTATGCTCATGACCGATCCCTATCACGACTGGACCCTTCCTGCGCGCATTTCCCGCCTCAAAGACCTCGCCTACAACCTCTGGTGGAGCTGGCGCCCGGAAGCCCGCACCCTTTTTAAGGAGATCGACCGCAACTTGTGGGCTGAGATGTTCCACAATCCCGTCAAGCTCCTGCGCAAGTGCCCGCCCCAGCGCTTGGAGGCCCTGCTCTCCGACCAGGGTTTCCTGACCCGCTACGACACCGTCATGGCGGCTTTCGATAAATACATGGCCTCCCAGGACACCTGGTTTGCCAAAACCCAGCCCGAGATGAAGGGCAAGACCATCGGATATTTTTCCGCGGAGTTCGGCGTGCACAACTCCCTGCGCATCTATTCCGGCGGACTCGGAATACTCGCCGGCGACCACTGCAAGTCCGCCTCGGACCTGGGCGTGCCCTTGGTCGGAGTGGGCTTCATGTATCCGGAAGGCTACGTTCAGCAGAAGATCGCCTCCGACGGATGGCAGCAGAACGTCAACGAGACGGCCGATTGGGCGCATTCCGCCGTTCGGCCCGTGCTGGGGCCCAACGGCGGGCGCATGCTTCTCGACATCCCTCTCGGTCACGGGACCGTGAAGGTGGCGGTCTGGCGCGTGCAGGTCGGACGGGTCCCTTTGTATCTGATGGACACCCACGTCGAGGGCAATTCGCCTCAGGATCGCGAAATTTCGGGCCGGCTCTATGGCGGGGATCGGACCATGCGCCTGCGCCAGGAGATCATCCTCGGCATCGGAGGCGTGCGCGTTCTGCGGGCCCTGGGCGTTCACCCCAGCGTCTTCCACGCCAACGAGGGCCACTCCTCCTTCATGTTCCTCGAGCTGGCGCGAGAGAAGGTCTCCTCGGGACGGGGCTTAGACCAGGCCTTGGCCGAGGTTTCGGAGATGTCGGTCTTCACGACACATACTCCCGTCGCGGCGGGCCACGACGTCTTTGCCGAAGAGATGATCGCCGAGTATTTCTCTTCCTACTGGCCGCAGTTGGGGCTGGAACGGGAGGCGTTCGTCGACCTGGCCCGGGTGCCGGGGCACACCGGCTGGAACATGACGTCCCTGGCTCTGAAGATGGCGGGCCGCCGCAACGCGGTCAGCCGCCGCCATGGGGAAGTTTCCCGCGAGATGTGGAAGAGTCTCTGGCCGTCCTCCCCCGTCTCCGAGGTCCCGATCTCCCACGTGACCAACGGCGTTCATCTGGCCACCTGGGTCCAGCAGGAGTTGGGCACGATGTACGACCGCTACCTGGGACCCGAGTGGCGCGCCAACCAGGACGACCAGGCGCTATGGTCTAAGGTCGCGGCCATCCCGGACGAGGTCCTTTGGATGCAGCACAACAAGAACAAGAGCGCGCTTCTGCAGTTGATGCGCGCTCGCGTGCGCGCCCGCTGGAAGAGCGGCGAGGCGGAGGCCGTCCAGGCCTTGGCCGGTGGGGCCCTCCTCGACCATTCGGGGCTGGTGATCGGGTTTGCCCGGCGCTTTGCCGGCTACAAGCGCGCGACCTTGATCCTTCAGGACGTCGAGCGGCTTAAGAAGCTGCTCTTCGACTACTGGCGCCCCGTCCAATTCGTGTTTGCGGGCAAGGCCCATCCGGCCGACGACGGCGGCAAGGCGCTGATCCAGCAGATCTATCGCCTGGCTAAGGACCCGGCCTTCGGCGGACGCGTCGCCTTCGTCGAGGACTACGACATGCATGTCGCGCGTTATTTGGTGCAGGGCGTCGACGTTTGGCTCAACAACCCTTTAGCACCGATGGAGGCCTGCGGCACCTCGGGAGAGAAGGCGGGCGTCAACGGAGTGCCGAACCTCTCCGTCCTCGACGGTTGGTGGGAGGAGGGCTACAACGGCGCAAACGGTTGGGCCATTGGGCAGGCCGGCGGGCGTGGCGCGGGCCCCGAGGCCGACGCCGCCGACGCCGACGACATCTATCGCATCCTCGAGCAGAAGCTGGTCCCCCTCTATTACGAGAGGGATGAGTTCGGCATCCCGCGCGGCTGGGTCAAGCTCATGAAGGAGTCCATCCGCTCGGTCGCCTCCCGCTACTCGGCCGACCGGATGGTCAAGGACTACGTGAACTCTCTCTACGCGGGCAGGGCGGTCGTTTCGCGCTGAAGAGGCCGTCATGTCCGTCGACCTTGAGAAGCTGAACCCGGAGCAGAAGGCGGGGGCGACGC
>Ga0334722_10001011_pt1 | contig 37497 bp, 32 predicted proteins | sample C3_bottom_MG_FD_207210 | JGI IMG/M metagenome (GOLD analysis project Ga0334722, IMG submission 207210) | Sediment microbial communities from Yellowstone Lake, YNP, Wyoming, USA - C3_bottom | ecosystem: Environmental > Aquatic > Freshwater > Lake > Sediment | place: USA: Wyoming | collected... | reverse complement strand
TTTTCTTCTTTTTAAAATTAGAATGAGGTTATTTCTTTTAATTTTCTTAACTAATATTTACACAGTCTGACGGTTCTTTGTTCATCTTCAACTTTTTTATTACAAAAATCCATTAAACACTATTTTTCGCTACTTCTTCATCTTTTTCTTCTTTCATTACCATTAAATAAAAATCTGTTCCGAACTTACTGTTAAATTCTCTCTCCATCTCTCTTACCTTATTTGCCTGTTCCTGTGTCAAATCCGCATATTTTATATTTTTAGCCACCCTTTACTACCTCCCGAATCAAAAATTATTTATTGCTATTTTGTGTACTGTTTAGCTTTATATACTCTATAAAAATTAAAAGACCCCCTTCGGGTCCTTAAGATTTTAAGGCTTTTCTTAAGTTTTCCAAAACCTTTAGAAAATAATTCGGTAAAGGCGCCTCAAATTCCATGTATTCATTTGTTATCGGGTGGATAAAACCCAATACCTTCGCATGAAGCATCTGGCCTTTTATATTAAACCTCTGTTTTTTCCTTCCGTAAACGGGGTCACCTACCACAGGATAGCCTATATAAGCCATATGGACTCTAATCTGATGGGTTCTTCCCGTTTCCAAAGTAGCTTCTATAAGTGTGTACTCTCCAAATCGTTCCAAAACCCTATAATGTGTTATGGCCTCCTTACCGTTTTTCACCACCGCCATTTTTTTTCTATCCACAGGGTGCCTTCCAATCGGAGCATTGACTGTCCCTTTTTCATCCTTAATATTCCCCTCAACAAGAGCAATATACTTCCTTGTTACATTTTTGTTCTTAATCTGTTCGGCTAAACCCAGATGGGCTCTATCCGATTTTGCCACAACCAAAAGCCCCGATGTATCCTTATCAATCCTATGGACAATCCCCGGCCTAAACACCCCATTTATGCCCGACAGATTTTTACAATGATACAGAAGGGCATTAACCAATGTTCCTGAAAAATTTCCCGGGGCAGGATGTACCACCATCCCCTGAGGTTTATTGACAACTATGAGATGTTCATCCTCGTAGACTATATCAACAGGAATATTTTCGGGCTCAATTTTAAGATTTTCGGGAAGTGGAATTTTTAATACTATTTCATCTTCTTCCTTCAATTTATAGCTCGGTTTTACAGGCTTTTGATTAACCAGTACATTTTCTTTCTCTATAAGTTTTTGAATATGTGACCTTGAAAGTTCCTCCACTTGGTTTGAAAGATATACGTCAATCCTCTGACCTTCCTCTTCTTCGGTAATTTTGAAATGGTATACGTCAAGAAATTCTTCCCTATCCATTGCTAACGCACCTCATGTTTACATGCCGAATCCCCGAAAAGTAGAATATAACATAAAAGTATTGTCCCTATCACAATGGAACTATCTGCAATATTAAAAACAAAGGGCCATATCTTAAAATCTAAAAAATCTACAACATATCCCAATCTGATTCTGTCCATCAAATTACCTAATGCTCCGCCTAAAATCAAGCCCACCGAAAGCCTGATAAAAAGATTTCGAGGTATTTTATGATAAAACACAATAATCAAAGCAATCATTAAAACAGCCGAGAGTATCAAAAAATAAGTCTTATTTTGAAGCATACCGAAAGCAGCACCGTAGTTTCTTACATAGGTTAAATAAAAGAAATTTTTTATTATCTGCACTGATAGATCCTCCAAATACTTCGTAACTAAAAACTTGGACAATTGGTCCAAAAGCAAAACAACAAAAGCAGTAATAAAAATCAGAAATACCCCTCCTAATATAAATTCACCAGGATATTATATCACTTCAAAAAAATCCATTACAAGGCCCTTATATACATATTTATTGATTCATTTCGCTGAAATTATCTACAGAGACATCCATAAAATACGGATCTTCTATATACTCACTGGTATTATCATCATAAAACAGAAGAGTTCCATAATAATAATATAACCCGTATTCCCTTTTAATAAAGAATCCTACCTGTTTAACCTTTTTCCCGTTATATTCTTTTGGTTGGTCGTAGACGGCATATATTGATATTAGCCCATCCTCTGCTTTCCTGGTCCAATTCCTATTGAAAAAAACATTATCTGCTTTCACTTCATCATTTTTTGTTATGGTAATTCTATAGGTCTTTCCACCTCCGATATTATTAATTGAATAGCCATAATAGGTATTTTCCGGGAAGATTACCAGAGAACCTTTAAAATTTTTACCAATATTCATATCAACATATATATCCGATTTTTGAGTCGAAATGGATAATTGTTTTAAATAGTCCATCAAATCCTTCTCAAAGGACTCGTAATCCTCTCCAAAAGCGGATTTAAAGGCCTCCAAGTTATCCATATTTTTATATTTCACCATTGAAATATAATTTAAAAGGTTATCCATATTAAAAGAAGGCAAAAGTATAAAGGCAAGAGACGAATAGCTATGGAATGGGTATATACCAAGATTATCTAAAATTTCGATATTTTCCTTGGGAAGCTTTCTAACATCGTTTTCTTCAAACTTCTTTAAAATTGGTATGTAATTTTTAATCAAATAGGAGTTCCCCATAAATTCCTTATCATCCGAGTAGGCAACCATTGAACCCATAAACTCGGCCAATCCCTCATTTATCCATGCCAGGATCTCATTCTTTTCATTCATATCTTTGAGCAAAAAATGTACAAATTCATGACTGATGGTCTCCATAAAAGACTTATCTAAATCCTCAGATTTCCAATTTTGATCCAAAACAATAATACCATTACTATTGGTAACGCCGCTGGTGTTTTCCGCCATCTTTTGAGCTTCTTCTGCGGAATTCCCAAATTTTAAAAGTCTATTATAATATTCTTCTTTGGTGCTTACAATGTAATAAATCGCCTTCTTATTAGGTTCATATCTCATCCCCTGAGTTATAAGCGGATAAACCTTTTCTTCAAAATATTCCGCAATTTTTGCAAGCCTCACGTAACTTATGTTTTTGTCCCCTTTAAAGACGGCATGTTCCGTCGATATAATCCTTGATGCATCCATCATCACGGTTCTGGTCCTATCATCCCAGGAAGTATCTATCCCCATAAAATTATTAACGGCTCTTAAGGGAACCATGGTTCTTCCGTTTATAATTACAGGTGGAACATCACTTTTAAGTTCCATACCATCTATAAATATCTTTACACCAGCATTTGGATTCTCTTTAGCTGCCACAAAGACGGGATTAAAAATAATAACAAGGGTTATTATTATAGAAATAAACCTGCAAAACATCTTTTTCATTTTTTCTCACTCTCCTCAAATGATTTCTATAATATAGAATAGCATAAATTTTGGTCAAATGTATGTTAACAAATAACCTTTTTGCATATAATATTTATTAAAGATTCATTTACAAAAAATCCTGCAAAAAATTATTTGACACAAAGCTTTATTTTTGATAGAATATTTCTTGCACAGGGGCATAGCTCAATTGGCAGAGTAGCGGTCTCCAAAACCGTTGGTTGGGGGTTCAAGTCCCTCTGCCCCTGCCAGAAAAATAAAGGCTTTTAAGCCTTTTTATTTTTTGTCTTAAATTCATTTGCTAACATTTTGCAAATTTTTTTCTTAAAAAATAAATATATATATCCTGTATCATAAATTTTTATGCTCTTTCAAAAGCTTGAAAGAGCATTTTCCAAATCTCCTATAAGTGAATTTACGTCTTCCAAACCCACTGATATTCTAATCAAACCCAAGGGAATATTAAGCCTTTTCAGTTCATCTTCATTATCTCCATGAAATACCGGTAAAATCAAACTTTCGTAACCACCCCAACTTACTCCAATTTTAAAAATCCTGCAACTGTTTACAACTCGCCTTATATCATCAATTTTATTCGATTTGATTTCAAAACTCATCAGTCCGGAATAACCTTTTAATTGTTTTCTGCCTATTTCGTAATAAGGATTTGATTTCAATCCAGGATAATTGACTCTTTCTACATTCTTATTTTGTTCTAAAAATTCTGCAACCTTCATCGCATTCTCTTGATGCTTTTCCATTCTTAAAGGCAAAGTTCTCAAACCCCTTATCAGCAACCATGCTTCAAAAGGCCCAATATTTCCCCCATGAAGTTGAAATTCGTTGTAAAATATCTTGTTTATTATATCTCTTCTAGATATTATAGCCCCAGCAACCACATCACTGTGTCCTCCTATGTATTTGGAACAGGAATGTATCGAAATATCAATTCCCATGTCTAATGGCTTCTGATATAATGGAGTGGCCCAAGTATTATCTATCATAGTTATAATACCTTTCGCCTTTGCCAGCTCAGCAATTGCTTTTATATCAACCAACTTAAAGGTCATGGTTCCTGGACTTTCAAGGTAAATAATTTTTGTATTAGGCCTAATAGCTTCTTCTACTTTTTCTAAAATATCCTTTCCTTCATCAACCAAAACTATGCTATATTCAATACCATACTTTTTTAGGTATTCAGCATATCTAAGCGTAGGCCCATATATATTGTTAACAAACAAGATATGGTCGCCTTGAGATGTAAAAGCATCTATTGCAGCACTTATTGCTGCCATTCCCGAAGTAAAACATTTACAAGCTTCACCGTGTTCAAGAGCTGAAAGCTTTTTTTCTAATATTTCCACCGTAGGATTAGTTCCTCTGGTATATAAATAATGGTCCTTTTCATTTTTAAAAGCCTCTACAATAGCATCATAATCTTTAAACACAAAAAGAGAATTTTCAAAAATTGGCGGCACTACTGCCCCAAAATATTTTTCGTGCTCCTCTCCTTCATGGGCACAAATATATTTTTCTTCAGAAAAATCATGCATAGTAACCCACCTCCCATTAGAGATTCTACGTCAATTTGAAAATTCCTTCTTAAAACATAAGCACTTTTTTATTTTTTCTGTCAATAGTCAGAGAAAATGTCGTCAAGAAATAAATTCAGAATTATCTACTAGTGACAATATCATAGAACAATAACATCCATCAAAATTTGGGTTGACATTATTACTAATTAGTAGTATATTTAGTATATGAAGAACGATAAAAAATCTTATGGAGAATTAAACGATTTAAACTTAAAGACTTTAATAGCTCTCAGTCGATGTTATCAGACAATACATAAAAAACTAAGTAAAGTATTTAAGGAAGGGGGTTTAACTACTTCTCAGTTTGCAGTCCTTGAAGTATTATATCATAAGGGGGATTTGAAGATATGTGAAATTATTGAAAAAATCCTTTCAACTGGTGGAAATATGACCGTTGTCATTGACAATCTTGAAAAGGACGGATTAGTAAAAAGATATTCTGATGTTCATGACAGAAGGGCCACTTTAATAAGTATTACAGATAAGGGACGAGAAAAAATAGAAGAGATTTTCCCGATACATCTTGAATATTTAAAAGAGATTTTCTCTGTCTTATCTCCTGAAGAGAAAAAAATTTTAATAGTTCTTTTAAAAAAATTGAGTGGTATTTAATACCCTAAAAATTTTTCAAAATTTATTACTAATTAATAAAAAACTAATTAGTAAATAAAATAATTTGGAAAAATATAAATATATAAAATATATTTTTGAAAATAAAAAGGAGGTTGTTAAAATGAGTAAAGTTTTATTTATCAAAGCAAATCCAAAGCAAGAAAAGGATTCATTTAGTTTGTGGGCTGGAGAAGAATTTATAAAACTTTACAAAATGAAGAACCCACAAGATAAAGTTATTGAAATTGATGTATATAATACAAACATACCTTTAATCGATGCCGATGTTTTAAACGGATGGGCTAAACTTCAAAGTGGCACTCCCTTTGAAAATTTAAACGATGCTGAAAGAGAAAAAATATCAACAATAAATAAGCTAACCGATGAATTCGTTGCAGCTGATAAATATGTTTTTGTAACACCTTTATGGAACTTCACCATTCCACCCATGATGAAAGCTTACATAGATACTGTATGCATAGCAGGCAAAACTTTTAAATACACCGAAAATGGTCCTATTGGACTTTTAAAGAATAAAAAAGCATTACACATTCAGGCTTCAGGTGGTATATACTCTGAGGGACCATTTAAAGAGATGGAACTTGGGAACAGATATATAAAAACAATTTTATCCTTCATTGGTGTAACTGAATTAGAAACAATATTTGTTGAAGGAACTGCAATTATGCCGGCTGAAGAAATAAAAAACAATACATTAAATAAGATAAAAGAAGTTGCTAATAAGTTTTAGTCTAAGAATTATGAATTAAATTTAAAATTTTAAAAGAAAATATTAATTATTTGTAATCAAAAACTTGGCTGAAATTCAATCGGTGCTTCAATAATTTGAAGCGCTTTTTTTATTTTTTCTTGCTTATTTTTTATAGTGGTGCTATAATCTTAAATTGTTAGACGTCTAAATAAATTGGGAGGAAGTTAAATGAATTGTTATAACTCAGACTCGGTTTATAATGTTTTTTGGGAAGTCATAAGGCTCCATTACCTTAAAACCCACAAAATCCTTGAAAAACTGAACCTATACCCCGGACAACCGCCTTTACTCTTTACTATTCTATCCAATAACGGAATAAACCAAAAGGAGCTCTCTCAAAAGCTAAAGATAAAGCCCTCAACAATCACCATAATGCTAAGAAGACTCGAAAAATCTGGACTCATAAAAAAAGAACAGGACTTACGTGATCAGAGAATCTCCAGGGTCTATATAACCGATAAAGGAAGAAAAATTTGTGAAGAAATGAAAGGAACTATGAAATTGATAGAAGACACGCTTTTTAACAATTTTTCAGAACAGGAAAAAGAAAATCTTAAAAACCTTCTTAAAAAAATTAGGGAAAATCTCCAAAATACAATCTAAATACGGGAGTGATCTTTGATGTTAAAACTTATAAAATATTTAAAACCTTACTGGTATTTTGTTGTGGGAGCCTTGACCTTTGTCTTTTTCCAGTCAATCGCAGACCTTTATCTGCCTACACTAATGTCAGATATAGTCGATACGGGAATTGTCAAAGGAGATGTTAACTATATCATTTCGGTAGGAATAAAAATGATTGCCGTAGCTCTTGGCGGCGCACTAAGTGCAATACTTGCAAGCTTTTTAGCATCCCGAGCTTCAATGGGTTTTGGTAGAACTTTGAGACAAAAAATATTTTCACATGTAGAAAACTTCTCTTTGCATGAATTCGATAAAATAGGGACTGCCTCTTTAATTACAAGAACAACCAATGATGTCACACAGATTCAAATGGTTCTAATGATCGGATTAAGAATGATTGCAATGGCACCTATGATGGCCATTGGAGGAATAATCATGGCCGTATCTAAAGCTCCTAAACTTTCGGTTATACTTTTTATTGCATTACCACTTGTTATACTTATTGTATATTTAACAGCTAAAGTTACCTTACCACTATTCAAGTCCTTACAACAAAAAATTGATACAATAAATAGAATCCTTCGCGAAAACCTTACAGGTGTAAGAGTAATAAGAGCCTTCAACAGAACCGAATACGAGAAAAAAAGATTCCATAAAGCAAATTTAGACCTCACATCTGTTGCCATAAGAGTAAATAGATTGATGGCAGGCCTCATGCCCATAATGATGCTTATTCTCAATATTACAGTAGTAGCTATAATATGGTTCGGCAGCATAAGGATAGACAGAGGTGAAATACAGGTAGGAGATATGATGGCCTTCATGCAATATGCCATGCAAATCATGTTCTCTATAATCATGGTATCAATCATCTTTATGATGCTGCCACGTGCATCAGCATCAGCCGAAAGAATAAATGAAGTCTTGAGTATATCCCCTGAGATAAAAGACCCGGAAAATCCTCAAATACCATCCGAAGATAAGGGTGTCATTGAATTTAAAGATGTTACCTTCAGCTATCCAGGTGCAGAAGAACCTGCCCTCTCCAATATTTCATTCAAAGCCGAACCAGGTAAAATTACAGCAATAATAGGTGCCACTGGATCGGGTAAATCAACCATATTAAATCTTATCATGAGATTTTATGATGTTGATAAAGGTAGCATTCTCCTTGACGGCGTTGATATAAGAAACATTCCTCAAGAATTCTTAAGGTCCAAAATAGGTTACGCGCCATCCAAGTCAATTCTTTTTACAGGAACAGTCGCTGAAAATATAAAATACGGCAAAAAAGACGCCACCGAGGAAGAAATTAAACACGCCGCCGATATAGCACAGGCACTGGAGTTTATAAACGAAATGAAAGACCAATTCGATTCACTCATTTCTCAGGGAGGTACCAATATATCCGGTGGTCAAAAGCAGAGACTTTCCATTGCCAGAGCACTCGTAAGAAAACCAAAAATCTATCTATTTGATGATTGTTTCTCTGCTCTTGACTTCAAAACAGATGCAAAATTGAGACTTGCTCTTAAAAAAGAAATTCAGAATACGACGGTTATAATAGTTGCTCAAAGAGTCGCAACGATTATGGATGCCGACCAGATTATAGTTCTGCAAGATGGTAAGATCGCCGGAATAGGCAGGCATAAAGAACTTCTTGAAACCTGTCAAGTATATCGCGATATTGTCCTATCACAGCTATCAGAGGAGGAAATAGCATGAGCAGAGAATCAAATATTCAAAATATCGGACATCAAAGGAGAACTTTTAGGGGACCCGGTTTTGGTGGAGGGCCCCCAATGGCAAGACCTGTTGAAAAACCAAAGAATTTTAGGGGAACACTGAAAAGACTTCTTGGTTACCTTAGACCCTTTCGTCTACAATTTTACATCGTATTTTCCATGACAATACTGAGCACCATTTTCAATATCGTAAATCCTAAAATTATGGGCAAAGCTACTACAAAGCTCTTTGAAGGGCTTATATCAAAGATGATGCATATTCCGGGAGCTAAAATAGATTTTGAATATATAGGACGCATCTTACTTCTGACCCTTAGTCTCTACCTTTTGAGCTCCATTTTAGCTTATGTTCAACAATATATAATGGCAGGAGTTACGCAAAAGGTCGTTTTGAATATGAGAAGCGATATAATGGAGAAACTATCCAAACTCCCTCTTAAGTTTTACGATTCAAAAACACATGGAGAAATATTAAGTCGCGTTACAAATGACATTGATAATATAAGCGGAACCCTACAGCAAAGTATAACTCAGCTCCTATCCGCCATAGTAACCATTACCGGTGTAATTATAATGATGCTTACAATAAGCCCGCTTCTCACCTTTGTGGTCATAATCACACTACCGCTCAGTATAATTGCTACCGCCTCAATTGCATCCCGTTCCCAAAGATATTTTGCAAAACAGCAAAAGGTTTTGGGAGAATTAAACGGGCATGTCGAAGAAATGTACGGGGGACATACCATTGTAAAAGCCTTTGGACATGAAGAAGATGCTATAAAAACCTTCAACCAAATAAACCAGGAATATTATGAAGCCTCATGGAAAGCTCAATTTATGTCCGGTATTATAATGCCCATAATGAATTTTATAAGCAACATCGGCTACGTACTTGTATGCGTTGTAGGAGGCATTCTCGTTACAAAAAGAAAGATTGAAATCGGTGACATCCAGGCTTTTATCCAGTATTCAAGACAATTCACACAGCCAATCACCCAAACAGCCAATATAGTAAATATAATACAATCCACCATTGCCTCTGCGGAAAGGGTTTTTGAAATCTTAGATGAAAAAGAAGAAATACCCGACAAGGAAAATGCCATATCTCTAAAAGAAGTGTCGGGAAATGTAACCTTTGAAAATGTATACTTCAGTTATAAAGATGATGTCCCGCTTATTGAAGACCTCAATGTTGAGGTCAAACCCGGACAAATGGTTGCAATAGTAGGTCCAACAGGTGCCGGAAAAACCACATTGGTAAACCTCCTTATGCGCTTTTATGACGTCAAAAGCGGTATGATTACCGTTGACGGAATAGATATAAGAGACATCAAACGAGAAAATCTCAGAAAAATATTCGGAATGGTTTTGCAGGATACATGGCTTTTCAGTGGGACAATAAAAGAAAATATTGCCTATGGCAAGGAAGGTGCCACTAATGAAGAAATAATAAATGCTGCAAAAGCCGCCCACGCTCACCACTTTATAAAAGCATTACCACACGGCTACAACACCGTTTTAAATGAAGAAGCATCCAACATCTCTCAAGGTCAAAAACAGCTTATAACAATCGCACGTGCTATACTTGCAAATCCCGACATATTAATCCTTGATGAAGCAACAAGTAATGTGGATACATTAACCGAAATCTATATACAGAAAGCCATGAAAACCCTCTTGGAAGGAAGAACAAGCTTTGTTATCGCTCACAGACTTTCCACAATAAGAAATGCCGACCTGATACTCGTCATGAACCACGGAAAGATTATAGAAAAGGGAACACACAAAGAACTCCTCGAAAAAGGCGGATTCTATGCCGAACTCTACAAAAGCCAATTTTTAGGGGCCCTTGTAAGCGAAGATCAAAAGGTAGGATAATACGAAAATAAGCTGCCGTATGTAAAACGGCAGCTTATTTCCTTCAGTATATTGCATTCGTGAATAATTAAGATTATTTCATTCTTTTAATCCAATATTGGGAATATCAGGGGAATATTCCTTATCCATAATATGTAATTGCTTTCTTATAATAGCTCTCATAGCCTTAGCAGGTTCCAAACAATATTTTTTAAACAGCTCAACATCTATCTCATCTTTACTTGTAACATTCGGGAAAAATAGTTTCATAAAAGCCGTAGTAAGTCTTTTTATAGCCTCCGTATCCCTTCCATCAGCATTTCTTGGAACATCTAATATTTCCTCAACTAAAACCCTATAAGATATATCTTCTCTCAAAACATGAAGAATTTCTGAAAAATACTCGGTATTTAAAGCCCATCCATTTACCTTCATATTTTCTTTTATTCTTGGAATATCCCAACCTTTTATAAAACCATGAAATCTATCTATAAGCGCTGATTCATGGAAAACTTTCGGAAGCTCCAAAAGCATATTATTATTTATATTCATGGAATCTATATCTATATTTCCCAAAAGAATTATTCCTGCCTTCCCTGCACCATTAAAATCCCCTACTCTATATTCTCCACTTTCCATATAACTTTTTAACGCACCCTTTACTTCGTTCTCATCTGGAAAACTAATTGTTTGTATCTCATCAAGGGCTACATAATCATACCTCGATACTAAACCCACAGTCTTTTTTGCAATATCATAAAACATCCTTGCTCTACTAACACTTCCACCGCTCACAAGCCACCCGTATTTGCTAATCTGCGCAAATACATACGATTTTCCGGTCCCCTTTGGAGCCAATTCAATAATATTTACTCTGTTCTCTACAAAAGGAAGTAATCTGCTTAAAAGCGTTATCTTCTCATATATATTCAAAAAACCATTCGGATTAAAGTCAATAGCCATCAAAAGCACATCTATCCATTCTTCAAAATTGAAATACCCTCTCATTTCTTTGTAAAAATCCAAATCGACGTTATAAGGTTTAAAAGGCTTAAAATCGGTCATTAAGACAATTCCATGATTAATATCAGGGTCATATTCTTTATCACGCCATTCCAACTCGATAACTCCCCAGGTTTCGGTAGAATCAAACAAATAAGCTTCATTTTTATTTAAAACTCTTTTTTCTATTATAGCTTCATACTTACTTTTTGGAAATGAAAAATCCGGAAGACTAAAAACAGCTTTTCCTTTTTTTATATCAATTTCAACTCTGAGTTTTGCCAGAAATTTAATTTTTTCTCCTTTCGTAATCTTGGCTTTTAAAGCTTCCCATTCATTTTTTCTTGGTATGTATTTCGATATATATTCTTTTACAGCTTCAAATTCTATTTCACCGTTTTCGTCCGAAAACCTCATTAAAAGCCAATCCCTTAGATAAGATGGTATACTCAGCGAAGAAAACATTTTGTTTTTTTGAGGACTTTTAAAAACAACAGTGTCTTTAAAAAACTTTTTCACTTTTTCTTCCATCGACATCCTTTCAACTTCCTTTGTCAACAAAAAAATCACCTCACAATCCCAAATCATCTATATAAATAGCAGCAGGTAGGATTTCAAAGTTAATTGTAGCAATCTTTTCTTTTTCAAATAGAGTAGCAAAATATTTTCCCGGTTTGAAACCTTTTAATGTAAATCTCCATTTATTTACTCCTATTAACTTACCCTGCATTTCTTCCTCGTTGATAAATAATCTTAATATTTGAAGCTTCTTATTAGCCTCTACAATTAATTCAGCTTCCCCTTTTCTGTTATATGAAACTTGGGGAGTACGAACAATTACTTCTAATCCTTTCTTAACCCTTTCTATAACTATTATGGGAACCAAAACTTCTTCCAAAGTTGCACCGCCATGAACCTCACCAATAACTCCACCTTCACTCGAAAACCTTCCGTAACCCTTTAAAAGAATATACTTATCCTCGATAATAAATTTATCGTTTTTATATTCACAAACGTCCAACGCTCCATCCCTTATAACTTCAGCAAACCTTCCCCATTTCCTACTCTCTAAAATATCTTTTGTGCATATATATTTATCTCCCTTTATAGCAAATCTTGAAAGGCCGTGATCTGAAGTTATAATAATTTTACTATTTTTTTCAAGATTATAAATAACATAATTATCAACTATATCCTTGATTACCTCTATCTCCTTTAAAAAGGCATCCGGGAATTTATAGTCGTAACTATGGGCCACTTTGTCTAATTCATTTATAAATATATCGTTTTCTTCTCGTTCAAAAGAATTATGAAAAGTGGTAGAAGGTAGCATTGCTCTCCCAATTCTTACATCCAACTCTATATTATCATACTTGTCAACTATATAATTACAAATCAACGATAACCATTCTATTCCAAGGCCATCCACCCATATAATTATCGAACCATTTCTAACTTCATTCAAAATTTTATTCCTTGTATCGAATCTCCAAATTTTACTACTATCTGCTACATCACTTACCATTTTTAATAACTCTTCAGAAGCTTCATCCATAATTCTGGAAATTTTGTATTCTCTAAAATACGATTCTAAAAAATCGTCATCCATTTTAAACGGTGACAAATAAAAGTGTAATTCTGGAAAGGTATAAAGAAGGTAATCTTTCCACTCGTCGTCTATTTCAATTCCTTTTTTAATCAATTTCCCTATATTTAAAACAATTTCCTTTTTCTCTTCATAAGTTCTCGATGTGAGAACTTTTAATTTAATTTCAGGTTCTTCAAGGGCTTTATACCTTTCCCAAAAAGAATTAGGTAAAGAATTTATCCCAATATACTCTATTAGTTTATTTCTTTCCTTAATTAAATCAAAATTTAATTCCCGTTCAAATGGTATATTAACAATTTTTTCTAGAAAGTCCTCTAAAGAAATGCTGCTTTCAGCTAATAATTTCAGATAACTCCCCTCTGGAGCTTTGATTTTATTCCATAACCAAAGTAACCATCTTTCGTTTTCATCAAGGTGTTTCCAATTTATAAACGCTTTATATCCCAGTGCCTTTATATTTAAAATTTCACTAACAGTATCTTCAAGAGAATTTATACTATTACATTTTTTTAATAGCCATTTCCATTGTTTTAAATCTCCATAATTTTTTGGTATTTTTTTAATATCCCCATATAATTCGCATAAAACATCATAAGCATCTTTATAAAAAGTTACTTCTATACTGCCATGAATATCTTCTGTTTTCAAATAATTGGCCCAATTGGTAATAAGATTAATTTCTTTGGAAGCATCATTCTCCCAAAATTCAAAATACTTTTTTATTCCTTTTAAAACTATACCCTTGTTTTCTTTAACCAATTCCTCTTCAGAAAAAATTTTTAGATTTGAAATCTCGTTACCTTCAATCTTATAAATTTCTGGCAGTAAACCTATCAAAAACCTATTTACCTTGCTTATCTCTCTAAAAAAAACATTTTCAACATTTAAAAGTGGTATATATATTTTCCTATGATACAATCCATTTTCACTAAATTGTGCAAGTATACTTAAAATATAATGAGAATCTTCATTAAGTTTAAGATATTCACCAAGAGGTAATACCAAAATTCTATTATATGTATTGATAAGTTTTCTGAGTTCATTTAATAAATCTCTTAAATTTGGAAAGCTGTTCTCATTTCTACAATAAGTTGATAGATTTACCACATAGTCTACATTAAATTTCAATTTTTTAATCACATCAGCCCAATGCTCAATTCCATTAACCAAAATAAAATTTACTTGAAATCTATTTGGTCTGAAATTATTAGTTATTTTTCTTATCAAATCATCAGAATCAAAACATACTTTTACATTTTGCATAAATCCGGCTCATCTCCTTACTGAATGAGTTTACATAGGAGTTTATCCCCAATAACCGGATCATTTATTAATTCTTTTATTAAATTTTTTATTTTATATTCAGGAGTATTATTTATCAAATCCATTAACCGTTCTAAAATATCTTTTTCATATTTCTCCATTACAAATTCTTCAACCAATTTTGAAATGTCTGCCAGATAATATGGCCATTCCTCAACATCGACTTGCGCTTTATTATAAATATAATTTTTAAGATGTTCCATATTTATTAACCTTACCAAATTCGAAAACTTATTAGCAAATGTTTTCAAAAAGATCTCATTTATAACCTCGCTATTTTCTAATAATTTTTTGATTTCTTCTTCTTTTTCTTCCATAAATACCAACAGTTCTCTTAACTCACTTTCACTCAGATATTGGAGCCTATTTAATTTATTTAAAAGTTTAGCACTGTCTCCCTTTAAAATAAGCCTTATAGGAATCTTATTGAATTTACTCCATTCCTTTGGTGAATAAAAACCTGAAATTCTAAACCACTTTTCTTTAACTTCCTCAAATAACTTAGTAACTTCCATATTTCCTATAATATCCTTTAATTTAGCCTTTATACTATCCAAACTGTTTTCACTTGAAAATTCATTGGGTAACCTTTGCAAAAGTATCGCAACCTCTTCCAAAGATAATTGCTTGCCTATATGATGATCTATAAAACTGCTTAAAGCACTTACATCTTCTTTTACATGGTTTCTTATAATATCCTTATTTAAGATTATCTTTTCAGCAAGCTCAATTTTATAACCATGACTTACATTCTTACTAAATAGATTATCTATTTCCTTTAATATCGAAGACGCGGTATTTTCAGGAATATTAGCGAATATCGCAAATGGGATTTTAGAACTAATAAAACCACTTTTTAAATACTTTATGGCATTTACAAGGCTTTTTTCGTTAATTCCCATAAGTTCATTTAATGAATGGAGCATTTTGTACTCAGCATAAACTTCTACAAGCTTACTTTTTACAGTACTCTCCGTCCAAAGCCATACATCTTCATTTAATAACAATTGGAGTCTCTCCAAAACATCTTCTGAAATAATATCCATTATAGATATTAAAGAATACAAAGTATTATTATTCTCTTTTATAAAATTAATTAAACCCTGATCAAAATTAATCTTATGATTAAATATATCTTTTAAATTCAAATGGTGATTTTCCACATCATTCAAAACCTTTTTTATATTAGAATCACTATAAATTATTTCATCATTCTCTATTTGACATATGAAGTCATTTAAGGTATCAATAGCGTTTTTTACCCTTTCATCAGACACCGAATATTTTAAAACCCATAAAGGATATCCGGTCTTCTTGATTCGTTCCCTTGCTGCCTTTCTTATATCTTTTAAATAACCCTCATAATCCATTGATATTTGGAATATATTTGCTAAATATTCACAAAGTCTCTCTTCTTCTTCGGATACCTTATTTATTTGGACAGTATGAGAAATTCTTCCTTTGATAACTTTTTCGATAAGTTCTGCCATACTATTGGGATTTAATTTATGAGAATTAAAACCATCATACCAATAATATCCTTCTACATATTTCTTAAACAGGAAACCCATAATAAAACAAGCAATGGGAGATGGCATGAGACCATATGGGGGACCCTCCAATTTTTCCCAAACCGAAACTAAGTCTATCTTTCCAGATGAAAAAAACTCATCTTCTATCTCACGCATCATATGGCTCATAAAGTAGTCCGGTTTCTTCTTATACCAATTCATATCATCCCAAAGCCCGAGGCCTTCAAGTTTTGTGTAAATGTCCTTGCAAGGACCTTGTATTTTGGCACTACCCAAACCATACTCCACGGTCTTTTTACCATAAGTTGAAGTATATAATGTAGCAGTATCAAAATATCTTTCGGGTCTATGCGGATATATTCTATCCAATATATTTATAAACTTTTTTTCTATGAGGGAAAATTGTTCTATCCTGATATTCTCTCCCTTATAGAAAATATTAAATTTCCCATGATTAACAATAATATCTAACCAATTTTTAACTACATCTAAGGCTCGTTTTTCATAAGCATCAGCATTTCTGGTATCCTTTAGTTCCTCTTTATAATACCTTGCATGTGCTTTATGCTCCAGCCATTCGTTATATCTCTTTTCACTAAAAGGAAAATCCACAATCAAAAATATACATTTTTCAGTGATAGGAAGCTCTTTTTGAGATAAATCAGCAGCTACTTTTTGGGCTTCAAATAGCTGTGCTTCATCCTTACCAATTATTACAACACATGCTACTTCATAAGGTTCAGTTTTTGGAATCACTAACTCTTTTTTGATTTTAAAACTTTCGGCTGAAACTATGTTTAGTTTCTGCCTCATATGAGAAATGGATGAAAATACAAATTTCTGCAGGATGATCCCACCAATGTGATTTTCTTGTGATAAAGCATTAAACGGATAACGACTTTCCATATCTTTTTTTATATCTTCTATTTTTTTAAAATCGACATTTAGTAGAGGCAAAGTATAATAACTTTCAGAACCGTGATTGATAACATTTATAATTTTTAATGTATACAACCTTTCAAGTATTGTATCTATTTCATGCTCTATGTCCGTACCCATAAAAATAGCCCTTAGTACGGATGTTTTTGGAGCAATCACATCGGACGATCTTATACCTCTTTCTAAACTCATCAAAAGGAGAAGCGCTTTAAAAACTGCCTTATCCTTTTCGGCTGTCAAACTGCCTATATGATTTTGATAATGAGATATAATATCTCTTATATTATCTATTAAAATTTCATCTGTATCAGTAAAAAAGTAATTCCATAACATATCAGCCGTATATAGAAAGACACGTTCAGTTGGATAATTTCTGATAAACCATGGAAAAGAATAGTCTTTTGTAGCATCCGTTAAAAACTTAAAAAGCGTTCTTTCACTGGAATTAAACTGCTGCGAAATAAATGAAAGAAGATATGCCGCATAAGGATGGATCGGCATCAAATTTTTTAAATCTGAATCCTTAACAATCTCAGGAAACACATCCAAGCGCCTTATCCTTGCAATTTTTGACCAGAGCGATTCTTTTTTATTTTCCCATTCAATTGTCTTATCAGTTTTGGGAGATATTGCATTACCTATGAGCTGATAAGCTGTAACCGGTTTCATTTCGAAATTTATATTATGGAAGCGCTCAGCAACCTTTTTCCTGCTTTCCTCGTCATACCTCTTCACCTCTTCTAAAGTTCGATGAGTGATTAAAAAGAGATAAAAAGGAATTTCTTTTGTAGCATGAGCAATTTCTTGAAGGGTTGTAAGACTTATATTGTTATTAAAATAGTCGGTAAATTCATCCCAGATAAAAAGTATCGAGCTTAGTTTTCCTTTATTTACCTCAAACACTTCCTTTAACCACGATATGAATGTATCCGAATCAGCAACAATTGAAATTCCCTCATTCTGAAGTATCTCATATACAGTCTGCAAAAGCCATAAATCAGCTTCGGTCATATCAACAGAAATTTTTAATAAATCATTAATAACTTCATCTGGATCTGAATAATCCATGAACTTGGTTCTATACTTATAAAAGGCTTTTTCCCAGTTAAAAGTGCTGTCAGGTCCACTTATCTTCTTTAGCATACTTCCAACTAATGTTTCACCGTAAGGCAAAAAGAGTTCCTTTTCTTTCAACCTTTCTTCGATATTTTTCTGAAGCCCAAGTATAAAAGTAAACGGAGAAGTAATGTGAGAGGAGGATGAAGTGTAGACTACTAAATATTTTCCCTTACTTCTCAGAGCAATAAATTTATCCTTTAAGTACCCTATGTAGGTTTTATATTTTTCAAAATACTCATCCACTTCCTCTATTGGATCTTCTAAAAGATGTTTTACAACAAAAGCTCCGTAGGTTTTACCGGTTCCGTAAGCTCCATTTACCCAAATAGACCAATTATCCCTATCGCTTTCCCTTCCCAATGCTCTTATGAGTTTATCCAAAATATTTATCATTGGCTGGTGAGGAATAAAAGACTTCCAGGCGCCGGGTCTTTTTGTATCCTGATCCTTTGTATATACAGGAATAAAATCCTCATCCACTTTTATGTAATCAGAGTAAAGCCACACCTAAATCAACCTCCTCCGGATACTTTTTGTAAATATAACTATCATCAATATCGAAAAACTGATTTCCGTAGAGAATAACGCTTTTCGTTATAAAACTCTTTTCGCATAGGAATATTTCCCACGGCCATACAAGGTCATCAGACAAACATAACCTATCTTCCTTCTCCCTTTCAAATAACTTTATAAAACTGTAAATAACCGATTTATAATTCGGGTATAAAAGCCCATTTCTAATTATATACCTTCTATTTTTCTCCTTGTGAACTTCCCCCTGCCCCAAATCCTTACCTATAGGAGTTCTCTCAAACATTCCTATAAGTTCATAAACAGCATCCTGAACCGTCCTCAATGACAAATGGCTTAAATTCTTATGCATCCTCGTTAGTATTTCCTTTATATCCCACTCTCCATATCCAATGTTTTTTATAAACCAAAGAGCTGTCGGAAAATTGAAAACAACATTAACCCATAATATCTCCCAGCACAACAGGTCCTCCGTTCCTTTCTCCAGAAAGAGGCGAAAGAGTATGTTTTGACTTTCCCTATCCAGCTCGCAGGTTTTTATCCATGATTTCAAGGATTCAACTTGTCTTACACCCAAATTATTGTTTTCTTCCCAATTATCGGGGTTATGCAAATAAAGAGAAATCCACTCTTTTCTTAAACCAAAACCTTGATGCTTCTTCCATCCATTTAACATTAATATGTCTCTATACAAGCTCAATCACCTCAAAAAAGGTTTTGTCCTTGTTTAAAAATATGCTGTCAAGGTCCTTAACGATGTTAATCGAGATAAAGTCAGGATAACTCAAGGCAAGGCCCCTCAAAATTTTTATTAATTCCTCCCTTGGTACCCCGAAATGCCTGTAAGGGCCTCCTTCGGCATCTTCGTACAACTCGGATATCGTCATGTTATGCCTTTCGATGGCCTCTGCATATCTATAAAGAGAATAGAGAATCGCAACTGGTGGAACGTCATTCCATGGCTTTTTATATAGCCTTTTGAACTTTCTCCCCTTTTCCTTGACTTCTTCAAAGCTACAAATATAATTACAAAGAGGAGATTTTTCTAAAAGATTGAAAAGAGAAGTCACAGCATTTTCCCTGGTTCTCCTGCTCAGATTTTCTCCCATCATCTCGATCAAATCGTCCTTACTATAAAAACTGTTCCAGGAGGCGTGTTCGGTATACCACTTTATCAAAGGCGAGTTCTTAGCAAGATTAACCCATAGGATTGCCCAGGTTATATCCTTTTCAACGCCCAACTTTTGTATTTTTATTCCTATATTTGTAATTTTTTTATTTTCTACTATTTCACAATCCTTGAGCCAATTTTTCATGGAATCTACCTGTCGACTGCCTATTTGGGGATTAGACCACCAGTTATTCGGGTCACTTAAATAATTTTTTAGCCATTCTTTTTCTAAACCAAAAGTTTTATATCTATCTAAACCTTTCAATGTACGGGCACTCCCTTCTAATTTTAATGAATCTGCAGATATACACCCCTTAGAAAAAAAGGAAATACAGCTATGGCAATGGATGCAAATATCTTGATCTATGCTTACCTTACCATTTACTCTTAAAGCACCGGTGGGACATTCGACCTCACAACTCCTGCAGTGGTTGCAGTAGCATGCCTTGTTAAATACCGACCTCAGACGGCTTTTCAAAATCACATCGCTTTTATTTAAACCTCTTATTTGAACTTCAAAACCTTCCTCATGTTCACTTAGACTGACCAATAACCTTCTCTTATCCGGTAAAAATAGAGACCAGCTATTTAAGCCTTCCATTAAAGGTCTTCCAATAACTTTTATCCACTCAAGCCAGCTTTCACTGTTTTTCAATACGGTAAAGGTGAGGATATCTTCCTTTTCATCCTCGATTAACCTGATTCCGCCGTTTTTTAAGTCCCTGCCTCCGGCTCTGGACTTCCAGCCCCCCTTACTTATATAATCCTCAATCTCGTCTCTTGAAATCCCCTTATATGCTGCATAATCCTTTAGAATATTCATAAATTTCTCCACATCTTCCTTAAAGGCCAGCCAAGTTATGCAATTTGACCATTCTGATGAAAATGGACATACAGAACATCCCACTCTGCTCAAACCGTATCTATATCCCTTATTTATAAAAAGTCCCCTTATAAAAATATAAAGATAAACTTCTGCAGAATTCCATTTTAAAATAGGTCTTGCATTAATTTGTCTTATATGTTTAACACCTTCACTAATATCATTATACCCCAACCTTCTCTGGCTCTCACTGTTCCTTACCCCATCAAACAGCACTATGCTTATACTATTCTTTTTCAATATGTCTCTTAAAAGTATTATGTTGGGTGCGGACTTGTGAACGGTACAGCACCACCTGCATATCCTGCTCGGAGGACCAAATTCACGCCATGTGTCCAAAGCATCCTTTTGATTTTTTGCCTTATAAAATCTCAAATTATTCCAGTGCTTTTTGGCTACTTCCCAAGCCTCATAGGTTGAGCTTAGTTCCATAGTAGTATCGCTAAATACAACAAAAAATTCATCCGGATTTAAAGCCCGCTGTACCAGATCCAGAAGAACCGTAGAATCTTTCCCACCTGAAAAGGCTACAACGGCCGCATCCACTCTATTTTCAAAGCGTTTTTTAACTCTGGCTATAAACTCAACAGCACGCTGAATAAGGCCATTCATAAGCCTTTCATTTTTCTGCCACATAAGATTTATATTTACCGGAATAAGCGAAATATTCTTTTTATAAAATTTTATTTTAGGCTTTTCAAAAAAGCCTCCTCCTTCGGCTTCTGCTACTAACTCCCCCAAATAATAGTATCTTCTTCCAACAGCCCATAAAAGTGGTTCAGTGCATTTCGGATAATTCCAGTACTCATCAAAACCAAGTAAATCCAATTCTTCAAAAAAAACAGGTCTAACTTCATCCATTACATCGGCTTCAAAACCATCCACCAGAAGAATTCCGCCAGTCTCATTATCCCAAATTGCGTTATACATTACCTTCACCCTTCCTTATTTATACACAAACTATCTTCCCTTTTTTCACCCTTTTAAAAGCTTGCTTGGTAGAATTACAAATAGGACATTTCCAAGAATCTGGAATATCCTTAAATTCCACTCCGGGCTTTATTCCCAAATACGGATCTCCTATTTTCTTACTGTAAGAATAAATATACCCGCAAACAGAACATTTCCATTTTTCCATCTCAACCATTCCTTGTCAAAATTTTATCTATTTATATGAAATTCTACATAAAATGGAAAAATCCTCTGAAATCAAACAAAAAAAATAAATAATTCTATTTAAAATAATACTATATTAAAGAGTCAAAAAATGATTACTGGCATATCTTAATCTTCTGCAAATTATATAATAAAAGTTAAGCCGAGTGATTCACACTCGGCTTCCCTAAAATATCGGCTTCACAATAATCTCCGAAACTTTTAAAGAATCGTTTTTAATAATTTTGATATCTCTTTTATATTTATCTTTCAGCTTCTCTATTACGCCTTTGTTTTCTTCAATAAGATAATCATAAAAATATTTGCTACACTCTACGGCAATAGAATTTTTTTCGGTATGCTTTGCAATCCTTTCAATTCTTCTCTCAAGCATGGATACCATATATTCATGGGAAACTATTTTCCCCTTACCATGACAAACGGGGCACTCCCTCTCGAGGAAGCTGCTGAGCCTTCTCCCTATCCTCTTTCTGGTTATTTCAACGAGTCCCAGGTTAGTAAAACCCATCACTACGGTTTTTGTTCTGTCCTTTTTAAGTGCATCTTTAAGCTCTTCCATAACCTTATTCTTCGCATTTTCATCATTCATATCTATGAAATCCACCAAAATTATACCGCCCAAATCCCTCAATCTGATCTGCCTTGCTATTTCGCGGGCCGCTTCCATATTTGTAATTAAAGCCGTGTCCATGAGGTTTACCTTTCCAGTGAATTTTCCGGTGTTTACATCTATAACCGTAAGGGCTTCGGTCTCATCGATTATGATATATCCTCCGGATTTGAGCCAGACCTTTCTCTGCAACAGTTTATTTACTTTCGCCTCTACGCCGTATTCATCAAAATCTTCTTCACGAATTTGTATCCTATCCTTAAAACTATCATGATTTTTTTCTCTGGCCAAAAACCTTAAAATACTCTCATAGGCCTCCCCATTATTTACAATTATCCTATCAATCCTGCTGTTAAAAAGATCCCTGACAACCCTACCAATAATATCAAGGTCTCTGTAGATTAATCTTGGAGCGGACATATGAAGGCTGGTTTTTTGAATATTATCCCATAATTCCAATAGATATTTTATATCTTCTTCTATCTCTTCCCTTTCGACACCTTCACATGCGGTTCTTATGATAACACCAAAATCCCCCGACTTTATATCTTCCACAATTTTTTTGAGCCTTTCTCTTTCCTCCGGAGATTCTATTCTCCTGGATATAGAAACACCATTAGAAAAAGGCATCAAAACCAAATATTTCCCGGGAAGTGCAATTTCGGTAGAAACCTTTGGCCCCTTATCACCTATCGGTTCCTTTACCACCTGAACCAACAGCTTTTGGCCCACTTTAATATCAGAAGGGCTTAGACCCGATTCTTTTAAGTATAAATAAGCATTTTTTGAAAGTCCTATATCTATAAAAGCCGCGTCCATTCCTTTTAATATATTGACGACTTTACCGTTGTATATATTTCCTACTTCTCTTTCTTTTCCTACCTGTTCTATATACAGTTCGGACAAAACACCATCTTCTAAAAGAGCTACCCTTGTCTCAAGAGTACCCATTTCCAAAAGTATTACATTGCTCATGTTTTCACTCCTTAAACCACCTTCAAAAGGGGAACAAAACAGCCATTTTTCTCAGAAAATATCTCAATCCTATGTATCTTAACAAAATCTGGATCAAAGGAAATAAAATCATTTCTTAAATACTGAAGCAGAACTTCGGGATTTATATTTTTTCTGCTTCCGGTAGCCAATAATGTAGTCAAATAAAGAGTATTACCTTCCAGTTTTTTAAAGGATATATCGTATATAAAAGGCCTTATATCGGTAAGTTCTTCCTTACTCTTGGATTTCTTTAAAACAACTATCTTTTCCTTAGCGAGAACTTTTCTTAATTTTTCTTTAACTTCATCTTCTTTGAGGCCTTCATCAACAGAAATACATAGCTCATACATCGCAGCATCAACAAGGGACATAACAGACCTATCATCTGTAACCTTAACCACATCAATAACTTTAATACCCTGAGGAAATACATGATTTAACCTTTCTTTTAAATTTTTAAGGCTGAAATCACGCCCAAGAATTAAGTCTACATACTCGCCTTCACTGGTCATTCCCAAAGAGAGGGGATGAGCGAAGGTAATCTGCGGATGCGGATTAAAACCCTGCGTAAAAGCTACCGGTATCTCAGCCCGTCTCAAGGCCCTCTCAAAGGTTCTTAGCAAATCCAAATGGGATATGAATCTTACATCACCCAATTTCGTAAATTTAAGCCTTACCTTCAAAACAGACTACCCCCTCATCAAAAACGCTTATGCCGCATCCGGTACAGTAAAGCCTGCAATCCCTTGTCAATTCACCCTTAAGAGCCTTCTTATATTCCGAATATAGATAGTTTTTAGATACACCCAAATCGATAAAATCCCAAGGTAGTTTTTCTTCAAAATCCCTTGCCCTATTGGCATAAAAAACAGGATCTATGTTAACTTCTGAAAATGCCTTTTTCCATTTATCGAAATCAAAGTGTTCCTCCCAGCTGTCAAACTTGGCTCCCAATTCCCAAGCCTTAACAATAGCCTTACCAACTCTCCTGTCTCCTCTTGATATAACCGCTTCTAAAAAGCTCATTTTATTGTTATGCCAGCTATATTTAATGGATTTGTCTTTAAGAAGCCTCTTCAAATAATCCTGCTTCGCTTTCAATTCTTCCGTGGAATCCTGGGCTACCCACTGAAAGGGGGTAAAAGGCTTTGGCACAAAGGAAGAGGTGCTGACGGTTACGTTTAAACCAGTTTTGGAACCATTTATATCCTTATAGGATTTTACTACTTTATACGCCAAATCTGCTATCCCCTTGATATCTTCATAAGTCTCTGTGGGAAGACCTATCATAAAATATAGCTTTACATTTTTCCACCCAAGCTTAAAGGCAGACTCCACGGATTTGATGAGGTCCTCTTCGGTAACCCCTTTATTTATAACATCCCTTAGCCTCTGGGTCCCCGCTTCGGGAGCAAAGGTAAGACCTGTCTTCCTTACCTTTTGAATCTCTCTTATTATATCCATTGTAAAGCTGTCTATTCTAAGAGATGGAAGGGATAATCCAACTCCCCTATCCTTATATTTCTGTATAAGGTTTTTGGTCAGCTCACCGAGCCGTGAATAATCGCTACTGCTCAAAGAAGTTAAGGCTATCTCTTCATAACCGGTATTTTTTATAAGCTCTTCCGCTTGTTCCATCAACTTCTCTACAGATTTTTCCCTAACAGGCCTGTATATCATACCGGCCTGGCAAAACCTGCATCCTCTTGTGCAACCCCTGAATATTTCAAGCATAGCCCTGTCATGCACTACATCTATATAAGGAATTATAACCTTCGTCGGGAAATATACATTGCTGAAATTCTTTATAATCCTTTTAGATATTTTCTCAGGAACATCCTTTTTTAACGGTATTCTTTCTTTTATGGTTCCATCCTCGTTGTAAACTACTTCATAAAAAGAAGGAACATAAACACCCCTGATTTTGGAAACCTCAAACAAAAATTCATCCCTTTTCCCCTTTGATTCCTTCCACCGAATATAGGCATCAATTATTTCGTTAATCACTTCTTCCCCTTCGCCCATAACAAAAAAATCAAAAATATCCGCCAGTGGTTCCGGATTATAGGCACAGGGCCCTCCCGCAATTACAAAGGGATGTTTATCCCTATCCTTTGCCAATATTGGAATCCCTGCCAAATCGAGCATATTTATTATATTCGTATAGCAGAGCTCGTACTGAAGAGTAAAGCCTACAAAATCAAAATACTTTATTGGGTCCTTTGTCTCCAGGGCGTATAAGGAAATTCCTTCCCTTCTCATCACTTCTTCCATATCAACCCAGGGTGCGAAAACCCTTTCGCAATAGACATCTTTCCTCTCATTTAAAAGATGGTACAAAATCTTCATGCCGAGATGCGACATACCAACTTCATAGGTATCGGGGAAGGCAAAAGCAAACCTTACCTTCACCGAATTCTTATCCTTTCTTACCATATTAACTTCTTCACCAATGTATCTTGCGGGCTTCATAACCTTCGCTAATATTCTTTCGAGTTTATCCATTTTTATCCTCCTCGGTTAAAAGTACTCTTCTTTACCTCGGTTCTAAGCACTTCTCCAATTGTAGAATTCATTCCGTAATTCAGAATGTAATCAAATAACTTCCTTTCGGATACAATACCTATCACATTATATTTCGGATCTACAACCTCAAAGTAAAAAAATCTATTGGGAGTGATTATATCTATAAGCTTTTTAACGGGAAAATCTTTTGATACCAAAATATACTTTATTTCTATTATACCCTTCTTCAGATATTCTTCCTTTTTAAAAAACATTTCCTCATAAAATTTATAATAGGAAAATCTTTTTTCACTGACATTATAAAAATACAAAAATATGCTCAAAATTGCAATATTTAAATAGAAATAATTCCTAAAGGCTAAAAAAATTGAGGCTACAAAAAGAATAACCGAATTTATAATTCCTATATTTGATACATAATAAGTAGATTTTTTGGCTCCAAAGAACCGGGACAAAATGGACCGCAATACCCTTCCTCCATCCAACGGAAAGGACGGTATCAAATTGATAAAACAAATAAACATATTGGCTAAAATAAAAAATCCAGCTAAAACACCGAAAGACTTTGCTAAGAATAGCAAAAGCAAATTTGACAGAGGTCCGGCAATGGCTATAAAAAATTCCTTTTTATAACTGTACCTACCATAATTGTTTAGTTTCGCGGTAAAACCGACGGGCAAAATTTCTATCTCAGCTATGCTTTCATTCAGTATTTTCGCCATAATCACATGAGAAAGCTCGTGTATAAATAAGATGGCAAAAACCATCAGGAAATACTCCAAATATCCCGATAACAAAATTATAATAAAAAATAACAAAAAATAAAAACTAATCTTTACGGTTATATTATATAACCTGAATGCTATCATATAATTCCCCTATTCGGTAGGATTTTCAATCTGTTTTAAGTCTATCTTTGTCAGCGGGTCCACCGGCTTTCCGTTTTCCCAAACTTCAAAATGGAGATGCGGTGCCGATGAAACCCCGGTATTCCCAGACTTTGCAATTACCTGTCCCTTTCCCACCGGTTCACCGAGTTTCACGAGCACTGTAGAAAGATGACCATAAACGGTCTGAAGGTTATTGGGATGTTTTAATACCACCACTTTCCCCAATTCGGGATCATCCTCCACGCTCACAACAACTCCATCCAAGGCAGCCTTTACATCCGTCCCTTCTTTTGCATCAATGTCTATGCCATTATGCTGTCTTATGTCTTTGTATACCGGATGCACTCTCTGGCCGAACCCTGAAGTTACCTTGCCGTTCAGCGGTGGAATCAAAGCTACAGCAGAACTTTGACTATTTGATTGGTTTCCGAAATTATTGAATACCTTTACGGCATAATCTCTTGCCTGGGGCAGATATTCCTGAAATACATATTTTATACGCCTAAAATCTTTGCTTATATCATATTGATAATTCAACGAGTATTTTACTACGTCTATGAATCTATTGGTAAGTTCCATATTTAGAGATTTCAGGCCGAATAAAATAGTAACAACGATAATACATATAAAACTTTTGTATAAAAAAGCAAGAATAGAGGATTTAGAGGTCCCTTTGTAATAAGTCGTCCTATTTGACCCGGAATAAGACGAAGAAATCCTGTTATATTTTGGATATCTATATCTCATCCTCGAATTAAACCATCTAAAAAAATCCTTTATATTCATATTTATCCCCCTCAATTGTTTCATATATAATAAATATTTTTGAGGGGATAAAGTTATTACAAAAATAAAAGGATCGACTTTAAAATCCGATCCTAAAAATTTATCTTCTGCCTTCTCATTCCGACATTTAATACCAATCCTATTCCCATCATATAAGCAATAAGCGAAGTACCTCCATAACTCATAAAGGGCAGAGGGATTCCTGTAACCGGCATTATTCCTATAGCCATTCCCATATTCTCGAATATCTGAAAAACAATCATGGATATAACGCCTACCACAATCAGGGACCCAAAGGAATCCTTAGCCAGTCTTGCAATCCTAAGAGACCTTGTAATTAAAATGAGATAGAGGATGAGTAAGGATACCGTACCGATAAAACCCAATTCCTCTCCCAGTACAGAAAAGATAAAATCTGTGTGCTTTTCGGGTATAAAATTGAGTTTGTTCTGTGTGCCCTGAAAAAGTCCCTTTCCGAAAAATTGCCCGGAACCTACAGCTATTTTGGATTGAATTACATTATAACCGCTCCCCAAAGGGTCCAAATTCGGATTCAGAAATACCAATATTCTTTTCTTTTGGTAGTCCTTAAGGAAATTCCATGCTATCGGTATAAAAGCAAGACCTGCTCCCATGCCACCGTAAATAAATTTTGTATTTAGACCTGCAGCAAAAAGCATACCTATTAATATTACTATAAAAACAAGGGCAGTTCCCAAATCCGGTTGAAGGAGTATGAGGATTATCGGAATCCCTATATGAATTAGTATTGGTATTATATCTCTTATGGTATTTAACTTTCCTTCCTTATCTTCCAGATGCTTTGCAAGGGTTATTATTACGGCTATTTTGGCAAATTCCGAAGGCTGAAATCCGAAACCTCCTATGGTAATCCAGCTCTGTGCCCCTTTTTTGGTAACGCCTATAGCAAGGACCGCAAATAGCATGATTATATTGATTATATATATCAATTTATAATATTTTCCTATTTCATTATAATCCACCATGATAATAAAAAACATGGCTATAAGTCCGATAACAAAAGCTATAATCTGGGTCTTAATAAACCTTAATGACCCGCCATCGAATATATGGGTTGCACTTCCGATTATAACTATACCGAGTAGTATTATAGTTATTAAAGTAATGAAAATTACAAAATCCAGGTTCTTGAGCTGCTTCTTATCAAACACTGCTTTCCACCTCCTCTTAACCATTAAATTATAACATAAATTCATCGTTAATACCATGAGTACAAAATAAAAAGGCTTCTGTTTAATTTTTGGAAAATATAAAAAAGACAGCCAATTGACTGTCTTTTTTACTTATTTACGTATTTTACCTTTTTTATCGGAATGTTGGCAACCAGGGCCGGAACAACGGTATTATCCTCTCTCTTGGTATCGGTAAGTTTTATATCCAGACCCTCTTCATCTATATCCATATAATCGGATATCACCTTTATTATATCCCACTTAACCATTTCGAGAAAATTAGGGGATACGTTGACCCTATCGTGTATTAAAATAAGCTTTAGCCTTTCTTTGGCTACATCTTTACTGTTTGGTTTGCTATTCAAAAACTTCAATAAATCCATCCCGATCCCCCCTTACTTTGCACCAAATCCAAAAAATTTCATAATTTTGGACATTATGCCTTCTTCAATATTTAATTTCATAAGGGGCACATCCTCGCCCAATATGCGCATGGTAATATTTGTATAAGCCTGCGCTGCAAGGGATCTCTCGTCCAAAATAACAGGTTCACCTTTGTTTGTAGAGACTATAATTTTTTCGTCATCAGGAATAACTCCCAAAAGATCTATCGCAAGAATATCGAGTATATCGTCTATGTCCATCATATCCCCCTTTTTTACCATGTCCATCTTTATTCTATTTATTATCAGCCTGGGATTTCTTAAATCCGCAGCCTCCAGAAGGCCTATTATCCTGTCGGCATCCCTCACAGCCGAAACCTCGGGTGTTGTCACAACAACGGCCTTATCCGCTCCGGCTATAGCATTTTTAAATCCCTGCTCTATACCGGCAGGACAATCTATTAAAACAAAGTCAAATTCCTGTTTTAGATTTTCGCATAAATCCTTCATCTGTTCTGGTGTAACGGCGGTTTTATCCTTTGTCTGTGCAGCGGGTAAGAGAAAGAGATTTTCAAACCTTTTATCTTTAATCAATGCCTGTCTTAGCCTGCAATTGCCTTCGACCACATCCACGAGGTCGTAAACTATCCTATTTTCCAACCCCAAAACAACATCCAAATTTCTAAGTCCGATATCCGCATCTACCAGGGCCACTTTATAACCCTTTAGGGCAAGGCCTGCCCCGATATTTGCAGTTGTGGTCGTTTTTCCTACCCCACCTTTCCCAGAGGTTATTACAATAACTTCTCCCATAAAATTACCTCCCAAACTTTATTTTGTAGTTAAATAGGAATCTATGAAAATTTGGCCATCCTTTATATATGCTATCTCGGGAACCTTCGGCTCCGTTTTTTCGTCGGGGGCTCTCGTAATGACATCGGCAATTCTGAGCTGAAGGGGTTGAAGCCTAAAGGCTACTACCACCGCATTTCTATTTCCAGTAGCCCCAGCATGAACCAATCCCCTTAAGCTTCCCATTATAATCACATTTCCTGCTGCAATCACCTCTCCTCCTGGATTTACATCTCCTATTACCACTATATTGCCGTTATAGTGAACCTTTTGCCCCGACCTTACGGTGTTTTTTATAAATTTAGTGCGTCCTTCGTCAATACCGTCAAAAATCTTCGCCTTATAGACCCTCGGATGTTCTTCGGAAGCTAAAATTCTTCCTCCAAATTTTAACCCATACTTTTTTGTTAAAAGTTCTTCCAGCTCCATGTACTCCGCTTCGTTCAAAGAACCCCCCTGAATTTTCACAACCACCTCGGAATTTTTAAAAAAATCGATGGCCGACATAATCTTAAGGTCTACAAATTCTTTAATTTCCGAAAAAGGCATGTTTTCTTTTATTACTATAACTATTCCATCCTTTGTCCCTTTAAATATTATCCTGTTCTCCATTCGCTACGACCTCCAAATAATAATTATTAACTTATTTCTCTATGAAGCCCATAATTCCTTCTTTTTTATGGAAAAAAATAAGAGGTATCGCTACCTCACAAGCTGATTGTCTATACCAATACTGCTTCCTGAGTTACTTAATCCAAAATATTCTAAAAATATGGGTTTCGCAACTTCTGCTGCGGCATTTCCGTGTCCACCCTGATAAATAACAGCAACAACGGCTATCTGGGGATTATCCAATGGAGCAAAACCTACAAACCATGCGTAAGGAGAAAAAGGCGGATTCTGTGCGGTTCCGGTTTTACCACCCACTTTTATCGGGAAATTGATAAAGGCAGAAGCTGCGGTACCGCCGGATTGAGTTACAGCGTAAAGACCCTCTTTGATTGCCTGTATGTTTTTTGGATTTAGATTTATTTTGTCAAGCACCTCCGGTTTGTTTTCCAACACTACGGTTCCGTTCGGATCTATTATTTTTTTCACCAAATGAACCTTATATCTCGTACCGCCGTTTACAAGGGTTGCTATATAGCTTGCCATTTGAACAGGAGTATACTGGTTTTCGGCCTGTCCAATAGAGGCACTTAGGGTATTTCCCAAATTCCAGTAAGAATTTTTTATCAAGTAAAATATGCGCATCTTATCTTCATTTTTGGTAATACCTAATTCGGTTAGCTTTTTTAGGATCACCGAATCTCTGTTTTCGTTTGTTTTTATAAGGTTTAAAATCTCCTGCTTTTGATCTTCATTAATGGTTCCCAGGGATTTTAAATAGCTTAAATCCCTATCTGCAAGAGCTACCCTTGCTTCTGGACCTGCAACAAGTCCTTTGGACTCTCCTAATTCTATTCCCGTCTTTTCACCCAAACCCAATTTGTGGGCATATTTATCTATTTCATCTATTCCTAATCTTCTTCCCACCTCAAAAAAATATACGTTACAGGAAACCTGGATGGCCTTTCTCAAGTCGACAAGGCCATGCGTCTGCCTTCTTTCGTTCCATAACCAGCAGGCAGGCCTATGGGCATAGGGATAAATACCGGTATCCAGTATCTTTTCATCGGGAGTTATGACTCCATTTTCCAAACCTGCAATACCCGTAACCATCTTAAAAGTGGACCCCGGTGGAACGGCACCTCTTGTGGCATAGTTAAGCATGGGCTGTGCCACAATTTCTCCTTTCTTTGAAGGTGGATAGAGCTGCTTTGCTATTTCCTTTGTAATATTACCCGTCGCAAAAAGGTTAGGATCGAAAGAAGGTTGACTTGCGAGAGCCAAAACTTCTCCGGTATTCACATCCAAAACTACTGCTGCTCCGATATTCGCGGGGCTCTTTTCCAAACCCTGTCCTGCTCGTATTCTGGCCATTGTATCGGCTAAAGCCTTTTCGGTGACCTCCTGAAGTCTTCTATCTATAGTGAGAATTACACTATCTCCGGGTACCGAAGGCTTTTCACCTAAAACCTGAGTCATCTGGCCTACCGAGTTTACTTCAACCTGTTTGCCTCCGTCTTCCCCTTTTAAATATTTTTCCAAAATCAGCTCAAGACCGTATTTACCTATGAGATCTGTCATCTTATACTTGGTTTTATCGAGGTTTGCCAGGTCGTTTTCGTCAATCTTTCCTATATACCCGAGGATATGAGAAGCCACATTACCCAACGGATAATACCTTACCGGTTCCACCTCTATGACTATACCGGGTAATTCTATATGCCTCTCTTCAATCTCGGCAACCGTCTCCTGCTTTATGTCTCTTGCTATTATAACCGGTTGATAGGCCTGGTAACCCTGTTTATCTATCTCAAGTCTTAAGGATATTAGCTTGCTGATCAAATCCACCGGTAATGTATCCGAAATCCCATATCTTTTCTTAAGAAGATTAAAGGCTTCTTCTGCAGTGGCTTCCCTCGGTATTTTATTCGAATCCTTCCATTTCATTTCCCTTTGAGTTAAGACATCCTGTGAAACCTCTTCTTCTCCAATATTTTTAAAATCGAATACATAAGGATTTGTCTTTATGGGTAAATCGTTTTTGTATTTTTCTCCGTTTTTATCGAGTATTGCTATAAGCTTTACTAAGACATCATTTATATTTGCATCGGTAACTTCCGTTCTTATAAACTCCACCGTAAAACTTGGCCTATTGGAAGCTAAAACCTGGCCGTACCTGTCATATATTATCCCCCTCGGTGCGCTAACCGAAACAAGTCTTATCCTCCTTTCTTCCGACTGCTTCTTATAATATGAGCCCTGTACTATCTGAAGTTGAACCAACCTCCCGAAAAGTATTGCAAACAACAAAAAAATAACCATTCCAAAAACATCATATCTCGTTTTCAATCTATCCTTATCCATAGACGCCACCTTCAATAATTTCTTTTCTTCTCGAATTTTATTATAAGACGATAAACAATATAGGAAACCACAGAATTATAGATCATTTCAAATAGGATTACATACAAAATGGGAGTAAAAGATGTAAAATTGTTTATAATAATCATTACCAAAATATATACAATGTATTTAATTGAGGTCGCTAAAAGAACCATGGACATGGCTGTAATATACTTTTCTTTAAAAAGATTTTTACTGAGCTCTCCCAAAATAAAACCTATAATCATATATATAAACGTATTAAAGCCTATAGCATGTCCAAAAAATATATCTTGCAGAATTCCACCTATAAGACCGTAGATTGAGCCCTCGAAGCTTCCGTCGAAAATAGAAAATAGGGCTACAACAATCAACAATAGGTCGGGTTTCACCCCTTTTATTTCGATAAAACCCAACAAGGTGGACTGCAAGACAAAAACCATAAGTAAAGTTAGTACTTTAAATACTTTACTCAAATTTTATACTCCCCTCTTCCCTATGGTGTAAAGGATTTAACTACCAGAACCTCTTCAAGCCTTCTAAAATCGACAACCGGCTCTACCTCCGCGTATTTAAAAATTCCTCCACTATCCTTGTAAACATTAACGACCTTCCCTACATATATTCCCTTCGGGAATACCCCACCTAATCCCGAAGTTATAATATCATCATTAATCGAAATATCAGAATTTGAAGGTAGATAAAGAATCTTTAACCTTCCTGTTTTGGATAGTTCCAGATCCCCCTTGGCAATTCCGTTATCCCTTGTCCTGGAAACCACAATACTGACCGAACTGCTTGGATCTATTATCAATGTCACTTTTGACCAGTTATTGCCTACTTCTGTTACCTGTCCTATTAGTCCTTTACTATTTAAAACCGGCATTCCCGGCTTTATTCCATCATCCGATCCTCTATCGATTACTATTACCGAAAACCAGTTGTCGGGATTTTTAGCAATTACCCGAGCCCCAATCAGCTCAAGGCCTTTGTTTTCTTCTTTAAAGTTCAGGAGCTCCTTTAATCGCTGATTTTCCATCTCCAACTCTTTTGTACGCCTTGCATCATTTTCAAGGGCTGTAACCCTATTTAAAAGTTCCTGATTAGTCTTTCTAAGAGTTCCTATTTCAGCCACAAAGGATACAGAACCCTGTAAAAAGTTTCCCACCGAATAGGTTATATAATGTAGAGGTTTAAAGACACTCACAACAAGCCCTTCTAATGGATTTGCATATCTAAGTTTAAAGAAAGAATTCGAGATAAAAACCACCAATATTATAGAAACCAAGACGATTATAAACCATCTCATTTTATAAAAGCGGGGCAAAGTACACCCCTCCTTAGCTCAAACGTTTTGTTGAGGATAAAACTCTTCTGTACTGTTCGAGATGTTCAACTATTTTTCCTGTACCCAATGCAACACAGTCCAGAGGATTTTCAGCAACCTGAACGGGCATTCCCGTCTCCTGCCTTACAAGCTTATCCAAACCGTTTAAAAGAGCTCCTCCTCCTGTCAGCATTATACCTTTGTCCATGATGTCCGCAGCTAACTCCGGTGGAGTTTTCTCCAGAGTATACTTTATGGCTTCTATGATAGCGTATACCGGCTCCTGGAGGGCTTTCATGATTTCGTTGGAAGAAATCTTGAGGGTCTTTGGAAGCCCCGTAACCAAATCCCTTCCCCTTACTTCCATGGTCTCTTCTACATCCTTCGGGTATGCTGAGCCTATCTGTATCTTGATCTCTTCAGCAGTTCTTTCCCCTATCATTAAATTATATTCCTTCTTTATATAGTTGATTATGGCTTCATCCATTTCGTCGCCTCCGACCCTGAGTGACCTACTGGTTACTATTCCCTCGAGTGAAATAATTGCAACATCAGTTGTTCCTCCGCCTATATCTACTATCATGCTTCCAGTAGGTTCACCTACCGGCAACCCAGCACCTATGGCAGCAGCCATAGGTTCTTCTACTATATAGACTTCTATAGCTCCTGCCTGGTATGCTGCCTCTTCCACGGCCCTTCTTTCCACATTGGTAACCCCTGCTGGAACGCAAATTACAACCCTCGGTTTCGCAATTGCTCTTTTGGGTAAAACCTTTTCAAGAAAATGGCGGAGCATACTCTGCGTAATGTCAAAATCGGCTATTACGCCATCCTTTAAAGGTCTTATAGCTACGATATTTCCCGGCGTCCTACCTACCATTTTTTTTGCTTCCTCGCCTACCGCAAGAACCTTTTTGGTATTTGCCTCTATGGCAACAACGGATGGCTCCCTTAGCGCTATTCCCTTACCTTTAAGATATATCAAAGTATTAGCAGTACCCAAATCGATACCGATATCCTTAGAGAAATAATTAAAAAGTTTCACCGTTTAGCACTCCTTCCCTGTCAAAAATTTATATCATGTTCTCCTGTTTTAAACTAAGAAATTTCCCATTTCCTATTATCACATGATCCAGGACCTCAATTCCCAAAATCTTACCAGCCTCAATCATCCTCTGGGTAATGGCTATATCCTCCCTGCTAGGAGTCGGATCCCCGCTGGGATGATTGTGAACCAAGACAATGGAAGCGCTTGATCTTTTAATAGCAGCATGAAAAACCTCCCGCGGATGCACCAGAGAAGTATTCAGTGTTCCGATGGATATGTTCTCAATACCTATTACCTGATTTTTAGTATTTAACATTATTATATTAAAGTGTTCCTTTTTTAAATAGCGCATTTCCTCCATCAAAAGATCGCCTACATCCTGAGGAGATTTTACATACTGTACTTTTTTCGATATTATACCTACGCGTCTTCCCAATTCAACAGCTGCTTTCAGTTCCACAGCTTTTGCAAGACCTATTCCCTTTATTTTAGCCAGCTCTTCCACACTCGAATCCAACAAAAATTCAAGACCATTACCAGAAGGAGCCTCTCCCAATAAACGAGTAGCCAAAGAAAGAGCATTTTCCTCTTTATATCCTGTTCTTAAGATGATAGCGATGAGTTCGGCGTTTGAAAGCATCTGAGGGCCATACTTTATAAGCCTTTCCCGCGGTCTTTCGTTTTCAGGTAAATCTTTAATTGTAACATATTTTTTTAAGTTGTTCCCCTTATTATCCAAGGATGCTTATCCCCCATTCTTCCAGCATGTCTGATAGTTTTGAAATAGGAAGTCCTACCACATTAAAATAACAGCCGTGTATTTCTTCCACAATGACAGACCCTATTCCCTGTATAGCATAAGCGCCGGCTTTATCATTAGTTTCTCCTGTTTTTATATAATTTAAAATCTTTTTGTCATCCAATTTTTTTATTTTTACCGTGGTCTCCTGAAAGTCGGTCTTATATTTAAAATCCATAGCATCTACCAAAGCAATACCGGTTATAACCTTATGGATTTTCCCTTCTATTTTTTTTAGCATAGTATAGGCTTCCCAGTCGTCCCTCGGTTTTCCCAGAACCTCATCCCCTACAACTACTATGGTATCAGCACCGATTATAAGAGCATTTTCTCCCGACAATTTTTTTGCAACATCCATAGCCTTATCCAAAGCTAATTTCTGGGCAAGTTCCTTTGGAGGCAAGTCAATAAAGTCTTCAACGACACTACTCGGAATTACCTCGAAAGAAAGACCGAGCATTGTCAAGAGTTCCCTTCTTCTCGGCGATTGGGAGGCAAGAATCAACCTTTTGCTCATAAAACCACCTTACCTACAGCCATCTATAAATAATACCGCCCAAGATTAAACCTATTACCGAACCCATATTGATTTTTAAAGAAAAGGCAAAGGCCACTCTCATAACATTTAAATCCAAAATCACGGGCTCCTTTATGCCTATTACCTGCGAATAGGACAGAAATTTAATAGCTTTAAAATAAACAGCGGCAAAATCCCATAAAAATGTGCCGATTATAAAACCTATTAAAATGGTCAAAATAAAAAATCCAAGGGATCTGTTCTTCCCCCTCATTAATAACACTCCCATTAGTATTATTTACCAATTCTCGATTTATATACAATTTACTAAATTTAATTATAGCATATAATATGCCTTTTTTAAAAATAAAAATGCCGGAAAAAATCCGACATTTTGTCTTATTTTAAATTTTCTTCGTTTAAGGCATCAAGCTCTTGAATGACAAATCGTCCATCCTTTCTTACGAGCTTATCATCGAACCAGATTTCTCCTCCACCATACTCAGGCCTCTGTATGCATACAAGATCCCAATGTATCGCGGATTCATTACCATTGTAGCAGTCTTCATAGCTCGATCCCGGTGTAAAATGGAAACTTCCGTTTATCTTCTCGTCAAATAAGGTATCCTTCATGGGTTTTAAAATATATGGATTCACACCCAGGGCAAATTCTCCTATGTAACGTGCACCTTCGTCTGTATCCAATATCTTATTTATTCTTTCGGAATCATTTGCAATTGCTTTCACTATTTTTCCATTTTTAAATTCAAACCTTATATTCTCAAAGGTAAAACCCTGG
>Ga0334722_10001010_pt1 | contig 37506 bp, 38 predicted proteins | sample C3_bottom_MG_FD_207210 | JGI IMG/M metagenome (GOLD analysis project Ga0334722, IMG submission 207210) | Sediment microbial communities from Yellowstone Lake, YNP, Wyoming, USA - C3_bottom | ecosystem: Environmental > Aquatic > Freshwater > Lake > Sediment | place: USA: Wyoming | collected... | reverse complement strand
TATCTGTAATATGATATTCTTTATTGAAAAAGTAGATTTTTAATTCATATTTTATGAGTGATTTACTGATTCTTTGGAAGAATGATTGTAAAGGTAGTTGGATTTGATTTTACAGTAATTGTTCCACCATGTTGTTCGATTATGGTTTTACATATTGCCAAACCTAAACCTGTTCCGTTAGATTTAGTAGTAAATAATGGATCAAATATTTTTGGCATTATAGATTTTGGAATCCCAGATCCAGAATCTTCTATCTCTAATTTTATTGAATCATTATCACTACTTAATCGTAATTCTATTTTACCTTCTTTCTCTATCGCTTGAATGCTGTTGGTTAATAGATTGGCAAAAACAGCTTCAAGTTTTCTAAAATCACAATTAATTTTAAAATCATCTGGTGGTTTAATTATTTCAATTTGTTTAGGTACATCGATAGAATCTATTGAAGAGTCTATTAGAGATCGAACAGAAGATTCATTGAGATCTAAATCTGTAACTCTAACAAAACCCAAAACATCATTAACCAAATGTATTATTCTTAGTAGTGCCCTATCAATTCTAGCATTATACTCTAGTCGTTGTTTTACATCCATCTTTGGTTTTTCTTTCATGATACCATGTGCAGTTTTAATAACTGAGAGTGGATTTCGCAAGTCATGTGCAAGCCGAGATGTAAGCTCGCCAATTATAGCCATTTTTTGGGATTTTATTAATGCATCAGTCTTTAATTCGACTTGTTTTTCTAGATATTTTTTTCTTAACTCTAGATCTTTTTCTGTTTTTGAAACATTAAGCAATTGTTCTTTGAGCCCATGATTTAATTTATTGTAAGTGTTTTCTCTTATCGCAAGTTCATTATTTTTCTGTTCTAATTCTTTATTTTTTGTTTCCAAGGTATTAGAAAAATCCATTAAAATTTGTACTTTATTTTGTAAATCTTGGTTTGTTTTTACTGCTGCATGAATTTTCTGATTAGAAATTTCAGCAATTTCTATTAATTCCATTTCTTTTTCTTTAAGACTTTGTTTTGTTATCTCTAATTCATGAAAGGCTTGAGATGCAACGTTTGAAAGCTCCTTAACAATGGGACTCTCATCTAAAATATCTGAACTTTGCATACTAGTAATATCTACAATAATTCAACATGAACGCATGTCTGTTCAGCTAAGACATACAAAAAATTCCTTGAGATAAATGATTAAAATTCACTTAATCGTTGTTTGTTCTTTTGTGACTACAAACTAGTCATATTATATGGAATCAAGATTTATCATCTTGGAAAAAAAACATATCAATAGAAAAAGATCATATGTTCCAGACGACTTTACAGATTTTAGGTTTAATGTGAAACCTGATGATGATACATGGTCACGTTTTCAACCAACCATTGGAGAAAAAATTCTTTCTGAAGAAATTTACCAGGTGCCAGATAGGGCAATTACTTTTAATAGAAACAAAATTGAGAAAATGGAAGATAATTATAGTAATGAAACAAAAGAATTCAAAGATAAATTTAGCAACACTGCACAGTATTTGAAATTTCTAAATGCACATTTAGCAGAGAAAAAAAATCATCTTGACAAAATTGCATTAAAACAAGATAGATTTGATGATGATATAGCAGCTCTAAATCCAAAGTACACTAGTAAAGAACAGCTAGATAGAATGGATTACAACAAAATAAAAGTTGCGGATGTACAAAAAGTGTTAGAACAAATACAAAATGAACGTGAATTGATTAAAGAAAAAATAGAACATTTTTCCAATCAAATTAATCAGGCAAAAGTTGAACTTGCAAATAAAGATAAGCAGATAGGTGGAATAAAATCAGAGATTGCACTTGTAGAAACAATTGAAAATTCTATACAATCAGAAATAGGAAAAAAAGAGGATGTCACAGAAGTTATACAACAAGAATTAAAATCTCTTGCATCAAATAATGAATCTGAGAAAATTTTTGGAGCAATAAATTCTCTTGTAGTTTTGTTAAATTCAAAGAATCAAGCAACTCTTAATGAGCTAAATGCTGTAAAGAATGAATTTAAAAAAATGAAACAAGAATACGATAAAGTTATGCATGACTTAGAACAAAAGAAATAGAAAAAATTATTTTAGTTTTTTTGTTCTCTGCTGCCTCTACTAATAATCCAAAGGAAGATTATTACAATAAAAGCAATTACAAGAGCAGCTACTGCTCCATAGATTAATTGACTTATTGGAGGACGTTCTGCTGATGAACTAGATCCTGCTTTATCAAGTACACATACACCGTCTTCAAGATGAGTTCCTACCCCACAAGTATCTTCTAATACACATGCGCCATTCTTCAGTACTGTGCCAGGACCACATTTTGTTTTTGGTTCTTCTATTACTTTTGGTTCTTCAGTAACTGCAGGTTTTTCAGTAACTGCAGGTTTTTCAGTTACTGCAGGTTTTTCAGTAACTGCAGGTTTTTCAGTAACTGCAGGTTTAGTTCCACTGAGAATTTCACCAAATGCACCATCCAAAATACGTGAGCCAATAATCTCTATTTCCTGTGTTCCTGAGGGAATTTGAATCGAAAGAGTTCTTGTGGAATCTGTTTTGGTCTCCGTAAAAGTAGCTTCATCAAATCCATCTAAAATCACGAAAAATGAATCGTCTTTACCCTGAAATGTTGAATCAAAAAATTCCCTGTCAAATGTAATCTGCAGAGTTCCAGATGAACCTGTAGCATTAACTGTCAATAACAAAGAAAGTTCTTTATCACTGTCAATACTTTGAACCTCCACCCCTTCAGTATCAATGCCGATTACGTATTTTTTGCCATCTACATCTACTGAAACAGAACTTGATTCAGCATAAGCATAAAATGGAATTAACAAAAGTAAAAACATAGAAAGATAGGCAACTTTTGAATTCAATCTTAAATTACGCCTCGTAGGATCTGTATTATCTTTTCTGCTATAACATTTGCAGCTAGAGACTGAGCTTCTTTTGTCTGAGCTCCAATATGAGGGGTTAAAATTACGTTTGGCAATGTGGCAAGTTTACTTCCAGTAGCAGGTTCCTTTTCAAAAACATCTAACGCTGCACCACCTAGGTTACCATTCTTTAGAGCATCATATAGCGCGTCTTCATCTATTACTCCACCTCTAGAAGTATTGATGATATTTGCTGTTTTTTTCATTGTAGATAATTTTTTAGCATTAATGAGGTGATATGTCGAGTCTAACAACGGCACATGTAATGAAACATAATCAGAGCTTTGCAAAAGTGTATCTAAATCAGTTTTCATCAAGCCAACCTCTTTTGAAAATTCTTCGTCAATAGGAATTACATCATAACCAATAATATTCATGTTTAATGCCTTGGCCAATCTCCCCAGTTTTTTACCAATGTTGCCTAATCCCACAATTCCAAGATATTTTCCTCTAAGTTCAGTTCCCATCAATTCTTTTTTGAGCCAATTTCCATTTCGTATTTCTCTATCTGCTAATGGAATTTGTCTTGCTAAAGATATCATTAAACCTAAAACTTGTTCTGCAACGGCATTCATTGCACCTTCAACTGCGTTGATAACCCTGATGTTTTTTGCTTTGGCTGCATCCAAATCAATGTTATCTAACCCAACACCTACTCGTGCAATAATCTTACAATTATTTGCCTTGGAAATCATTTCTTTTGTTAGCGTAGTTCTACTTCTGACAATTACAATATTAAATTCTCCAATCTTTTCTTTGATTTGTTCTGGAGTAATTTCAGGTTCATATGTGAGATTCAATCCATTTTCTTGTAAGATTTTATTAAGAATTGGATTAACTTGATCACAAATTAAAACAGATTCACTAAATCCCATGCAAGGGTGCCTTTATTCACTGAATATAATCATTATGAGGAGTTATTACAAAAAATGAATTTAGACTTGGTTTTCAACTCTGGTCTCTAAATCTAGACGCTAATTATTTTATTTTCCACTAGATATTGTATTCCTTTTACAAAGTCGTCATCAGAAATTAGATCATCTGCCCACCATCCTGCGTTGTTTTTTATCCAATTGGGAATTTCCTTTTCTTGGGTTATCTCTCCACTTGCAATTGTTGGAACTTTGATAATTCCAGCCTTTATCATAAATTTAATTCCAAGGGCAAAATCACTATCTGAAATTTTGTCTTCTGACCACCAAGCTGCGCTATTTTTAACCCAATCAGGAATAGCAATTTCTTTTGAAGGTTGCCAATTCTTTGAAAACCCTGTTATCAAAACATTGCCAGATTCTCTTTCCCCTACCTTAAATGCAACGTGCCAATTCCCCCATTCATCTTTGCTTTGAATACTATTTTTTGGTTTTTCATTTAAGTAAACTTGGAATTTTTCATCCGGTGAACTAACAGTGAATTCAAAATTTGCGTACGTTTCAATTGGAAAGCTATTATAAGTTGTCATTGAAAGTTCAGTTCCTTCATCATTGAATTTAGCGTTAGAATACCATGTGAACGAATCATAACGATAATCAAATCTAGCTCCATTTCTGATAGCAAATTGAGGAGTTACTGTGGTATCAATAACTGCAAAACAACTATAGTATAGAATTTTTTCTTTAATTGCCGCGTCAGGATACATTGTAAATTCTTTTATCTCGCCAGGAAGAATTTGATCAATTCTTTCAATGCTTTGTCCCATGTCAAGAACTTTATTATCAAGACCATGAATTAATGCATAGACTTTAAGATTGGTTATTGGACGGTCGCCAGTGTTAATTATGTGACCAGTTAGATGTCCATCCTCATGTTTAATAAGAGAATTACCGTAAAGAACTTCAACAGGAATGGAACGTTCTGTTCCAGGAAAATAAGAGATTTTAGGTTCTAATAATACAATAGATGAGCTTGTTAAATTTGGAAATTTTACTTTAAATGGCAAAGTCTGTCCAGGGATAATATTAACAAAAGTAAATGATTTTTTTATTAGATTTTCTCCATCTTGAATTTGTATAAGAATTGTTGGAACAACTGAAAAATCCTCAGAATTTTTTATTGCCCCAACAACAGTATAAACACCGCCCTCATCAGTGTATCCAATAAATTCGTTTTCTGGAATAAATACAACTTTATTTACACTAACATCTTCTTTAGCAGATACATCAGCATTTGCAGTCTGACTCAGATTAAATAAAATCAAAAATAATCCAAAGGTGATGATTCCAATTTTTGAATTGTTCATTAGTGGAGTAAATTAATAGTCTTAAAGATTTTAAGGTTGCTTGATTAGTTAATACAATAGTTGGATATTATAATCGCTCATTGAACAAATTTAATTAATAGATGAAAGCTTTGAGGTATTTATTACTCTAATACCATTTTATTTGTCAGTTGAAAGAAAAAACAATATTTGTTATTTTATCACTATTCATTATAACGAGTTTAGTAGGAATATCAAATGTCTATGGTGCACCTATTGTCAAAATAGATACTGATAAAAGTACATACAGTTATGGGGATTTTCTTACCTTTACAGTTGAAGTTTCAGAAATTACAGGTGAACTTGCAACTCTACACATAGTTGATGAATCAGGTAAAAGCAGTAGTGCTATTCCTATATCCATAAGACAATTAACAACTGTAGTTCCTTCACCTTATCCATTTGAATCATCGGTTTATCCACAGGGAAGGTATATTCTAAATATAGAGTATTCAGGAAGTTCAGATTCTGCAGAATTTAAATTGGTTGATTCAGGAAAAATAATTATCCCATTTTGGGTCAGAGATTTTTCAAAATATTGGTATAATGATGAAATTTCAGACAGGGAATTTGCTAAAGGAATTGAATTTTTAATCAAAGAGAACATAATTGTAGTGTCTCAATCAGGAAATCAAGGCACAGTAGATGAAGTAAAAATTCCCAATTGGGTTAAAACTAGTACTGGATGGTGGATACAAGGAAAAATTTCTGATATTGAATATGCAAAATCAATTGAATATCTAATTAAGGTTGGAATAATTATCGTATAAAAATATGGAAAATTAAAATGAACAAACATACTATAATAGTTATTGCTGCATCAGTTGTGATAGCAGCAGCCTTTGTTTTTTCGGCATTGAATATTTATGCTGCAAAACAGATACAATTTGTAGGAAACGAAAAACAGGGTTTCTCCTATTTTAATATGATAAACAGTAACCAACTATCTGTTTGTAATTCTCTTCCATTTTATGTTACTTTCAGCAAAATTAACATGATCATGGTTTTTGATAAAAAAGAAATAGGCAATTATAGAATACAAGATGTTGTGTTACCCCCCTACACAATATCAAATATTATTGGAAATTTTAAATCAGAAAATTTTGATGAGGCACAGTACTATGCATTTCAGTTTGATGGGGAATTTAGTGAAAGTATTCATATTAGTATTGATCCTATGAAATTTTCAATAATTTCAGAGATTGATACACCGATTATAGGAATAATTCCATACACGGTGAAAAAACAATATTCTGGACAAGAGTTTTGGAATATGATGAATGAAAAAAACGGAAAAGTTAGTTGTTAGATAATAAGAAAAAGAGAAAAAATGGGGTTAGACACTACTTGATTGGAGGTAGTGTTGGAACAACTTTCCATAGAGGAATTGCTCCAGCTGCTTCTATTTCGGCTGCACGATCATCACTATACAAACCATGTACATTTACTGCTGGATGTTTGATACTGTTTTTACCCATTGGTGGGACAGCATCACTTGGATTACCGAGCGCATATGCGTATGATGGTACTGGTGCTTTAATTACACCTGCATCAACTAGTCTTGGGTTTAATCCAAATGGATCACCTGCTACAAAGACTGTTGCTGCACCACTGAAAAGTGCTGCATAGTCGTGATTAACTGCTACGTAAACGCCTGGCTCATCAAATACCAAGTCCACAATCATGTTTTGAGAACCACCAAGCAACCATGTTTCAGTTGCTCCTGATTGAACTCTGTTACCTTGTGTAACTCTGTCAAGAATTTCACCCACTATATGGAAAAATAGTGGTTCATTTCCTTGGTTTTCAATAAAGAGTCTAACATGTTGACCGGTTTCTACATACAAGAGTTGTGATTGGTATTGTTTCAAGTCTAGGCCATTCCAAGGTTGAGCTACAAAGATGTTCTTTTTTGCATCTCCCTTTATGAGTGTGTTATGCACCTCATTTGGAACATAACCAAATTGCATTCCATTAACAACTGTTGCAGTGTTATGATGTTGGAACATTGCTCCTGCATCATAATTGCCGTCAGGTGTAAGGTATAATTGGTTATACTCTAGTTGGAACTCCAACGCATCTGCATCATAGAGTTTCTTGTCTAAAACACCGCTACCTGAGGTTTTTTCAACCATTAGTTTCTTGTATCCATTTGCTGGATCAACTATGGCGATTCCGTACATGCCTGATAGGACATGTTGGTCCATACCAAGAATATGAACACCAGAGCAGTGATATTTGAAAACTCCTGCAGATTCTGCAATGTAGCAATATGTCTTTGATTCACCAGGATTGATAGAGTCAAAGGCTCCTGCTGACATTTGTGATGCATGCATGTCGTTACCGTGACCTGTTGATTCATCCTTTGGGATGGTAAGTGTCATTTTTACGACATCACCCTGAGTTACTCTTAGGGTTGGTCCTGGAACTTGTTGGTTAAATGTCATGGCATGATATGTTTTACCACCCATGATAGGTAGATCAACACTTTGACCTGAGACATTAAATTCAACAACATTGCGACCAGAGTTTTCCAGTGCACCACAATTTGTCTCTGCAAATGCTTGTGGCATTACGAGTTGTAATCCGCCCATATCGTGGATCTGTTGCATCAAGTCAACGTTTGGTTGAGAAACATCGATTGATTGTCCAGAGATTTGGGTTTGTGTGTATGTGCTTCCGAATAGCGTAGCACTAACTACTGCAACTGCTGCAATAGTAAATAACATGCTGTAACGCTTATTCATTGAATCGGATCCAAACCATAGCTTATATATTAATTGCCCTAATTTTCAAAAAAATTAGAATAAAATACTCTAGAAAAAGAATGAATAATAGCAATTCTAAGGAAATTTGATTTGAAATTTAGAATTGATAAGGATTCTTTAGGAGATGTAAAAATCCCATCTGATGCATATTATGGTCCTTTTACAGGTAGGGCGCTCAAGCAGTATCATGTGACTGGAAATAGGTCGCACCCTAATTTGATAAATGCCTTTGTTATGGTAAAGAGATCAGCTGCCTTAGCTAATCTCAAAGTTGGTGCCATTGACAAAAAACTAGGAATGTCAATTATCAATGCATGTGATAAAATTTTAGCGGGGAAATTTCTTGATCAATTTGTAGTAGATGCGATAAACTCTGGCGCTGGAACTGCATTTAACATGAATACCAATGAGGTGATAGCCAATATTGCTCTCACAGGTTTAGGAAAAAAGAAAGGACAGTATGAGTATCTTCATCCAAACGATCATGTAAACATGTCACAGTCTAGTAATGATGCATTTCCAACCGCTATGCATATTGCAATACTAATGAATCTCAAAAAAACTATTCCTGCAATAGACTGTTTGATAAAATCATTAAGTCGAAAAGCAAAAGAGTTTTCAAATTTTAAAAAAATTGGTAGGACTCACCTAATGGATGCATTGCCAGTAACTTTAGGAAGTGAGTTTGGAGCATATGCAACTTCCATTACTAAAGCCAAAAATTCTCTAGTGAGTGCAAGTAAAGAATTAGAATATATTGCACTTGGAGGCACAGCAGTTGGAACTGGCGCAAATGCTCCAAGTGGGTATAGAAAATTTGCAATTACACAACTTGCAAACATTTCAAAACTTCCACTAAAACCTGAAAAGGATATGCAGTATTCCTTACAAAGTAAATTTGCAGTAGCTACTGTCTCATCAGCACTACGAAATTTGGCTTTAGAGATAAACAAACTTGCAAATGATATTAGATTAATGGCGTCAGGACCTGTTGCTGGAATGTCAGAAATTGGAATTCCTGCAGTACATGCAGGTTCATCAATAATGCCAGGAAAAGTAAACCCATCTCTTGCCGAATGTATGAATATGATTTGTTTTAATATTTTAGGAAATGATACGGCAGTTTCATATGCTGCGCAAAGCGGGCAGTTTGAATTAAATGTGATGTTACCAGGGATGTTAAAGTGTATTTTAGAGTCAACAGATATGTTAAACAATTTTCTTCCAATATTTTCTGCCAATCTAATTGATGGACTTACTGCAAATAAGGAAAAATTATTAAAAAATATAGAAAATAGCCCAGTAATTGTAACATTACTTGCTCCAAAAATTGGATATCTAAAATCTGCAGAGTTGTTTAAGGAATCATTGAAAACTGGAAAGACCATTAGAGAATTAGTCATATCAAAGAAATTGTTAACTGTAAAAGAGATCAATTCTTTTTTAGGATGAAAAACTAGATGGCAAAAATCTGGGTAGAATCTTATGGATGCTCTGCTAGCTTTGCAGATTCTGAGATGATTTCAGGCCTGATTGTAAATGGTGGGCATACTCTTGCCGCCAATTCTTCAGATTCGGATTTGAACCTAATTGTTACTTGTTCAGTAAAGGATGCCACTGCAAACAAAATGATTCATAGAATAAAAAATCTCAAATCAAAACCTCTAGTAGTTGCTGGCTGTTTACCAAAAACAGAGAGAAAAACGGTAGAAAAATTTTCCAAAAATGCTAGTTTATTGGGGCCAAATTCTTTGGGAAAAACCCTAGAGGTGATTAGTACTACTTTGGGGGGAGGTAGAATGATACAGCTTGAAGACTCTGATTTATCCAAAATCGGTTTGCCTAAGGTGAGATTGAATCCTGCTGTAGGGATTGTTGAGATAGCAAGTGGTTGTATGAGTGAATGTACATTCTGTCAAACAAAATTATCAAAAGGAGATTTACAAAGTTATAGGATCGGAGACATTGTTAGGCAGGTAGCAATAGAGATTAAAGATGGGTGTAAAGAGGTATGGCTTACATCTACTGACAATGGTTGCTATGGACTTGATATTGGAGAAGATTTGTCTTCCTTAATTAATGCGGTTAGCGATATTCCTTCGAGCTTCAAAATTAGAGTAGGGATGATGAATCCAATGTACATGCCAAGAATTCGTGATGGCCTTCTCAAATCATTTGATAATGACAAAGTCTTCAAATTTCTTCATATTCCTGTACAGAGCGGAAGTAACAAAATTCTCAAGGATATGAAACGCGGGCATACTGCAAAAACATTTACTGATACAGTATACAAATTTAGGAAGAAATTTCCTAAATTCACCATAGCCACAGACATTATTGTTGGATTTCCCTCAGAAACTGAAGAAGATTTCAAACAAACTATTGATTTGTTATATGATACAAGACCAGATATTGTGAATCTTTCTAGATATAGCCCTAGACTAGGAACCGAAGCAGCAGACTATACTCAAATTGATGTTTCAGAAGTAAAACGTAGAAGTAAAATTGTATTTGATATTTCAAGCCAGATCTCTTATGAAAATAACCTCAAGTGGATAGGCTGGAATGGAGATGTATTATTTGATGAAAAATCTGAGACAGGCATCCAAGGAAGAAACTTTGCCTACAAATCGATTATAGTTAAAGACAAAGTTGAGATTGGCCAAGTACATCAAGTGGAAATAATTGATTCTACTAAACATAGCCTAGTAGGAAAGATCGCAAGTTAAAATTTTTAGATCGAAAATTGGATTAAAGCTACGTAAGAAGGTTTTTTATCGTATTTGGTAGAATAGTGTGAATGAACTTTCAGATATCAGAACCAATTTTAATTGTGGGCATAGGTGGAGTTGGAACTAAATTAGCCACCAAAGCAAAGGAATTTCTCAATTCGGATTGCCTTTTGATAAGTAATGACCAAAAAGACCTGAATTCGGATTGTAACTCAATTTGCATATCCACTAAATCTGTGTTAAATCCCTCTGTTCAACTAATCAGAGGTTCAACGTACCAAGTTTCTGAGAATATAAAAAATGAGGTTTCAAGATACTCCACCATAGTTATTCTTGCAAATTTGGCTGGCAAAGCAGGCGCTGCAATAGCTCCTGCTGTATCTCATTTATGTAAAGAGGAAAACAAAAATGTAATTTCTTTTGCAATAATGCCTTTCAAATTTGAAAAAGATAGAATATTTCAATCAGGTATTTCATTAAAACGACTCAGAGAATATTCAGGATGCACAGTAGTACTGGATAATGATGCTTTGCTAGACAGTAATCCAGATTTGAGCCCCACTGCTTGTCATAAAATCTCAAATGAAGCAATCTTTAAGGTAATTAGCTCATTAGGAACTACATCAATTCCTGAAGAGACTAACATTTTATCCACAAGTAAAGATGTTCAAAATGTTGAAGAATCATTGAAAGATTCGTTAAGGATGCTCTATGAGGATGCACCGCCAAGCAGTGTAAAGCGCTCCATACTCTATGTTCTTGGAGGAAATAATGTTGCTGTAGGAGTACTAAACTCTATTACAAATATTGCAAGCAGTGTTTTTAGTCAAGAGAGTACAAGTGTTATCTCTTCAATTAGCTCTGCCGAAAAATCCAAAGTCGTCATGCTATCTTCTATTCAAGGTGAGACACATTTTGACAGATATGATCCCTTGGGAGTCATTTCCAAAGAAAATACTCTGGATTGGGAACAACCTGAATGCAGTATTGACTGTGAGCTTGAATTATATCAATTAGAATAAAATAATTTTATTTAGACTTCTTTTTTGGCTTATCTTTTTTACTTGCTGCCTTTTTTGAATCCTTTGATTTTGGTTTTGATTCTTTAGCTTTTGGCGATTGTTCTTTAGCTTTGGTGGTTGGTTCTTTAGCTTTGGTGGTTGGTTCTTTAGCTTTGGTGGTTGGTTCTTTAGCTTTTGGCGATGGTTCAGATTTTACTTCTTCAATTTTTTCTATTTGCTTAGTTTCAGGTTCTGGTTTTTCTTCTACTGCAGGTTTTTTCTTTTCTTTGGTTGGTTTTACATCTTCTTCTACTTCCTTTTCATATGGAGAAACTAAAACAAAACCTTCATCTGTTTTTGTCATTCTGACTCTGATTTTTCTAGGAGGATGTTTTATTCCACGTTTCCAGATCTGATGATTAACTGCCTCTTCAATTTTGATTTCTTCAGTTTTCATATGATGTCTAGCATATTCTTTTACCATATTGACTGCTCTTTTTGCTCTTTGATTATTTGGTGAGAGCAATACCTTTCCCAAGTTTATTGTATAGACACGTTCAAGTTCCTGAGACATTTATCCAACCTCTACGTCTGTTGATCTCCAAGATCTTCTCTTTGGATTTGTTCTAACTTTCCTCTTGGTTCTTAGAATAACCCAGGCTGGAACAGAAGCGGCTTGTTTTTGTTTTTTTATCAATCTATTCTTCCTTCCAGAATGCTTACGTGCTGCCATAAAAATTCAGGCAAGTCAAGCTCTTTTTAAATGAATCTCATATTGATAAACGATTTACAAGTTGTTTTAAGATTCTTGCTGAAGCTCCCCAAACAATTTTGTCATTGTAGGTAAATGTATACATTTCTTTAATTGATTTATGATTTGGATTAGGGTCATCATCTAGAGTTTGCAATAACGGAATCATTGGTATATGCAGTATTGATTCAACTTCAGAATCAGTTTTGAGTTGAGGAATCTTATCAATGATACAAACAAATGGAGTAATGGTATAACCAGAATTGAGAGTCATTACATTGGCTAACTGACCAATTACATCATCTCTTGAAATGCTCAGACCTATCTCTTCTTCAGTTTCACGAAGTGCAGTATCTAGCAAATCATGATCATCTTCCGTCCACTTGCCACCTGGAAAAGCAATTTCTCCTGCGTGATTGTATAGATGTTTTGACTTTTCAATCATCAATAGTTTTGGATTTGAACCATAAATAATTACAAGTACAGATGAAAGCTTTGTTTTTCCATCATGTTTTGGTTCAGGAAATATTTTACTTGATAATTGAGCCTTTAGTACAGTTGTATCCATATTGTAATAAAAAACATCACTTGGTTATTGATTTTATCCTTCAAAGGTTTTAATCAAGTAAATTTGAAAGCACTCTAATGACTTTACGATATGAGATTAATCCACCTAAAATTACACAAAACTCCAATTTATCACAGGAAGATACTCTAAAATTATTAGACAAAGTAAAACTGAGAGTTTCCGAAATTAGTAGTCGCTGTGATGGCATTCATTTTACCGATTCGGTTTTAGGGATTCCTAGAATTTCTCCCATAACCGCTGGTACGTTAATTCGAAAATCAAATCAGAAAATTGAGATAACTGTGAGTTTGCGTGTAAGGGACAAGAATCTCACTACACTTAGGCAGTTAATGGATGATGCAGTATTAGGGGGATTAAATGGAGTGTTGATTCTAAAAGGAGATGCATCTCCAAACGAACAGAAAGATTCTGGATTAATTCCAAGCAGCACTGTGAAATACTTTAAGGAGTTGGGTTTTGACAAAAAAATTGATATCTTTCTATCACTGCCAAGTAATCCTAACTTTGATAAAATTCAAAAAAAAATAGACGCTGAACCTACAGGATTTATCACACAGGTAATTCATTCTGCAGACGAGGTTTCAAGAATTGTTGATAATCTCAAACCTAGGGGATTTAAAATAATTCCTTGTATATTATTACCTTCTGAAAAAAATGCTAAATCAGCACAATTTCTAAAATTAGATTGGTCAGAATACAAAAATTCAGTTGAAGATTTCATAAAGCAAGTTCACCAAATTGCTGGAGAAGTGCTTATCACGTCCCCTAATGATTTTAATTATGCAAAAGAGATCCTTGGCAAATTATAGCACAAAATATTCTGCTTCTGGATGATGAATTATAATTGCTGCAGTTGACTGTTCTGGTACTATTTGACCTGATTCTGTAAGCGTCATGTCTGACTTTTCGGGTTCAAGTAATTTCCACACAAGATTGTGTTGCATCACATCTGGACAGCTTGGATACCCCCAGCTATACCTTAAACCCCGATTTTCTCCAATGTTTAATTCTAATTTTATTTTGCGGTTTATCCATTCAGCTAATGCCTCTGCAAACTCTACTGCTAATCCATGTAGATAGTATGCATCAGTATACTTGTCGTGTTTATTCCATTGTTCAATGATTTGAGGAACTTTGTTCCCCACAGTTACTGATTGAAATGCAACAATGTCATCGTCTCCAAAATAATCTGAGAGACATAGGTGTTTATCCTTTGATGATCTAGGAAAGTCAAAGATAATTTTTTCACCACTTGGATGTTCTACTTCTAACTTCCCATTTTTGTTATGACATTTGAAATAGCCATGTACAGATTGCGGTTCAAAAAGATGTTCATCTTTTATCCGAATTTTCCATTCTTCAAATAACCTTTCATGATCTTCTTCAGAGTCTTTTCCTGCTCTTCCTCTAAGACCCCAAGACAATTTGAACAAGGATTTCTTATCAATTAGATTCCATACCTCGTCAATGTTAATTTGTGACAACTTTAAGCGAATAGGGATGTTTAAACTCGGTGCAACAGGTGGGGTTACCGGCTTGATTGCACTGTGTGGAAGGTCTGCAGAGATAGTTGGTTCTTTAGAAGTTTCTTTCCATTTTTCTAATCTTTCCTTCCATGTTTTAAGAAGATCATCTTTTTCATCAGAAACTAGTTTATCCATTGTTTTTAGGCCTTCAAACATTGTATTACAATAAAACACTCCAGACTCGTATATTCCACCTTCTTTTGCAATTCTGTTGATGTAGTTAGTGTTAATAGCTGCACCACCACATAATACAGGAATTTTCATGTTGTTTTTTCGTGCATGCTCTACAAAAAACTGCATTTGTTTTGATGTTGATACAAGTAAAGCAGAAAGCCCTATTGCGTTGGGTTTGACTTCATCAATTTTTTCTAGGAATTTTTGTAATGGGACTTGCTTTCCTAGATCATAAACAGTATATCCGTTATTTTCAAAAATTGTTTTAACAAGATTCTTTCCTATATCATGTACATCACCATATACAGTTCCTAATACCAGCTTACCTTTGCTTGTGCCTTCTTCTTTTAGTAAATATTTTTCAAGCTCAACTACAGCAGCCTTCATGCATTCAGCGGACTTTAGAACAAAGGGCAAAATCAATTCACCTGCTCCAAACTTGTCTCCAACTTCTTTCATTGCAGGAAGTAAATCCTCATTTAGAGTCTTAATTGCACCTTCATGTGTCATTTCTTTTGGCACATTAAGGGTAAGAATTCCATCTTTTTCAATTAACAAATCTGTTTTTGAAATCTTTTCAGCAATAGCTGTAACTACGTCATTTTGTATTCCATCCTTTAGACGATTAACAATTCTAAAGTTTGATTTTTTTCCTGCATTCCATGAGGGATCAATGTCAACCTTTTTGGAAACAGAACCAGCTTGAGTGCCTGCTTTTTCAATGTGTATGATAAGATCTGAAAGAGCGTTTGGATGTTTATTAAAAATGAGATCCTCTGCTAGTTGTTTTTCTTTTTCATCAATTTCACCATATGGGATGATTTCCTTGGCATTAATTATAGCACAATCAAGACCTGCTTTGACTGCATGATACAAAAATACTGAATTTAGAATTTTTCTTGCATGTGGAGTCAGTCCAAAGCTGATATTGCTTAGACCAAGGACAGTATACGAACATGGTAATTTTTCTTTGACTAGTTTTATTCCTTCCAATGTGTTTTTGCCAGCGTCTAAAAATTCAGCCTCCCCAGTAGCTAAAGTAAAAGTTAGTACATCGAAGATGAATTGTTCTGGTTTTAATCCATATTGTTTTCCTGTTTCTAGCAAAAGTTGAGCTGTTTGTAATTTTTCTTGAGGAGTCTTTGCCATTCCTTTAGGACCAATACATAGTGCAACGGCTGGAACGCCATATTTTGCCATCAATGGGGCTAATTTTTTAAAACGCGTGCCATCTCCTTCTAGATTAATTGAATTAATTATTGGTCTTCCAGGGATTTGTTCAATTGCAGATTGTATCACATCTGGATCTGTAGAGTCAATTACAAGTGGTGCATCAACTTCTAAGCTGATTTTTTTTACAAGTTTTAGCATAAACTCTTTTTCATCAGCTCTTTCAGTTGTTGCAACACAGACATCAATACAATGGGCTCCCTCCTCGACCTGTGATCTAGCTAAATCAACTAGTCCATCAAAGTCATCATTTAGTACCATCTGTTTTGCTTTCCGTGAACCTTGGGTGTTTACTCGCTCACCAATGATCAGTGGTGGTGGTAATTGCTTTAGCTCAACTGCCTTTAATGCAGAACTAACTCTTGGAGTACTCAATGTTACCTATTATTGCGATTTTTCTAAATACTTAACCCTAATTGGATTAAGCTTTTTCATCAATTACTTTCCTGAGTGCAGCTATATGTTGAGGATTTGTTCCGCAGCATCCACCTATTATTCGGATTTTTCCATATTTTGAAATAAAATCTTTTAGTGCCTTTGCCATATCATCTGGAGTCATTTTGTATTCTGCGTGTCCTCCAACATTTTCTGGCATTCCTGCGTTTGGAACAACAAGTAATTTGTGTGCATTTTGTTCGTTTAGCCACTGTATACTTGGAGTCATTTCAATTGGTCCTGTAGAACAATTTAATCCAAATACGTCAATTCCCATATCTGAAACTGTAGTATATGCAGCTTGAATATTAGTTCCAAGTAACATTTTTCCGTATTGATCAAGTGTTGTATTTGCAATTATTGGAACTTTTTTTCCAGTTTTTTGTATAGCATTATGACATCCTTCTATTGCAAGCTTTACTTCTAAGATATCTTGACTTGTTTCAATTAGTAATGCGTCTACTCCACCAAGGATTAGACCTTCTGCTTGTAGTTCAAATGCTTGTCTTATTTTGTCAAGTGGTATTTGTCCAAGATCTGGATCATTTGAGCTTGGTAGAAATCCAGTAGGACCCATCGAACCAATCACATAACGCGGCTTGTCAGTAAATTTGGAAGCTACTTCAACTGCAAGATTTGCAATTTTTTTATTAAATTCTACTGTTTGGTTTCCAAATCCATATTCATCTAGTTTTAATTTGTTTGAACCAAATGAGTTTGTTTCAATACAGTCTGCTCCAGCTTCAAGATAACTTGTATGAATTTTTTTTATCCATTCTGGTTTTGTTATAATTAGCCCATCATTGAAACCATCTTTTCCATCTGGAAAGTCTTCGGGTTTTGGATTAAATTTTTGTATCTCGGTTCCCATTGCTCCATCAAAAAGAAGAATCTTTTTTTCCAGTGCTTCTAAAAATGATTCCTTGTTAGTCAAATCTTTAACTCGTTTTATGTTATTTTCAAGTTTAATTTATTTGCAAAGTGCATTGATTTCACATGTGAGTGAATTTCTGAGCAGCATATTTCAAATTAGGTGGTAAATTAAGGATTTTTAGCTATAATGCAACAGATTAGCATAAATAATTTAGTTAGAAGTACAACTTTTTTTCAACATGCAGGCATTGCAATAATCTTTATTTTCATGCCTATAATCGCAAGAGGTGTAACTGATTCTCTTTTTGAGGTTGGAATAATTGTAGCCTCATTTAGTTTTGCGCAAATTCTATCAGAGATTTATTTTGGAAGAATTTCAGACAGAAAAGGAATAAGACTACTCTTTATTCGCGTTGGATTTGTAGGATGTGCCATTACTTTTGGTTTACAGTACTTGGCTACCGATGCTTTATTCCTAACGTTAGCCAGACTTGGGGCGGGAGTAGCAAGTGGCATCATGATTCCTGCAATGATTGCATACACCTACGAAACTGGAAAAGAAAAAGCTAAAGTAGCATCTGTAATTTCATTTCACGCACTTGGATGGTTAGTTGGAATAATTGCAGCAGGTGTTGTAAATGATGAACGATTAATTTTTTTGATAAGTGCAGGATTTTTTGTAGCTGGATTAGCTGTCACTGTTAGATTGCCCAATATTATTGTAAAAAAGGAACTAGAGCCTGGAACTACAAAAAGAATTATTTCAAAAAATAGATTTTTGTTTTTGTCATTATTAATGAGACATGTAGGAGCAGCCTCAGTTTGGACAATTCTTCCAATAATGTTGATGGAGCAGATGGGTGCTCAGCTCTATCAAATTTCAATAGTGTATATCGCAAACACCTTGACCTCATTTGTAATTATGAATTTAATGGCAAGTAGGATCAAAATTAGAAACATTACAAAATTCAAGATCGGAATTGGGCTAACGACGTTTGTTTTCATTGGACTGATGCTAATTACGGAATGGTGGATGGCTATACCATTTATGGCACTTGTTGGAGCTACCTGGGCATTTCTCTTCATAGGTGGAAACTTTTACCTTATGGAAAATTATCCAAAATCAACATCAACTAGCATTTTTAGTTCAACTCTTTCTATTGCAACTGTTATCGGGCCAGTAATTGCAGGAGTACTTGCTTTTTATCTTGAATATGTATCTGTGATGTACTTTGCAATTGCTATAATTATTTGCGGATTTTTGATTTCATTGAAGATTAAGGAATAATTGGGGTTTTGTCCATGTGAACTCCCATTCAGTTCATTTCTTATGGTATCGGTTCTAGTCCTTTTTCTTCTAAAACTTCGTTAAGTAGTTTCAGATCATAAATTCCTGAAATGTCAGGTCTAGTATCGCCTAGAAATCCTATATCAAAGGCATCACTGGCAGATTTGAAAAGAGATTCTTTTACAGGATCGTATGTTATCTCCATTCTTGAAAATGCTTCTTGTAATTCATCTTCAGGAATTGTCTTACCGGTAATCTTTTCTAGTTCTTCATTAAAAACTTTGAAGGATTCTTCTTTGTTTTGATTTATCCATTGTGTTTCATCTACATGCGCAGCAAGTAATTTCTTTATTACATCTGGATGGTTTTGCAGATATTTTGTGCTAACTATAATGTGGGAAGTTACAAACTTGCCTTGAGGCCACAAGTCGCGCTCATCAACGAAAATTCTGCTATTTGCTTCTTTGATTATCTTTGCCCCCCAAGGTTCTGGCACCCATGCACCATCAATTTCTTTTTTTAACATTAAAGTAAGAATATCGGAATTCTTTGCTGGAATTACTTCTACATTGCCTCCATTTTCAGTAGTTTTGTATCCATTTTTGAGTAAATATGCTCTCAGTGCCACATCCTGAGTATTACCAAGTTGAGGAGAAGAAAATTTTTTACCGGAAAAATCTTCAACTGAATTTATTCCTGCATCATTTCTAACAACAAGAACTGCCCCCCCACTTGCAGCACCTGAAATTATGCGCAATATTTTCCCATCAGATTTTATGTAACCGTTTATTGCAGGATTTGGACCTACATAAGTAACATCTATTTGATTTGCAAATAACGCCTCAATTGCGGAAGGACCAGCTTCAAAGATTTGTGTTTCAATTTTCACATTACCCAATGCTTTTTGAAAATCTCCATTTCCTAGTCCTATGACTGCTTGTGCATGATTTATGTTTGGAAAATATCCAATTCTTATAACATCTGCTCTTGTGGTTGTTTCATTTAGAGAAAAAAGAGAATTTGAATGCGTAACAAGTGAAACTGCTATTACGCTGGCAATAATTATTCCTGCTATTATAAATTTTATTTTTGGATTCATAGATTATCTATCACTACTTAATCCCCATCTTGATCTTATTTTTTCCTCTAGCTTAAACAACAAAAGCCTGTCAACTAAAAGACCAATTGTAAATATTGTAATCATGCTAGCAATTACTAGTCCCATGTCTTGAAATTCTCGTCCAACAGACAAAATGTGTCCTAGCCCAACTATTGACATGAGTATCTCAGCGCCTATAATTGCGTGCCAAGCAAATGACCAGCCTTGTCTTATTCCTATAATTAGTGACGGTGTTGCAGCAGGTATTGTGAGGTGTAAGAAAAGTGAAAACCCCTTTGCGCCCATATTTCTTGCTGCATCTATGTAGATTGGAGGAATGTTTCTGACACTACTATAAGTTGAGATGGTAATAGAGAAAATTGAACTCATTATTACCACAAACAAGATTCCTGCATCATTAAATCCAATTAATAAAATTGAAAATGGTACCCATGCTATGCTTGGAAAAGACAAAAGACCAGCAGAAATTGAACTCATTGTCTTGCCAAATCCTTTGAATTTGATCATCGCAAGTCCAATTACAGTCCCCAAAGCAATAGAAATTAAAAATCCAACAACTAGTCTTCCTAAAGTTATACCTATGCCCTTGAATAGCGTATAATTCAAAATAACCTCTGCAAAAGATTCTCCAACAGCATAGGGAGATGGCAGAGATACCTTTGGCCAAATACCTAAGACAAATACAAGCTGCCAAATTCCAATAAAGACTGCAAAAAACAATACTGCGTTAGCAACATCGTCTAGATCTATTTTCATGGTTGATTTTTGCTTCCTGCTTTAACCTCTGGTCTAAGTTCCTTCATGACATCTTGCTGAAATTTAGCTAAATTTTGATCTTCAACAAGACGCGGTCGACGATAGTCAATTACTACTTCTTTTTTTACAACAGAAGGCCTGTTGCTAAAGACCACAACTTTAGTAGCTAGAACAACCGCCTCTGCTACATTATGTGTAACAAAGATTATTGTTTTTTTGGTTCTTTCCCAAATCAGTTGCATTTCAACTAAAAGCAAATCTCTTGTTTGTGCATCCAATGCTGCAAATGGTTCATCCATTAAAAGTACGTCAGGATCCATCGCTAATGCTCTTGCTATAGCTACTCGTTGTTTCATACCAGTGGAAAGTTGGTATGTGTAAGAATTTGCAAATTTTGTAAGTTGCATCATGTCCAAATACCTCGACGATATTTCTCTTCGTTCATTTTTTGGAATGCCTGCTATTTTTAGTCCAAACTCTACGTTATCAGATACCGTTAACCATGGGAATAGTGCTCCTTCTTGAAAAACCAAAATTCGTTCAGGACCAGTTGCTGTAACGGGTTTGCCGTCAAAGAATACTTCTCCTTCCTCTTTACTCTCTAGACCAGCGACGATCCTCAAAAATGTAGACTTGCCACATCCTGAGGGTCCTACTATGCATACAAATTCCCCATCTTCTACCTTGAGATTAATTCCATCAAGTGCCTTTATTCGATGAGTTTCATGTTGAAAGTATTTTGTGATGTTTTTGGCCTCAAGTTTTGTCAATTGAAAATCTCCTGTGAATACCATAAAATGTTCATAAAACACCGTTATAATCGATAGATAAAAAATATTCGGATTTTAGCTCAAGCTAGTATGAAATTTTCTTGTTCAAAAAATGAACTTTAATTCTAATCTTAGTATTTTGACGATCCCAATCAAGATAACACAAAAAATAAAAGTACAGATACAGTCACTGAGCTGCCCTTGACACAAAAAGCTATATTGGCATTTTCTGGTGGACTGGATACATCAGTAGTGGTAAAGTATCTCCAAGAAAAACATGATATGGATGTCATTACTGTTACAGTTGATGTTGGGCAGGGAGATAACCCAATTACAATAGCTGCCAAGGCAAAAAAGCTTGGAGTAAAAAAACATTATAACATTGATGCAAAAAAAGAATTTGTTACAAAATATATTTTTCCTTCAATAAAGGCTAATGCATTATATCAAAAAAAATATTGCCTTGCTACAGCTCTTGCTCGCCCATTAATTGCAAACAAGGTTATTGAAATTGCAAAAAAAGAAAAAGTAACTGCACTTGCACATGGTTGCTCTGGAAAAGGAAATGATCAAGTGAGGTTTGACATTACAATGCGTGCTGGATCAAATCTTCCAATTATTGCACCAATAAGGGATATGAATTTGGATAGAACAACAGAATTAGCGTTTGCAAAAAAACATGGAATAAAAATTGATACTGTAGCCAAAAAATTCAGCATAGATCAGAATCTATGGGGAAGGGCAATTGAGGGAGGAGTATTAGAAGACGCATTCAAGGAACCTCCTGATGATGCATTTATTTGGGTCAAGACAAAAAATTTACCTGCAAAACCAAGCTATCTTGAAATAAAATTTGAAAAAGGGATTCCAGTAGCAGTTGATGGAAATGTCAAGGATCCTGTTCAATTAATTGAGTATATCAACAAAAAAGCAGGAGCTGCGGGGGTAGGAATTGTAGATCATATAGAAGACAGAGTAGTCGGGATAAAATCACGTGAAGTTTACGAAACTCCAGCAGCAACTTGTCTTATTGAAGCGCATTCTGATTTAGAAAAAATGGTACATACCAAACATGAAACGAAATTCAAAACTATTGTGGATAATGAATGGTCATGGTTAGTATATTCTGGATTGTGGGAAGATCCATTAAAAAGGGATCTGGATTCATTTATCGATCACTCTCAAAAATATGTTAGTGGAATGGTAAAAATCAAAATGCACAAAGGAAGTTTACGCGTAGTAGGACGAAAATCTAGGTATTCATTGTACAGCCATGACATTGCAACTTATGGAAAAGGCTCAACATTCGATCAAAAATTAGCTAAAGGGTTCGTTGAATTGTGGGGAATGCAGTCAACAGAAGCTAATAAATTACATAAGAATCGGTGAATGAAATCGATGAACTGTCCAGATTGTGACGCAAGTCTAAACATCCCTGACGACGCCTCGGTAGGAGAAATTGTCTCCTGTCCTGATTGTGGAGCAGACTTTGAGATCTCTAAAAAAGATGGCACAAATGTCCAACTAAAACAAGCAGAAACCGTAGGCGAAGATTGGGGAGAGTAATTGTCAAAAATCGGTATCGTTTTTGACCGACTTAGGTTGGAAGAAAAGATGCTTGAAAAACAAGCAATGGAGCTTGGTCACGATACAACTATGATTGATGCTAAAATTACATATTTCAATACTGATAGTCAAAAAAATGATTTTGATTTTGGGGATGTTGTTTTAGAGCGGTGTATTAGTTACTTTAGAGGCCTTCATTTTACAGCTTGCCTAGAATTCTTAGGGGTTCCTGTAATTAACAAATTTGATGTAGCTAATAATTGTGGAGATAAGCTTATCACGTCGTTACTTTTGAAAAAAAATAATGTGCCAACTCCCAAAACATACTTTTCATTTTCAGCTGATGCTGCAAAAGAAAATCTTGAAAAAGTTGGATATCCTTTAGTGTTAAAACCGATTGTTGGTAGTTGGGGCAGAGGAGTAATGCCATTAAAAGACAAAGACACTGTAGAAGCTATGTTTGAGCTACGTGAGTTAAGTGATGATCCAAATGATAGAATTTTTTATCTTCAAGAGTTAGTTAAACGACCCCCAAGAGACATTCGCGTAATTACTGTAGGTGATCGTGCCATATCTGCCATGTATAGAAAGTCATCTGGTGGTTTTAAAACAAACATTGCGTTAGGTGCAGAACCTGAACTATGTGAAATTACTAAAGAAATAGAAGATGTTTGTGCAAAGGCTTCTCAGGCAGTTGGCGGGGGAATTTTAGGCGTGGATTTGATGGAAGATGAGAAAAATGGCCTTGTAGTACATGAAGTAAATAATACTGTAGAGTTTAAGGGATTGGCAAAAGTTTCAAAACACAATATCCCAAAAGAAATGGTAGAATATGCCTTAAATTCGGCTAGGAAATAAATTATAGCAATTGACGAGAGGATATCTATGAAAGTAGGAGTAGTTGGCGCATCAGGATACGTAGGTGGAGAAACACTACGGCTATTGCTAAAACATCCTCAAGTAGAAATTACAATGGTTACTTCAAGACAACATGTTGGAGAATATCTGCATAGAATACAACCAAGTTTGAAAGGTTTTACAGATCTTACATTTTCTGAGCTTGATTATGATAAAATGTCAGACAAGTGTGATCTAGTATTTACTGCTGTTCCTCATGGAACTGCAACAGAGATTGTAAAAACATTGTATGATAGAGGAATGAAGATAATTGATCTTAGTGCAGATTACAGATTACATAATCAAGAAGATTACGATAAATGGTATGGTTGGGAACATCCTCATCCAGATTATTTAAAAAAATCAGTTTATGGAGTTCCAGAACTTCACAGAGAGAAAATTAAAAATTCACAACTTGTATCGTGCCCTGGATGTATGGCAGTAACTTCAATGCTTGCATTAGCGCCTCTGATAAGAAATGATTTAATTGATGTTGAGCATATTGTAGTTGATTCAAAAATTGGATCATCTGGTGCAGGTTCTGGATCAGGTACTGCTCATGCAATGCGTGCAGGCGTTATTCGCCCATACAAACCTGCTAAACATAGACATACTGGAGAAATAGAACAAGAACTAAGTGAAATTGCTGGAAGAAAAATTCACGTGTCAATGAGTCCACACGCAGTTGATGTTGTGCGTGGAATTTTATGTACTAACCATACATTCATGAAAAAAGACATTGATGAAAAAGAGATATGGAAATTATATCGTGATGCATATGGCAATGAAAAGTTTATCAGATTAATTCGAGATAAAACTGGATTATACAAATTTCCAGATCCTAAATTTGTAGTTGGTTCGAATTTTTGTGATATTGGTTTTGATATAGATGAAGATAACCATAGACTCATTGCATTATCTGCATCAGATAATCTTATGAAAGGTGCTGCGGGTTCTGCCATACAAAACATGAATGTAATGTCAGGTTTTGATGAGACAGAAGGAATTATGTACACGCCACTGACTCCAGTATAGCTATGATTACAATTAAGATAGGTGGGAGTGTAGTAGATAATCTACATCCTACAACAATTTCAGATATTAAAAAAATTGTAGAGCAAGAAGGAGTAGTATTAGTTCATGGTGGAGGAAAGGAAGTTACAAAAGTTTCTAAAGAGTTAGGAAAAGAACCAAAGTTTGTTGTATCACCTGGTGGAATAAAGAGTAGATATACTGACAAAGAAACAGCAGAGATTTTTACCATGGTAATGTCAGGCAAAATAAACAAAACAATTGTTCGCATGTTACAAAAAAATGGAATTAATGCGGTAGGACTTTCAGGTATCGATGGAAAGATAATTCAAGCAGAGAGAAAAAAGAAACTCCTCATAATTAACGAGAAGGGAAGAAAACAAGCAATTGATGGTGGATATACAGGTAAAATAACAAATGTTAATGCTTCACTTTTAAAATCACTTCTTGAACAAGGATATACTCCAGTGATATCTCCAATCGCAATAAGTGAAGAATCTGAATTCCTAAATGTAGATGGGGACAGAGCAGCAGCTTATGTTGCAGGAAAGATTCAAAGTGACAAAGTTTTGTTCCTAACAAATGTTGATGGATTATTAATGGATGACAAATTAGTTACTAGTTTAACCCTTAAAGAGGCAAAAGCAATTATGCCCAAGGTAGGATTTGGGATGGAAAAAAAGATCCTAGCTGCAACTGAAGCGTTAGATATGGGAGTAAAAGAAGCACTAATTGCAAATGGACAAAAAGAAAATCCTATATCAGCAGCTATTGCTCATCATAAATGCACGGTAATTCAAAAATGACTGAAGAGCAATACACTGGAAATCTGTATCAGAGGTTTCCAGTTACAATAGAAAAGGGATTAGGCTCCCATGTTTGGGATGTTAATGGTAAAGAGTACATAGATTGTATGGGCGGGTACGGTGTGGCATTAGTAGGCCATCGAAACGAACGCGTTGTTAATGCAATAAAATCACAACTTGAAAAAATAATTACTGTTCATAGCTCACTGTACAACAAAACCAGAGAAAAGTTTCTTGAAAATTTAATTAGTATTGCTCCAAAGAGTTTATCTCAAGTTCATTTAAACAACAGTGGGGCAGAAGCAATCGAAGCTGCAATAAAGTTTGCAAGAAAATTCACTCAGAAAAAGGGTATGATCGCAATGAATGGTTCATACCATGGAAAATCTATGGGAGCATTATCACTTACCTTTAATCCAAAGTATAGGAAGGAGTTTGAACCACTAGTAGAGAAGGTTTCGTTTTCTCCTTTTGGAGATATTGATGCATTACGTTCTAAAATTGATGATGATACAGGTTTTGTAATTTTAGAGCCTATTCAGGGGGAGAGCGGTATCCATGTAGCGCCAGATGGATTTTTACAAGATGTTAGAAAACTTTGCGATGAGCGTGGTATTCTGCTAATTTTTGACGAAATTCAATCAGGATTTGGCAGAACAGGACGAATGTGGGCTGGAGAACACTGGAATACAACACCAGACATAATGTGTCTTGCAAAAGGAATTGCAGGTGGAGTACCAATGGGTGCAACACTAGTCAGACCAGATATTCTTGCTTGCATGAAAAAAGGAGAGCATTCATCTACTTTTGGTGGTAACCCTTTGTCATGTGCAGCTGGAACAGCTGCAATTCAGGCACTAACACAAGATGGTTTAATTCAGAATGCAGAAAAGATGGGGAAAAAATTCCGAGATGGATTAGAACTGCTAAAAGATAAGCATAAAATAATTCGTGAAGTACGTGGCAAAGGCCTTATGATTGGAATAGAATTAAAGTTCGAAGTAAAAGATATTCTAATGGATGGTATTGAAAAAGGAGTACTGCTGTTATATTCAGGCCGAAACATTATCAGATTGTTGCCTCCACTAGTTATATCAGAAGAGGACATTACAAAGGTTTTAGAAACATTAGATATATTATTTAGTGCTGAGGAGAAAAGGAATCATGTATAGAGATAATATCGATGGAAAAATAATAGAGTTTTTGAGAAATGATTCTAGGGAATCATTTGTAGATATTGGAAAAAAACTAAAATTATCAGAGTCTGCGGTGCGAAGAAGAGTAAAAAATTTAGTGGATAGTGGCACGATAAAAAAATTTACAGTGGAAATCGGAGAAGGAAATTCCACAAGTGCAATTGTTTTAATTTCGGTGGAATCCTCAATGGATACATCAAAAGTTTCTTCAAAGCTTACCAAACTGCCTGGAGTAAAAACCGTCTATGAAATAACTGGTCAATATGACATTACTGTAGTTATTAGTGCTCCAAATATTACTGAGATAAACGGGTGTATTGATGCATTACGAAAGATACCTGGTGTTTCTGATACCAATACGGTGATTATTCTTAGAACAGTTACATAAAACGAGATTCGGATAATATTTTTTATTATTAACTAATACAGGATCAAATAATTTAATTTTCGACGAAGTTAGTACGGATATGTTTATATTCTATATTTTTTACACCTAAATTCGCTATGAGTGATCCGAATTACTATGCAAACCAATACAATGCATATGACAAGAAACCAAAAAAAATACGAATCTTAGATAGTACGTTACGTGAAGGAGAACAACATCCAGGGGTTTCTTTTACCAACAAACAAAGAATACAGATAGCATGGATGTTGGATTATTTTGGAGTTGATCAAATTGAAATTTCACCTGTAGTATCAAAGGATCACTTTGAATCTACTAAAACAATAATCAAACAAGGCTTAAAAGCAGATATCGTTTCACATGGAAGAGCATTAAAAGAAGACATTGATGTATCGTTAAAATGTGACGCTACATGGACTGCAGCTTATCTAGGAATTTCTGACATACATCTTAAAGATAAGTTAAGAATTACACGTGAGGAAGCACTAAAAAGAGCAGTAGAAACTGTTGAATATGCAAAATCTCATGGTCTTAAAATTAGATTTACAGTGGAAGACGGTAGCAGAGCTGAACCAAAATTTTTACTTCAAGTTTGTAAAGCAATTGAAGAGGCGGGCGTAGATAGAATCAGTCTACCTGATACTGTTGGAATAATGAGACCTATAGGTATGTATAATTTTGTCCAAACTGTTCGTAAAGAAATTGATGTACCTCTAGATGCACATGTACATAATGACATAGGTTTTGCATTAGCTAATGCATTTGCTGCTTGTGATGCAGGAGCAGATCAAATTCATACAACAATTGATGGCATAGGAGAAAGGACTGGAATTCCATCTCTTGCAGAAACTGCAGTTGCACTGACATATTTGTACAAATCTCCTAATGATTTTAGATTAGATATGTTAATGGATCTTTCAAGACTTATCGAACAATACACTTCAATAAAACCATATGACTCTAAACCAATAGTTGGATCATCGGCATACAAACACAAGGCAGGTACTCACTTAGCAGCAATACTAAAAAATCCTGCAGCATACGAACCTATTCCACCAAAAGTTGTAGGAAATAGACGAAGAATAGTTTTTGGAGAATTAGCAGGAAAAACTGGGGCTGCTTATCTTATGTCTCTTTTAGGTCTCAAAAAAGACGATGCTGGGGCAAAAGAGGTAGCCTTGGGTCTCAAAAACCTTCGAATGGGAGACCTAATTGAAATCCCCCTAGAAGACAGGCTTGAAAGAAAGATAATTAATGACAAAGAAGGAAGCGAAGTAGAGGAAACAAGATGACAAAGTGTCCTGAATGTGATGCAGATATTTCTATTCCAGTAGATGCTCTGGAAGGAGAAATCATAACCTGCCCCGATTGTGGAGCAAGCTTTGAGCTAGCCAAGAGAGCAGATGGATTTGATCTAAAGCCTGCCCAGACAGTTGGAGAGGACTGGGGGCAGTGACCCCTGAAATTACTGTTCTTTACGATACCATCCGATGGGAAGAAAAGGCACTCCTAGAGGCGGGTAAAAAAAAGAACATTGGTCTTCAGATGTTAGATTGTAAAAAATTATCATTAGATCTGGACAAAAAACCAGATGATTATGGGGTAGTTTTACAAAGATGTGTAAGCTATTACAGAAATCTACACTCCACTGCTGGATTAGAGGGAATGGGAGTAAAAGTCGTAAATTGTCTTAACACTGGAATTTTTGCTGGTAACAAACTATTCACACATATGCTCTTAAAAAAACATGGAATTGCTACTCCATTTGCAACTGTTTCATTTTCTAAAGATGCTGCACTTGAAACATTAGAGAAATATGGATATCCTCAAGTAATAAAGCCAACAGTCGGTAGTTGGGGAAGAATGGTTTCTAAAATTAATGATAGCGATTCTGCAGAAGGAATTATTGAAAGTAGGGAAAAAATGTATCCAATTTATCAAATTCATTATCTAGAAGAATTTGTTCAACGACCTCCACGAGACATTAGAGCAATTGTGGTTGGGGATAAAGTAGTAGCTGCAATTTACAGAAGTTCTGGAAGTGGTTCTTGGAAAACTAACATGGCTCTAGGCGGAATCGCTGAGGAATGCAAAGTTTCCAATGAAATGGAAGATATATGTATTAAGGCAAAAGATGCAGTTCAAGGACAAATAGTAGGAGTAGATTTGATGGAAAGTAAAGATAAAGGATTGCTGGTTCACGAAATAAACAATACAACAGAATACAAGAATACAGTTAGGGTTTGTGGAGTAGATATTCCATCACTAATGATAGACCATGCATTAAATTTGTCAAAGTAAGAAATGAACACCTCTTTTACAGTCACACCCAGATTTTGCATAAAGATGCTAGAAAAGGCACTTAGGCTATACACGCCTTCACTTGGCGAAAAGCCGATGGCAGATTTTCTTGCTGACAAGTGTGATGATCTAAGCTTTGATGATATACGTATTGATGAAGTAGGCAATTTGATTGCTTCAAAAGGTTCTGGCTTACCAAGAATTCTTTTGTGTGGGCATATGGATACAGTACCTGGTAAAATTAAGGTAAGAAAAGAAGGCGATTGGTTATATGGGCGTGGAGCTTCAGATGCTAAAGCCCCATTAATGGCAATGTTATTTGCTGCAGCATCCATTCAAAGCAATAGCGGAACGGTAATTTTTGTTGGAGCAGTTGACGAAGAGGGAAATGCAACTGGCATAAAAAATCTTGTAAAAAGTAAACTAGACATTGATTATGCGGTTTTTGGAGAACCAAGTGGAATTAAACAAGTAACTATTGCGTACAAAGGACGTATTGCAATTAATCTAAAAATAAATGTAGGAAACAGCTCCCATGCAAGTGCTCCATGGCTTTCTAAAAATGCAATTGAAGAATCTTTGATATTTACCACCGAATTAAAAAAAGTCTTAGAATCAGGTCAAGAAACCAAGAATAAAGGTATGCTGTTAACAGCTACTGTTACTGAAATAAAAGGTGGAACAAGTCACAATGTTACTCCAAAGGAATGCGATGTGATTATGGACATTAGAATACCAGTTGATATGAATTGCAAAATGATTGAAGAAAAAATATCAACTTCAGTACAAGAGATTTCAAAAAAGCGGAAGGTTGAAGCGTTTCATTCAATACTGGATGAAACCGAACCATTTGAGGCTCCTCATAATTCTCCTCTAGTTAGAGCATTTACTTTGGGAGTTATGGATGTTGAACATTCTAGACCTACTCTAATTCGTAAAACAGGAACTGGAGACATGAATGTAATAGGAAATCAGCTTAACATACCTGTAGTGACTTATGGTCCTGGAGATCCACATGCATCACATACCATCGATGAAAAAGTATCCATTGATGAGTATCTTCGTGGAATTGAAGTTCTTAAAAAGACGTTACAGCATTTAAAAAGACTACATGACAGAGCAAGATAATGCTGTGGTTTGTAGGTCTTGGGATATCAGGGATAGAGTCAATTTCTATTGAAACACAAAAACTTCTAAAAAATGCAGATGTTGTATACCTGGAACAGTTTACAAGTCCGATTAGTAAATCTGAACTAACTAAAATCAAAAAGAGTGTAAAAGGGGAATTCAAAATTGGAAAACGATGGATTGTCGAAGACGGTAAAGAGATTCTAAATAATTCAAAGAGAAAAAAAGTGGTGCTCTTAACCTATGGAGACCCCTATATCGCTACAACGCATATTGAATTACGAACAAGAGCAATTCAAAATAAAATTAAAACAAATACAATTCATGCTGCTTCTTCAATTACAGCTCTTGTTGGAGAATGTGGACTTCACTATTACAAAGTTGGACGAATAGTAACTGTAATGAATGATCTAAAATCAATGACAACCCCATATTATGCCATATATGAAAATGCTTTATCAGGATACCATACGATACTACTTTTAGAATACAATCAAGATGCAAAGTTTTTTTTTGAACCTCTTGACGCGCTTTCAGATTTAATAGAAACTGAAAAAGAACAAAAACGAAAAGTTATTTCTCCTTCTACTTTTGCAATTATCGCTTCTCGCATTGGATTCAAAAATCAAGCCATTACGGCTGGAAAAATCTCAAATCTAATGAAAAAAAGTTTTGGAAAACCACCTCATACCATAATAATACCAGGTAATCTTCATTTTACAGAATCAGATGCACTCAAAGTGTTAGCAGAGTGTATTGATGTCCCTTTTGATAATTCTAAAAATATAAAAAAAATTTCAAATCAAATGCTTGAAAAGTATGTCCCTATGGTAAGAGAGGCTTTAGAGGAAATTGCTCCCCATTACCAAAATTCAAAGGAATTCCAAGAGGTGCTAGAAAATGCTGAATTATACATTAAAGATGCAGAGAAATTCCTAGAAGAGGGCAAAGACGAGGTGGCGATACTAAGCATTGGATATGCAGATGGATTGGTTGATGCTTTACGAATTGCAAAGGGATTAGAACCAAGAATGTAGTCTATAACGATGAATTAAAAAAGAGAGAGAATGGTTGAGTAATAATTGGATTTACTAGACAATGCCATTTTATCAGCTATGTTAGTGGGATCACTTACCAATAGCAATGCAATAGAGATTGTTAAGAAAAAAAATTTCTTGCCTGAGGATTACATTATTTCAAGGATAGAACGTCTTATTAAAAATGGACTTGTGGAACCAGATAAAAAAACACTGACTGATGTAGGAAGAACATCTTTAAGAGTTGTATTAGCTGGAGGAGTATTTGATATTATTCACCCTGGTCACATATACACTCTCAATTCAGCAAAATCATTGGGGGATGTACTAATCGTTGTAGTTGCTACAGATAAGACAGTGCAAAAAATGAAGAAGAGAATTCCTCTTCATAATCAAGAACAAAGAAAAAAGCTCGTAAACTCTTTGTCAATGGTTGATCTTTGTTTGATTGGATATGAGGGAGATATTTTTAAGACTGTAGAGATGGTTAGACCAGAAATTATAGCTTTAGGATATGATCAAGTCCATCAAGAGAAATCCATTACAGATGGATGTAGTAAATTAAATTTACAAGTAAAAGTTGCTCGATTACAATCACCAAATCCAGAAATATCAAGCTCTAAAATAGAAGAAAAATATGGGGAAAACATTCACGACATTTAGATAATTCTTTTTTGACATAAAGTAATTAGACTTTTAAATTATCATGATAAATCAACTGTATGCCTTTTTTTATAGATGGTCATAACATGGAAGGATTAACCGCTGAACAAATAAAAAAAATTGTAAATAATCCTCCAGATAAACACGGAGTAACCCATCAAGAAATTCTTTATAATGAAAAAGAAAACAAACTATTCTGTATACTAGAAGCACCCAACAAAGAATCAATTGAAAAACATCATCAGGATATTGGAATAAAATGTGATTTTATTTTGGAAACTTCTTTAGCAAAAACAGAATCACTGATACGAACTCAGAGATTTAGTGCAATTGGGGAATTATCAGCTCGTATTACTCATGATTTAAGAAATCCTCTTGGAATAATAAAAAATGCAGTTGAGTTAATTGAAATTTCTTCTATATACAATACTGATGAAAAATTGCAAAAGCGAATAGGCATGATTAAAAATGCTGCTGAAAGGATGTCGCGTCAGATTAGTGATGTGTTAGACTTTGTTAGAACAAGACCATTGCAACTTGAAAAAAATTCCTTATCCATGATATTAGAATCGTCATTAAAAGCGATTATTCCCAAATCGATAAAAATTACAAAACCTCACAATGATGTATCAATAATGTGTGACAGTAAATATCTAGAAGTAGTTTTTAGCAATATTATTACAAATGCTATTCAGGCTATGGAAAATTCTGGAGAGATTAAAGTCAGGTTCATAGTGAATACGAAATATGTTAAAATTGAGATAGAAGATTCTGGTCCAGGAATACCTGAAGACAAGATAGAACATATTTTTGATCCATTATTTACTACAAAACCAAGTGGAACTGGTTTAGGTCTGGTTACCTGTAAAAACATAGTAGAACAACATGAAGGCAATATATCATTTAGAAATAACCCAAGCATATTTGAAATAAATTTACCAATAAAATAATTTGTTAATTCTTTATAGGGATTTTAATAGTTAGTTTAGAACCATCGTGTAGTTTTGCAGTTTTTCTAATGTTAGTTTTTGAAATTAACTCTATTATGGAATCATCGTGATGAGTACGTTCCAGAATTATTAATTCACAGTCAATTGAGTTGTTTAATTTAGCTTTGAAACATTTTACCCAACCATAAGTCCTTTTGCTATCACAGAATCCCTTTATGGTTACGCCATTTAGTGTACGAAGTTGTTGTGCTGCTTCAATGTACTCTTTTTCGTGTAACTTTACATTGAGTGTGCCTGGAAATGGAATGTAGTTTATTTTAGATTTGAATTGTTTAGTATATCCTTTAAGCGACATGTAATAGGCGCCTTCCCCCATTCCACTAACAAGAGTTCCTTTCAATTCAACAAAAGATGGAAATGAATTCAAGCTTGATTTTAGTATCGATGATAATTTCACCATCTCAGAATATCCTTTGGATGTTATTTTTACAGAAAATTTTCTTCCATTCATAATTCGTTCTATGAATCCATCTTCCTCTAATTCTCGAAGATGTTTTGAGGCAGATTGTTGGGATTTATTGATAGTTTTTCCAAGGTATGAAGTAGTTATTGGTACAAAGTTATGCCTGGCTCCTTGAGCGATTAATTGGGTTAGCGTTAGTATATGCTGAATCTTAAGATCTGTCATAGATTCTAGGCAATGCCAAGTTCAGCAAATGTTTTGAGTTTCAATCCATCGTTACTAACTAGTTTAGCAACACGATGACCTACAACGCATTCAACACCTGCTTGTTTTGCACCATCAAGTAATCTTTGTGTTATAATGCCATCCAAAACAAGATATTTAATTCCAGATTGAGTTGAAAGTTTGTCAACGACTTCACTTATCGGAACTTTAAAAATTTCTTTTTGATTAGAGTCGATAGCTATTGCTTCAAGGCTTTCATTCAAATCTGGATAAATTTTGTTTGCAAGTTCTGCAAGTGGTTTATCATCAGGATCATTTATTGTTGGTTTTGATGTTTCCTTTTTCATATCTGCAGCAGTATCTTTGAGTATGTCATCAATTTGTTGTGGGGTTAGATCTTCTACTTCTACACCTGTAGGTGCTCTATGTTCTACATCAATGCGTACAAGAGATTTTAGTTCTTTTAAAATAAATCCACCTGCTCTATCTCCATCTAAAAATGCAACTACTTTTTCTTTCTTCTCACATAGTTCTTTAATAGATTCATCAATTTTAGCACCTTCAATTGCAAGAGCGTTGTCATATCCAGCTCTAAGTAGGTTAATTATATCGGCTCTTCCTTCTACTAAAATAATCCAAGGGGAATCAAAAACGCCATCGCTGCACGGTAATTTTTCTTTTCCATATGTAGTTAGCTTACCTGTATCTCCTTCATGTACATCTTTTAGCATAGAATCACCCTCACTAACTGACTTTGTTGACCACTTCTGTTTGATTTCTTTGGCGCGTTTTACAATATCTTCTTTTTTTGATGCTCTAATATCATCAATTGAATCTAATGTAAATTTACAATCAAATGGACCAACTTTATCTATACTTTCTATAGCTGCTGCAATTAATGCACAAGTATCAATATCTGTACTCATAGGAAGTAAAGCGTTACCTTTTGTTGTGTTAGTTGATGAAGAAGTGTTTACTTCAATGCGACCGACTTTAGATACTCTCTGGAGCTCGTTTAGATTCATCTCTGGGCCTAACAGTCCTTCCGTTTGGCCAAAGATAGCTCCGATTATATCTGCTCTTTCAACGAGCCCATCAACATCGAAGGATAGTTTAACGTGATATTTGACAATTCCTGATTGAGGCAATACATTTTCTCCTTAATAATCAACTATCTTTCATTTTTTTTTCAAGAATATAAGTGCTTATCAGAAAAAATTATACACATACTGTAGGGCAGAAATTTTTTAGGCAGAAAAATAGATCATAGTAGATAAATTCAAAAATTGAAAAAATTGTGATTTTATTCTGTACTAAATGAACTACCACAAGAGCAGGATTTTTTTACGTTTGGATTGTTTATTTTAAATCCAGATCCCATTAGGCTTTCAATATAGTCAACGTTAGCCCCCTTCAGATGGTCTTGACTGTAACTATCAATGAGTAGTTTTACACCATTTTCTTCTATGACTGTATCATCTTCTTCTGGTTTTGTTTCAAAACCCATTCCATATGAAAGTCCAGAGCATCCTCCCCCTTGAACATACACTCGAAGATATTCAGGGTGTTCAGATTCTTCTTTCATGAATTCCTGGATCTTCTCTGCTGCTTTTTGAGTTACTGTTACCAATTTCTCAGTTTGTTCAGTTGCCATTTGATTCAAAATGTTGTTATTAATTATAATAAGCTTTTCACACCCAACCTAGTAGTAATTCAATAAATTAAGATGAAAATTAGGGGGAGCTTACTTTTTTGATTTGTTAACAAAAGCAGTCATTCGCTCTTCTCGATCTGGGTGAGTAAAACAATTTCGCCATGCTAAGAGTTCTATTCCAAGACCAGTATCGAGGTCTGCATTTCTACCTTTGTTGATTGCAGCTTTTGACATTCTTACAGCAATTGCTGAGTTTCCTGCTATTGTTTTTGCCATCTTCATTGTTTCATCCATTAAAGTTGAAAGTTCTACCACTTGGTTTACCAAACCGATTTCTTTGGCTTCTTCTGCTTTGATCATCTTCCCTGTATAGACCATCTCCTTTGCTTTTGCAATTCCAACAATTCTCATTAATCTCTGGGTACCTCCCCATCCAGGTGGTATTCCGATGGTTACTTCAGGTTGACCCATCTTTGCAGTATCTGCTGCAATTCTAATGTCACAAGACATTGCAAGTTCACATCCACCACCTAATGCAAATCCATTGACAGCTGCAATTGTTGGTTGTTTAACGTTTTCAACTGTTGCAGTTACTAGCTGACCAAGTTTAGCGTATTCTTCAGACTCGTCAGGAGATATTTTAGACATGTATTCTATATCAGCTCCTGCAGAAAATGCTTTGTCGCCTTCACCAGTTAAAATGATGACCTTAACTGTGTCGTCTTTTCCAAGATTTTCGAAAATATTAACAAGTTCTTTTGCTACATCCATATTCATTGCATTAAGTTTGTCAGGTCTGTTAATTTTGACGGTACAAATGCCATCAGTTTTTGAGGTTGTTACAAGAGACATAATCTTATTCGAATTTTTGCAGGACTTAAATGTTATCTAGAATTTTTAATGTTTCCCCATTGTGCTAAAGCAGATGCAGCTGCAACCCAAGTTCGAAGGTCTTGGTAAACTGGAACCTTGTGCTTCTCAACCAATTTTATCATTTTTTCAGTATATGGACCACCATTACAGCCAACTACAAGTGGTTTCTTCTGTTTCTTTGAAAAATCAGCTAGATGATCAACAATTGTTTCTTCAAGTGGATCATCTTGGAAGACAAACCATGGCATAGCAATATCAATATTCTTTTCATCATAAAATTGCTGAATGACAAATCTATAATCATCTGCAGTTGCACCACCACCTACATCTGCTGGATTACCATTATGAATAGGAACAGTTGGTGGAAAACGAGCCTTCATTTTTTTAAGAAGTTGTGGCGACAATTTTCCTATTGTAAGACCTAATCTTTCTAAATGATCAATTCCACCAATCATTGGACCAGCACCATTACTAGTCATAGCAACACGATTACCCTTTGCAGGAGGTTGCCATGCAAGTGCCTTTAAGACTCCAACTAATTCTTGATAACTATCAACTGAAATAATTCCTGCTTGTTTGAATGCACCCATAATGATTGCATTAGAACCACCTAGTGAACCTGTATGAGAAGCTGCCTGTTTTGCTCCAGCGGCAGATCTTCCACTTTTCCAAATAACGATTGGTTTCTTCTTCTCTTTCATTACTTTTTTAGCAGTATTGATGAATTTTCGTCCATCTCCAAAGCCTTCAACGTATAATCCAATTACTTTTGTTTGAGGATCATTTGCAGCATACCATATCATGTCTGCTTCGTCAACATCAGAACGATTACCATAACTGATCATTTTTGATAAACCAAACACATCAGCACTTTCTAACATACTAATTCCCATGGTTCCACTTTGTGAGAAAAATGCAACATTTCCTAATTTTGAACGTACCATTCTTTCTTGTCCTTGGAATGCACAATCAAGACGATTTGCTGCATTAAACATTCCAATACAATTAGGACCAACTACACGGATTTTGTGTTTTAAGGATAATTCTTTTACTTCAGCTTCCATTGCGGCCCTGTT